>Ga0209636_10002741_pt1 | contig 17987 bp, 13 predicted proteins | sample DeeMarSWOR152_54_FD_187464 | JGI IMG/M metagenome (GOLD analysis project Ga0209636, IMG submission 187464) | Marine sediment microbial communities from White Oak River estuary, North Carolina - WOR-1-52-54 (SPAdes) (version 2) | ecosystem: Environmental > Aquatic > Marine > Intertidal zone >... | reverse complement strand
GGCCCTGGCCCTCAACGATGACCTGGTTCAACACTTTTGGGACGATCAAACGGGAGGGTTCTATTTTACCGCTGACGACGCTGAGAAACTCCTGGTTCGAGAGAAAGAGATCTATGATGGCGCCATCCCCTCTGGCAATTCCGTGGCTGCATATAACCTACTTCGCTTGGGGCGCATCACCGCCAATTCCGACTTTGAGGAAAAGGCGATGAGAATAGGACGTGCTTTCTCGCGCAGCGTCAGACAATCCCCGCTAGCCCATACACAGTTGATGGTCGCGGTGGATTTTGGGATAGGACCTACCTATGAGGTCGTCATTGCCGGCGACTCAAGGGCGACGGACACAAAAGCCATGGTGAAGGCCCTAAGGACACAATTCTTGCCAAACAAGGTTGTACTCCTCCGCCCCACTGAGGAGGAATCACCGGATATCATTCGTTTCGCAGAGTATACCAGGCATCAATCAAGCATGGACGGAAAAGCCACGGCCTATGTCTGCCTCAACTACAGTTGCAAGGTTCCAACAACAGACACTACAGAAATGCTTGGGATGCTCAATGCCCGGAACCCATAAGAACGAAGAGACTGTGCGTGCGGGAGCTTTGGGAGAAATTTCCTCGGACTTTTGGAATTAATAGACTTTTAGGGATGCGGGAAACAGCCCCTCCGAGGGAGGGGAGGAACTCAGGAAACTGGTTTAGAAGCCCTTGTTGAATACTTTTGAGATAGGATAGGATCTTTGGGTTGGGGGGGCACGGCGAAGTTCTGCTACGAACGGTCTTATAAGACTCTTTTCCCAGATACCTTTTCATTCCTGGAAACCCCTCTCCTGATACGGGCCACTAAATCAACCTGATGAGAAGAATTTCAATGGATGAGAGGCCAATTGAGACGCATAGGCAATCGCCTGATCCGGAGTCGTGGTTGGAAGAAGGGCAGAACCTCTGGTCGGACTTCAGTCAGTTATGATCGAAATCTTGCTGTAAGATTTCGTGGTTCGAACGACCAGGAAATGAAGACAATCCTTGGAGGAAGGGATATTGGAAAGACGATTCAACGAGGGCTCGAACGTGTTGGACGATGGTCCTGAACGATTGAGTGATCCTGTAGGAGGAAAGCCATGGAAGACGTTATGGAGCAACCAAAAGTGAATCGTAGGGGGGCTATGATAAAGGCCTCCGTTTTTGTCCTTTTCATCATTACAGCCATCTACGTGATCCGGTTTACGCCAGTAAAAGACTACCTGACAAAAGAGGCGTTGGGTGGTTTCCTTGCGGTTGCGGGCATTTGGGCTCCTCTGGTCTTTATGTTGGTTTACGCAGTGGGAGTATGCCTGTTTGTGCCGGGTACACTACTGACTGCTCTGGGTGCTGCCATATTCGGAGCCTATTGGGGGTTTCTGTATGTTTGGGTTGGGGCCATGGCCGGTGCCAGTGCCGCGTTCTTGATTGGGCGAACCCTTGGGAGGGAATTTGCCGCCTCCTTGATTGGCGATCGGCTCAAAAAGTACGATGATGCGATCGAGCGTAACGGATTTGCCACGGTCCTTTATCTGCGGCTTGTCTATTTCCCCTTTACGCCCATGAACTTCGGCATGGGACTGACAAAGGTGCGATTCTGGGATTATGTCTTTGGTACCGGACTCGGCATCCTTGTAGGAACCTTCATCTTCACCTTCTTCGTGGGCACCCTGAAAGAGGTCTGGGCAAGCGGGAATTGGGGAGAGCTTCTCTCGTTCAAGGTTTTCTTCTCCGTGGGTCTCTTCATCTTCTCCCTCTTCATCCCAAAACTCATCAAAAGGCTCAGAGGGGAAAAGTGACCATGGAAAGTTCATTTGCTTCAACACCTGAGTGAGACAAGGGTACCTAGAGGAGGATACCATGGCAGATTATGACTTTGATATGGGCATTTTGGGTGGAGGAGCGGCAGGTTTGACGATCGCATCCGGATCGGCTCAGCTTGGTGCGAAAACCCTTCTTATCGAGAAGGAGAAGGAGCTCGGTGGAGACTGCCTCCATTTTGGGTGTGTTCCCAGCAAGACGCTGATTCGGACCGCCCATGTCTACCATCTAATGAAAAACGCTAAAGAATTTGGTCTGCCACCCGCGGATATCAAACCTGTCGATTTTCGTGAAGTGGCCAAGAGAATCCAATCTGTCATAAGCACAATCCAAAAGCACGATTCTGTGGAGAGATTCTGTGGACTTGGGGCTAGGGTCGAATTCGGGGAAACGACATTCATAGATGAGCATACGATCCGGCTAAATGGGCAGACCTTTTCGGCAAAAGCTTGGACGATTGCCACGGGGTCTTCGCCCGCCATTCCTCCAATCGAGGGGCTGGAGAAGACGCCGCATATCACCAATAAAGAAATCTTCTCTCTCGACAGACTGCCAAACTCCATGATCATTCTTGGCGCCGGTCCGATCGCCACGGAGATGGCCCAGACATTCAACCGCCTGGGAACAGAGGTGTCTGTGGTTCAACGCAGCAATCAGATTCTGAGTCGAGAAGACAGAGACGTGGCGGATCAGGTGATGAACGTTCTGAGCGGTGAGGGAGTAACCTTTCATCTGAACGCTTCTGTTGTCCGGGCACAAGACCTGGGAAACGAAAGAGAAGTTCTTATTAGGACGGGTGAAGGGGAAACCATCAGCCTCAGGGCGGAAACGATTCTGGTTGCCATGGGAAGGATGCCCAACCTAGAAGGGCTGGGACTGGAGGATATTGGCGTTCTCTATGATCGGAAAGGACTCGAGGTAGATCAGAGGATGAGGACCACCCAGAAGCATATCTATGCAGCAGGAGACGTCACGGGTGCGTACCTGTTTACCCATGCAGCTGGATATGAGGGAGGCATTGTGATCAGCAATGCGATCTTTCATCTTCCCAGAAATGCCGACTATACCTTCCTCCCCTGGTGCACCTACACGGATCCCGAGCTTGCCAGCATCGGGATGAACGAAAAAAGGGCAAAGGCTGCTGGGATAGGGTATTCCGTCTGGACAGAGGAGTTCAAGGATAACGACAGAAGCCTGGCCGAGGGTGAGAAGGTCGGAAAGATCAAGATGCTTCTCGACGAAAAAGAGAAACCCATTGGCATTCAGATCCTGGGTCCCCGGGCGGGAGATTTGGTCGGTGAGTGGGTCGCTGCGGTGAATGGAAAGGTCAAGCTTTCAACCCTGGCCTCTGCCGTTCACCCCTATCCGACCTTGGGGGAGATCAATAAAAGGGTTGCCGGTACATTCCTCTCCCCAAAGATATTCTCTGACAAAGTCAGAAAAGGACTCAGGTTCTTCTTTCATCTGAAAGGAAGAGCCTGCGGGAATCAATGATCTCGAGTGAATTCTGTTTATCGTGCCATTGCGTGCTCTGAGTAGAAAAGCGACGCTGGACGGTTAAGGGTCACCAATTAGGGCCAATTGCTTTCCGATCCCTTCTAGCGGTCAAAAGGAACTGGAAAAACAACATGAGCCGATGGGGAAATCAGAGCTATACTAAGAGTACGTGGAATTGAGCTATACTCTGGGAATAATGGGTCTGAATGGTCTCAAACTGGGGCGAACCGTTACCGAGATTCTTACGTTCATTGCTCCTTCGTCTGGTGGCCGAAGACTATTACGGCGGTGACTGGGTGAAGTACGTGCATGAAGTAACGGTCGAAAAGACCTGACGTGTCAGGTAAGGTGCGGGCGCTCAAAGGCCTGGTTGCCATGTGTTTGACCATGGAAAGGGAGAAACATGGATCATGAGGTGAAGAATCAGAATCAAGATAGGAAAACCACTGCCCAGAGCTTCACACCCGACCTTGGCATTCCTGCCGGAGCCTGTGTGCTCGATAGGCCGATAGAACCTTGTGCCATTGTCATTTTTGGGGCTTCCGGGGATTTGACCGCGAGAAAGTTACTTCCAGCGCTCTACAATCTGTACCTAAACAATGGCCTTCCAACTGCCTTTGCTATCGTGGGCTGTAGCCGCACGAAGTGGAGCCGGGAGGATTTTCAGAATCGAATGAAGGATGCTATCAAGGAGTTAGGCAACCTTGACACTTCTAGATGGCCGGACTTTGCCGCTTCTTTGTACTACCAACTGATCGAGTATGATTCTCTTCCGTCGTACAAGGAGTTGGCTGGTGTCGTCCAAAAGATCGATGAAAAGCACAAAACTCAGGGCCACAGGCTCTTTTATCTGGCCATTCCTCCATCGCTTTATGGGACCGTCAGTGAGATGTTGGGACGGGCGGGTCTTTCGGTCGAAGAGAAAGATCGGAATGAATGGTCACGCATCGTGATCGAGAAACCATTTGGGAGGGATCTGACGACGGCTGTCGATCTCGACCAAAGGCTGCATAAGAGCTTTAGAGAGCAACAGATCTATCGGATTGATCATTATTTGGCCAAGGAAACGGTTCAGAATGTCTTGGTGTTTCGTTTTGGCAATGCCATTTTTGAGCCGCTGTGGAATCGATCGTATATCGATCACGTGAAGATAACTGCTGCCGAAACGCTTGGGGTGGAGCACCGGGCCGGATACTACGAACAGGCTGGTGTATTGAGAGACATGTTTCAAAACCACATGATGCAGCTATTGGCCTTGACAGCCATGGACCCCCCGTCTCTTTTCGAGGCAGACCGGGTACGGGACGAGAAGACAGAGGTCTTTCAGGCACTCAGGCCGTTGCCGGCCGACAGAATAGACGAGAATCTCGTGCTGGGGCAGTATGGGCCAGGAACGGTTGGCGGCAAGGGGGTCCCCGGATACAGAGAGGAACCTGGGGTGGATTCCGAATCTGTCACTCCCACTTTCGCCCTGATGAGAATCTTTGTAGACAACTGGCGCTGGCAGGGTGTTCCCTTCTATCTTATGTCCGGTAAAAGGCTGGCCAAGAAGTTGACGGAGATCGTTATCCAGTTCAAGGAGGTGCCCCATTCCATGTTCCGCCCCGTCCTCGGCGAACACATCACGGCCAACCGATTGACCTTGGGTGTCCAGCCGGACGAAAAGATAACGCTCACGTTTCAAACCAAGAATCCAGGGGCGACATTCTGTTTACGATCGGTTACCATGGATTTCGACTATCATCAGAACTATGGAGGCCCCCGCCTTGATGCCTATGAAAAATGCCTTCTGGACTGTATGCAGGGCGATCACATGCTCTTCTGGCGACAGGACGCAGTGGAGCTCTGTTGGTCTTTTCTAACGCCGGTCATAGAAGTCTGCGAAGGAGATTCTGATCAGGGAAAGCGTCTTCGTTTCTACAAATCTGGGAGTTGGGGTCCTCTCACTCCAAATGAACTGAAGACCTTCTTTTCGTTTTAGATTGAAGAGATGTAGGGTATTTCAGGAGGGAGGAGTACGATCATGGAAACTTACTATGACCCTCAGGATCTTCCGAAGTTCGAGGAAATCGGCAAGGATGTCCCCGAGCTAGCGAAAAAGTTCTTCGACTACTACACCGCCGTGTTTGCCGAAGGGGCTCTCACGGAACGGGAGAAATCGCTGATCGCCCTTGCGGTGGCCCACGCCATTCAATGCCCATACTGTATTGATGCTTACACCCAGGCCTGTCTGGAGAAGGGCTCCAGCGTGAATGAGATGACCGAGGCCGTCCATGTGGCAGTGGCAATTCGGGGGGGAGCCTCTCTCATCCATGGCATTCAGATGCGGAAGATTGCTGAGAAGTTGTCGATCTGAAAAGAAACGAGGACATGAGAAATGTGTGCAGTAAGGTCATCCCAGAAAACAGGTGACATTTCAGGGGATAACTCTAGCGGCCTTGAGCCCTTTGCTCAGTGTCTGAGCAGAAAGGGTCTCAATCTCATCCGGGAACAGGCCAAAATATTACAGATCAACGTGGGCTTGCTCTGTAATCAGGAGTGCCGGCATTGCCACCTATCTGCGGGACCCACCCGTCAGGAAGTGATGGATGCGAAGACGGTGGATGACGTTGTGGCCTTTGCCAGGAGGTGTAGTTTCGAAATGGCAGACATCACTGGCGGAGCCCCAGAGCTGAATCCCAATCTCACCACCCTGATTGAGAAGCTCTCGTGTGTTGTTCCAAGAATCATGCTTCGCTCCAATCTTACTGCCTTGCATGACCGGAAACGGGAATTCCTAATGGAGTTCTGCAAGAAACAGAGGGTCGTGATTGTTGCCTCTTTCCCGTCCCTCGATTCGTTACAGGTGGAGTCACAAAGAGGCGATGGCACGTTCCAGCAGTCAGTTGCGGTCATGAAAAAACTCAACTCCCTTGGGTACGGACGGGAGGGTTCGGGATTGGAGCTCGATCTGGTATCCAACCCAACCGGTGCGTTTCTCCCCCCGTCTCAGGATCAGGCCGAAAAGAGATTCCGCATGGAACTGGAAAGAAGGTGGGGAATCGTCTTCAATCACCTCTTTACCTTTGCCAATGTTCCCCTGGGAAGGTTCTGGTCCTGGCTGAGACGTTCAGGCAACTACCAAAAATACATGGAGAAGCTCGCTTCGCAGTTCAATCCCCATGCTGTCGAGAGACTCATGTGCAGGACCCTTGTCTCTGTCTCTTGGGATGGATATCTCTATGATTGTGATTTCAATCTGGCTGACGGACTGCCCATGGATTGCCAGAAGATCCACGTCTCCGAAATGGTGGGGCCTCCCGAGCCTGGAGCCCCCATTGCCGTTTCCGATCATTGCTATGCCTGTACAGCGGGTACTGGCTTCACCTGAGTGGGTTCTATTGTGACCTGAGTTCAGGTCTTCTCGTTGAGGCGAAAGGTGCTCGATTATGTGCTAATCTGTCCAGAGTCCAGCATCAAGGATCCGTATCCCCCATATTGTGGAAGGGAAGTGTGACAATGAAGCAGGAGGTAAGACGCTATCCAGACCTGGAAGCCCTCAGCGAGGCAGCCGCTGAGTTCATCTGTACGGAGGCTCAGGAATGCCAAGAGGCGCGGGGGCTTTTCACCCTTGTTCTCGCAGGCGGCAAAACGCCCGAGCTTCTCTACCAGAATCTGGTGCAACCATCCTTCAATGTTAGGATGCCCTGGTCTCACACTCACTTCTTTTGGGGAGATGAACGGTGTGTTTCTCCGGATCACCCTGACAGCAACTTTGGAATGGTCTCTCGGGCTTTGATTTCGAAGGTGCCAATCCCCCCTCAGAATGTCCACCGGATAGAGGCGGAGAACGGGACACCAGGAGAGGCTGCCAAAGCCTATGAAAGGACGCTTCGACGATTCTTCGGACCGGCGGGCAACGGAAACTCCACACCGTCCTCTTCTCTCCAAGAACAGCGCTTTCCGTCTTTCGATTTGGTCATGCTGGGCGTGGGAAAAGACGGGCACACGGCATCGCTTTTTCCAGGAGATCCGGTTGTTGAAGAACAAGAGCGTTGGGTGGCAGCTGTCCCCAATCCTCGTGGGTCTCCCCCTGTGCCTCGAGTTACGCTGACCCTTCCGGTGATCAACAGAGCAAAGTGCGTCCTGTTCCTCGTTTCTGGAGCCGAGAAGCGAGATGTGGTCCGTTTGGTCATCAACGACCCGCAGGCTCCGAGTCGATTCTATCCGGCCGCTCGGGTTCGTCCCCAGGGTCGACTGGTTTGGCTCCTTGATGAGGAGGCATCGTAGTCGGACCAGAAGTCTTCAGCATAGTGCATCTCCGACGGTATTCAGGCCCCGATGAAATCTCCTACTCGTTATCGAAGACCCCCAAAAGCTAGCCATTATCCCAGAGGAGACCTCATTCGGGAGAAGGTCATCGTTTTCACCCGGTATCCCGAACCTGGAAAGGCTAAGACCCGACTCATTCCATCCCTCGGACCAGAGGGAGCGGCTAAACTCCAGCGAGAGATGACCGAACACGTCCTGGTCCGGGTCCGACAGCTGAAAAGCTATCGACCGGTTATGATCGAAGTTCGTCATGAAGGGGGGGATGAGAGTCTCATGCGAGAGTGGCTCGGGCCGGATCTCTCCTACAATCCCCAGGGCCCAGGAGATCTTGGCGAGCGGATGGCCCATGCTTTTCGTGAAGCATTTCAGACCGGGATGGACCGGGTAGTTCTGACGGGGACGGATTGCCCGGGTATCACGGGTGGTCTGCTTCAAGAAGCCTTTGAGTCTCTCATGGACACCGATGTGGTGCTCGGAGCGGCTAACGACGGTGGATACTATTTGATCGGGTTGCGACAGAACGTTCCCCGGCTTTTTGTCGAAATCCCATGGGGGACAGAAGAGGTGCTGCAGAGGACCCGATGGGTTGTGGACGGCCTTCGACTCTCCCTGCGGCTTTTGAGAGTGCTTGATGATATAGATAGGCCGGAAGATCTTCCTGTCTGGAGAGAAGCATCCGAAGACGGGTTGACGTCTCCTTCACCCTGTCGCATTTCCATTATCATTCCAACTCTCAATGAGGTAGAGAATATTGCCCAGACGATTCGGGGTACGCAAGGGGCCTCGGATGTGGAGGTGATCGTCGTTGATGGGGGAAGTACGGACAAGACTATGAAGGTGGCAAGGTCCTGTGGGGCAACGGTGATCACATCACCCCCGGGGCGGGCCAGACAGATGAATGCTGGTGCTGCTATCGCTACGGGCGGGGTGCTCCTCTTTCTGCACGGCGACACGCGTCTCCCCAAGGGATTTGACCATCATATCCACGAGACTCTGGCTCTGCCCGGCACCGTGGCTGGAGCATTCCGGCTGCGGATTGATAAGAGTTTGGCCGGTCTCCGTTTCGTCGAGCGAGCAGCCAACTGGCGATCCAGACGCTTCGGACTGCCTTATGGGGATCAGGCGATCTTCCTGGGAGCCGCCCTTTTCCGGTCCCTTGGAGGTTTTCCAGAGATGCCCATAATGGAAGACTTCGAGCTGATCCGGCGTCTGCGTCGGCGAGGTTATGTAATGATCGCACCGGCTGCGGCGATGACGTCAGCCCGTCGGTGGGAGACCTTTGGTGTTTGGAAGACGACGCTGATCAATTGCGTGATTCCTGTGGCCTATTATCTGGGAGTTTCACCGTCGCGTCTTGCTCACTGGTATCGCCGAAAGCGAAGAATCCTTTGATGTCCCCTGACTGACACAATCCCGGTGTCCCCATATCATAGAGTCTGGGCCTTCCTGGCTGTCCTCCTTGACAATTGTTCCTATGGACCTCTCACCGACGGTGCCTGCTCGTTGTGAAGAGAGACAGAGGCCAGCTAGACCTCACGAGGAGATGCTAGCGACAGATTTTTGACAGTGTTGGGGGTATCGACATTCCAGATAGGTTTTCGTCCTTTATCAAAGTGTGACTCTTTGAATCCCCTGTAAGCAATGAGAGTAACTGAACCACATTGCCAGTATGCACATATTTGGTACGCATCTTGCCGTCTCGGCATTCAGACTTGAGGTAGAAGAGGATCCCTTGGATCAACGAATCTCTTCGCTCATAGGATGCGGCCTCTGCTTTCTGATCGTCTTTCCACCGCTGGCATTCGGTGCAGTCTATCCATGGGCTTTCAGCACTATGGAACTGGTCAGCTTTGTTCTTCTTCTGGTCTGGATGTTGGCAACGAGGAACGGACATCATGACCACGGCAGGAACAGTAGGACCAATTGGCGGTCTTTCTATCTTCCATTCGCCGTTTTCATCGGTCTGGTTTTGTTTCAGATAATATCCATGCCCCCGGCTGTTCTCAGAGCCATCTCCCCCCAGACCTATGCCCTTTACTGTCAGACCGTGGATGGATATGCGGGCAAACCCAGAACTCAAGATTCGGCATTCAGTTGCCCCGAGATAGCCGCAGATCCTCAGGAAGCGATGACCCTGGGGCTGGCTGAGAACAGAGAACCGGAAGAAGAGGTGGAAGCGAAGGAGCCGGGCGCGCAAAAGGAACAGTCCAGAGGACTTCTTCATGACTGGCGGAGTCTCTCGGTCTATCGCTATGCCAGTAAGGCGGCGCTTTTGAGGATTCTTGCCTATGGCGCTGTCTTCCTTTTCATTCTATCCTGGGTTGATGGTCGATCAAAACTTCTCCGTCTTCTCTATCTAATGGTTTTGATGGGGAGCCTGCTCTCCATCATCGGGATGGTCCAGCGGTTTTTCGGAGCCGAAAAGATCTACGGCGTTTGGGGACCTCTCTACCGAGGCGATCAGTCATTCTTTGGGCCCTACGTCAATCCCAATCATTTTGCCGGCTACGTAGCCATGGTCATTCCAATCGCCGTGGCATTGTTTCTGAGGCAGACTGAGAGGATAGACGTCAGCGGTCCATCAGGCCTTCGCAAATGGGTCAGATGGCTCAAGGAGCCGGACGGATATGTAGCCTTGTTTCTCCTTCTCGGCCTAACTGTGATGGTTTCCGCGCTCTTCATCTCTCTTTCCCGTGGGGGCATTTTTGCCTTTGCCGGGTCCATGATTTTCCTGATCACGACTTTGTCGCTACGAGGAGGATGGCGTTGGATACTGGCCCATGGGTTTCTAGGTGCGTTGTTTGCCGGCCTCTTTGCATTCTGGTTGGGGTTTGTACCCTTTGAGACGAGTATGAAGACTTTTGCCCGTCTCTTCCAGGACTCGAACGTGCAATTCAGGCTTCAAGTCTGGAGTGATGCATGGAGAATGTTACGAGATTTCCCGCTGTTCGGCACAGGCCTGGGAACCTTTGCGCACATATACCCCAAGTATAAAACCGTCCTCAGCCAGACTACGGTGATGTATCCAGAGAATGACTTTCTCCAGATCTTGGTGGAAACGGGATTCGTCGGATTCGGGGTGGTTATCTGGTTTTCTGTCAGATTCGTCAAGGCCTTTTTGATCCGCTGGAGGTCCTATGACAGCTACGTGGCCCGGATCAACCCCAAAGTGATGGTTGGGCTGGCGGCGGCCATGGTAGCAATACTGATTCATGGATTTGGAGACTTCAACCTCCACATTCCAGCCAATGCCCTTTTTTTTGCGATGATCATGGGCCTCGCCATGACCGTCAAAAGGGAAGGGATAGGTGTGGAAGGCCGGTGAGCCGATGAGGAGCCGAAACTCCTTAGGATTCTTTTTTTTGGTAGGGGTTGTTGGGCTGTTGATTTTAGGTGCCCTGCAACAGCTCGTTGGAAGCATCTGTTTTCAAAAGGCCGCTGGCACAGGAGAAGGGGGGAGGATTGCACTCGAGGCAATGCAGTCCACCCTGAACGTTCAGCCTTCTCACAGCTTTTCCTGGTTTGTGATTGGTCGAAGGTTGCAGGATCTCAGCACAGGCGCAGGTGTAACCCTGATAACGCGCCGGTATCTTCTTGAGGAGGCAAAGAAATACCTGGAGGAGGCAGCTTTCCTTAGGCCCACGGCGAGTCTCTATCACTACCATCTTGGGAGGGTCTATGCTGCGCTCAGTCCCTACCACCCGTTGCTGAAACCGAGAGTCCACATGGCCTTCTGTCGTACCGTTTCCCTCAATCCCACCAACATCCAGTTCCGCAGGGCCGTGGCGAGTTACTATTTGAATCAGTATGGCTTACTTTCAAAAAGGGTTGGAGGGTCAGAGAGTGACATCGAGATGACCCGCGAAAACTTTCAGCGCAACTTTCGGGCCTTGCTCGAAATGCAGCCTCCTCACGAAGTGAACCGCATCCTGGATCATTGCTTTGCTGTAACTCAGAGATACGAGGACCTTAGGGAGATCATTCCTGATCGACCCGAATATCGTTTCCACCTAGCCCAGTTCTTAATGGAGAAGGGGTTATGGACCTCTGCACGGAAGGAATTCGAGATTGCCATTGCCCAGGATCCGACCAATCCGGAGACCTACCATGCGTACGGCTCGGCATTGTTCGCCCATAATCAGTATCAGGAGGCTCTGGCCGTTTGGAAGAAGGCGCAGGCAACCAGCCCGCAGGATCCTCGATCTTATCTCTCTGTTTCAAACGCCTTTTGGACACTCAAACGAAAGGACGAGGCCATAGCCGAACTGGAGCAATTGGTGAGTATCCATCCCGATCAGACATCCTATCGGCTGCTTCTGGCGCGGAGGCTTGAAGGGGCTGGAAATCCGAGAGAGGCCTTGAGGGTCTATCGCGAGGCTTTGGAGAAGCATCCGAACAAAGCCAGGATCTATGCTCAGATGGCAGACTATTGGGTGAGGCAAGGGAATTTCTCCGAAGCAGAGGCTTCTTTTCAACAGGCCATTTCCCTGAGCACCTCCACACTCGGTTACCGAAATCAACTCGCACGGATTTATTTTCGGCAGAAGCGGTACGCACGCGCCATCGACGAATGGCAAAATGTGTTGAAACAAAACCCAAAGGACATCAGTGCCCTCATGGGTATCGCCAGGAGTTACGAGGAGCTAGAAGCCTGGAGTGGTGCCCTTCGGTACTACAAGCAGGTTCTTGCCATAAGACCTGACGATCGATCACTCCTCCAAAGGATCGAACGTATCGAGAGAAAAACAGCGCAGTAGGTTTTGCAGCCTCCATGCTCCAAGCCCAAACCCGATGCGTTCCCAATAGCGTACTGAACCATTCTCTTGGGCCTATGGCGACCCCGTCGGTCTCCTTCGGCCATAAGCGCTTTTTCAAGCCTAGCTTCCTCTTAACCAAATTCCTACGAAAGCCTCGGAAAATTTGTTCAGTGCGATGAGAAAAAACTCAGACCGACGGCTTTCTGACACACGATTTTGTGGATAACAATCAATAAGGTTTGTCGATTTTGATAAAAAATCGACTTATTTCCAACATGTTGCACAACCTGTCAACTATTCCTCACGCCGATACCCGTCATACATGTGGCATGTTTCTTGCCATTTTCCATCCAAAACTGTTCTGAATCCTTAAGGAATTCTTATCGCAGCCATGGAGAGTTTGGTGGATCAATCTCTAACTCTTTGTTGGTATGTTGTCCAAACCAAACCCAGAAATGAAAACCGAGCGCTATTCCATCTGACCCGGGCTGGTATTGAGGCCTTGAACCCTCTGATGGAGACCTACCAGTGCCGAAATCGGGTATCGAAAAGAATCTTGGAACCTCTTTTCCCCGGGTATTTCTTTGCTCGGTTCAGTGTTGCGAGTCATTACCCCACCGTGCGCTGGGCCAGAGGGGTGAGAAGGGTCCTGGCAAACCGTGACGGACCTATCCCGGTTGGCAAAGAGATCGTCGATGAGATTCGAAAGAGAGTCGACCACCGTGGCGTGGCCAGGAAACCGTACGATCTGAAACCTCAGGACCCTGTGAAAATAAAGGCGGGTCCCCTGAAGGATCTTGTTGGCATTTTTGAGCGCTGGCTGCCAAAAGAGGGAAGAATCCGGATTCTTTTGAGCCTGCTGGGATATGAAACAAGCGTGGAGCTCGACCATCTACAAGTGGAAAAAGTATGGAATTACAGCTAGTTCCAGGTTAGAGGATCGCTTTACTCGAGGTTTGAGGCAAATGCTCTTTAACCTTTAGCCTTTCGCCTTTAACCTGATGCCTTTGATCAGGCGCACAAACCCTGTCATTCTTTTCGGTCGGATTGGAAACCCAATTCGAAGCGGCGGTAGCCTGCCCAGAATACCGTGCGGCAGTGTAAAACAAGGACCATCGTATTTCAGAGAAAACCCTTGACCTTCAACCTCTAACAAGAGATGTGATTGAATGATCACGGCGAATTCTCAGAGATTCTCCAAGATTATTATTCCGGTTCTGTTCGCACTGGTGTCTGTTTTGATCTATTACAGTAACGTGCTTGTTTCCAGTCTCATTCCAGAAAAAGATCTCACTTGGATGGTCAAAGCCGCCGTTCTGGGCTCTGGCCTAGTTATTCTCGTGCTTTTTATGTTTGTAAAACTCCATGCCGCTCTTAAGGTAATGCCCCTGATTATCGTCATATTGATGTCACAGACGGGTTACTCCTACAAATTGGGTCAAGGTTTTACAAGTGTTTTGGAAGTTCTCACAATCTCTGTGCTAATAACAGTTCTTCTCTCTCGGGCCCTTTCTGGTAAAGAGGTTTTCTACAGGACGTTTTTGGACTGGAAACTGTATGTGTATAGCCTGGCTTCCCTGATCGCAGTGATTACCGGCGTGGTGTTTGGAGTAGACAAACTTAATATTCTGCTAGAGTTCAAGTCTTACACCCTATACGTCGTCTATGTATTCATCCTCGGAACGGTGATCAGGGAATGGCGGCAACTTAATTATTTGGTAGGTTTGATTCTTATAATGAGTCTTATTCCGGTCGTATATGCTTTGATGGGAGTCTTCGATATCGAGAACCCAGTAGCTGAGCGCCTCGAGGTCGTTCATTGGGGACCTCTGAATATTTATATGGGTTACATTGTGCCACTTTTCTTCTTGGCAATTTATTGCTTCTTCAAGACTAGAAGAATTTGGCTGAAGGTCGCCTTGGGAGTATACCTCGGTGTAGTCACCTATTCCATCTTTTTGAGTCAAACCCGATCAGCGTGGATCGCCTTAGCAGTGGGAATCGTTCTCTTTACCATTGTAGGTCGGCGAAAGATTTTCATCGGGGTAATCGTGTCTCTTATCTTTGCTATTCTTGCCTACGCACCTCTGGGAGAAAAAGCTGGATCTGTGGCCAAGCGGCGTATGATAGAAGAAACCTTCTTGAGTCCAGACCACTCTCTGCGCACTCGGTATGAAAGCTGGGAAACTGCCTGGAGTGTCTTCAAACGGTATCCCGTAACAGGTACCGGTTGGGGATCTTTTTTCATCGAACTGGACGATGGTCAATTGTCGAGTCGGTCCTTGCACTTTCTTCCCCGATGGCACAATAGCTACCTTGAAATCCTGTCGCAAGCAGGTTTGCTCGGATTAATTAGCTTCCTTTTGGTCTGGTATACGTTACTGACTCGCGCGTTCAAAGAGATCCTGAAAAGGAGCAGTACACATCAAGAGCTTCTCATAGGTTTGACATGTGCGGTTGTGTCCTGTTTGGTTTATGCAATGGGTGAACAACAATTCTATCGCATCGAGACCGCATGCCTTACCTGGTTTTTGGTGGGTTTGCTTGTCGCTGCTATCCAACTCAAGGGAGGAGAGAAGCAAGCCAGGCCTCTTGAAAATCATGGCAATCACAAAAGTACTTAACGAGATCATCGAGTACCGTGAGCTTCTCTGGAATCTCACCCTAAGGGATATTCGGATTCGGTACAAGCAGTCCTTTCTGGGAATGGCCTGGGCGCTATTCCAGCCCCTGAGTTTGATGGTGATCTTCACATTTGTCTTCTCAAAGGTTGCCAGGATTGATACTGCCAATGTCCCCTATCCGGTTTTTGCTTACGTTGGTCTAGTGCCATGGCAGCTCTTCTCCACCGGACTTATGGCGGCTACAACGAGTCTTGTGAGCAATTCGAGTCTCGTAACCAAGGTCTATTTTCCGCGCGAGGTGTTCCCTTTAGCAGCGATTTTTTCGAAGCTAATCGACTTTCTCGTGTCGATTTCGGTCCTTTTTGCCCTGATGGTCTACTTCGAGGTCTCGTTTCATCGGACTATTCTTCTGATGCCTTTTGTCTTGATCGTCCAACTGACTTTTATGCTCGGCATTGGGTTTATCCTCTCTATGGGAAATCTCTTCTACAGAGATGTTGGCTACATTATGAACGTCCTCATTCTGATCTGGATGTTTGTAACTTCCGTGATTTATCCAATACAGACAAACAATGCCCTGGCTCAGCGTATTCTACTCCTCAATCCGATGACCCCTATTATCAACGCCTATCGAGACGTCTTGCTATACGGAAGGGTGTTGAATATTCCTGAGTTTGCACCTGCAGTCGCCATTTCGCTAGGAACGCTGTTATCTGGTGTCCTTTGGTTCCATAAAGCAGAGTATCTTTTTGCAGAGAGGATTTAGGCTCTGGGCATCGCACTTGACGAAGCCTGATTCTTGGAATGAGAAGTAGTATCGGATCGTCCTGAATATCCAATCCCGCCGTGACCGAACCTGTCATAGTATTTGACCGTGTTTGGAAGTCATTTCGAAGGGGTGAATCCGCAACCGCTCTCCGTGACGCAGTGCCCGTTTTGTTTCGCAGACTCATTCGAAGCCGTAGTGCCAACAAAAGCGAGTTAGACACCCGAAGGACATTCTGGGCCCTGAAAGATATTTCCTTCGAAGTGAAGAGAGGGGAGACCTTTGGGATCATCGGTCCAAACGGAGCCGGGAAGACGACTATCCTCTCGCTCATCGCTGGGATCCTTCGACAAAAGCGAGGGCAAATCAGGGTTAATGGACGGGTTGCTGCTCTCATACACTTAAGTGCGGGATTTCACCCCGATTTGACCGGCCGAGAGAACATCTACCTAAACGCTTCGATCATGGGGATGAGCCGAGAGGAGATTAATGCAAAGTTCAGCGAAATCTTGGCTTTTTCAGAACTGGAAGGCTTTATTGACACACCCGTCAAACGCTACTCATCTGGGATGTACGCACGGCTTGGTTTTTCGGTCGCAGCTCATGTTGACTCCGATATCTTGCTGGTCGACGAGATTCTCTCAGTCGGCGATATGGGCTTCCAACAGAAATCTTTTGAGAAGATCCATTCTCTGACAACCTCCGGTCGCACCGTTGTCCTTGTGTCTCATTATCTAGGGGCAATTGAGACATTCTGTGAACGAACCCTATGGGTGGATAGAGGGCAGATTCGAATGCTTGGTCGGACAGGAGATGTCATCCAGAAGTACCTGGATCATCTTGACCTCGAGTCCCTGAAACGGGGGCGGGAGATCGGATTCTTGGGGAGCAGTGATGGTTCACTCGAGATCACTGGGGTCGACTTTGAAGATGGAGCTGAAGAAGAAAAGACAGAGTTCCAGCACGGCGACGACCTGGTCATTCGAGTCATGTACCGGGCCCACAAACGAATTCCTCGGCCTCATTTTTCCCTGGGAGTGAGCGATGGGCGTGGGGGTGTGCTGTTTCTAGCGAGCATGATCGTCGACGGGGAGACCCCCAGTTTCATCGAGGGGGAAGGAGTCATTGCTTGCAGGTTTAAGCGGATTCCTCTATTACCGAAGACTTATCATCTTTGGGGATCCGTTCGTGGTTCAAGGGGATTTGGGGACATCATTGATTGGCAGGTTTGGAACAGCTTCAGGGTGGTTGATGATCTAAATGGTGTGTTGAAGAAAAACGGGAAGTCGAGTATTACCCACACCCGGGCCGACGCGCCCATCCACGTGCCTTATGAATGGGACTTCACAGGTGGGACCAGAAAATGACTTACCCCGCTCGTATCTCAGAAAACTGGGAAGACATCTTTAGTGGAGAGCGGGAAGTCGGGACCTGCCTTCAAGATTTTTCAAAAGATCATCTTGAACGGTACAGCTTTGCAAAGCAGTTTGTCGACCCTGGCATGAACGTGCTTGACGTCGGCTGTGGTGTCGGATACGGCAGCTGCATCCTTGCAGAAAAAGCAAGTCGTGTTCTCGCCGCCGACTATCACCCGGGGGCACTTGAGTATGGTCGCAGGTATTGGAATCACTCAAACATTGAGTTCCGTCAAGGCGATGTTCTCGACCCATCAGTCTATGGGAACGAGAGTTTTGACATAATTGTTGCCTTTGAGGTCATCGAGCACCTCGAAGACGATGACAAATTCCTTGGCCTGCTCAAGAATCACCTGAAATGGGACGGCAAGCTTTTTATCTCTTCACCGAATGTTGAAGTTCAATATGATGTCGGGAAGAACCCCTGGCACCGAAGGCACTATAGCCCCGAAGAATTCTACGGAATGGCAAGGCGGCATTTTCCCAATGTGGCCGAGTTCACCCAAAAGATCTGCCGCGTGGTCGCCGGGCGCGGAGGCGATGTTAACCTGTTGGTGTGTTATGAGACTCTGAAAGACAGTCTTGGAATCTGTTTTGTGACTCGCGAATTCCCTCAACTGAAGGCTAGGGGTACTCAATATCTTCTCCCGTCTGGCGGAATCGGCACGTATGTATATCATGCAGCCCATGGTCTGGGCGAACGGGGACATCGGGTCTATGTGCTAACTCCTTCGCTGAATGGTCAAAGGGGGGTCGAAGAGGGCGGACAGGGAGTG
>Ga0209636_10002740_pt1 | contig 17991 bp, 9 predicted proteins | sample DeeMarSWOR152_54_FD_187464 | JGI IMG/M metagenome (GOLD analysis project Ga0209636, IMG submission 187464) | Marine sediment microbial communities from White Oak River estuary, North Carolina - WOR-1-52-54 (SPAdes) (version 2) | ecosystem: Environmental > Aquatic > Marine > Intertidal zone >... | reverse complement strand
CAACAGTCCTTTTGTCCAGACAAGGCTCAACCTGGATACCCTGGAGAAGGCGAGACTTACCGTTTCTGCTGTACTCACCAACCACGCAGAGAAGAAAGTTTCAGGAATTCTGAAGGGAGAGATCGAAGAGATCGAGTTCAATCAATCCTTTACGCTCGAACCCCACGAGACCATGGAAATTGTATTTAAACCCAATGAGTATGAGGCTTTATCCTTCCGCTCTCTCCGCCTGTGGTGGCCGAACCATTTGGGAGAACCCAACCTGTATACTCTGAAATTGACCGCAACCGTGGATGGAGCCGTCTCCGATCGGGATGAAGTCAGCTTTGGAATCAGGGAGGTCTCTGATTACATCAATGAGGAGGGCCATCGGGGCTACACAATAAATGGAAAAAAGGTGCTTATCCGCGGAGGCGGCTGGGTGGATGACCTGTTCCTGGTGGAGGAGTCAAAAAAGGTCGAAGCCCAGGTCAAATATGCCAAGTACATGAACCTGAATGCACTTCGACTGGAGGGATTTTGGGGAAGCAGTCAAACACTGTATGATTTTGCCGATCAGTACGGCATTCTTCTGATGCCTGGATGGAGCTGTCACTGGGAATGGGAGGACTATGCCGGAAAGCCTGTGGATCAATTCGGAGGTGTCAAAACTCCGGAAGAGATGGATCTCGTAGCCCGATCCCTGCACGATCAGGTCGAGTGGCTGCGTAACCACCCGAGCATATTCGTCTGGGTTTTGGGGAGCGACAAGCTTCCGCGCCCTGAGCTGGAAAAAAAATACAAGTCTTACCTGGATAACATAGATCCAACCCGTCCCACTCTTTCCGCCTGCGGGTATTCAGAAAGCGAGGTCAGCGGACCCACAGCCGTCAAAATGAACGGTCCCTATGACTACGTAACCCCCAACTACTGGTATGTGGATAAAACACGCGGAGGCGCCTACGGATTCAATACCGAAACCGGTCCTGGTCCCCAGCCGCCTCCTCTGGAAAGCATAAAAAAAATGATGCCCGAAGATCACCTCTGGCCTATCGACGACTATTGGGACTTTCACTGCGCGAGGAACGAATTCAACACGTTGGACCGATACATGCTCGCCCTCGAGAGCCGCTACGGTACACCTGAAAGTGTGGAAGAATTTGCCCGAGTAGCCCAGGTGGCCAGCTACGAGGCGATCCGAGCCATGTTCGAATCCTTCGGAGTCAACAAACCCAGCACCACCGGTATCATTCAGTGGATGTACAATTCAGCCTGGCCCGAGATGTTCTGGCAGCTCTTCGACTACTATCTGATGCCCAATGGTGCTTTCTACGGCACCAAAACTGCCTGTGAGCCTCTCAACATCGTCTACAACTACGCGGATAAGGACATCTACATCGTCAACGATACACACAGTACTTATTCCGATCTGACAGCGGAGATAGGGGTCTTCAACATCGGCTCCAAACGCGTCTTCAAACAGGATATCCCTGTCAGCGTTGGCGAATACAGTTCGATAAAAATCCTCGAAACCCCCCGCATGGAAGGTCTGAGTACTGTCTACTTCATGGATCTCAAGCTCAAGGACGCAGCCGGGAATCTTCTCGGCAGCAATTTCTACTGGCTCTCCACCAAAGCAGATATTCTGGACGAGGACAGTTCCACATGGTTTTATACACCCAATAAAGCGTTTGCTGACTTCACAGGCTTGAAGGATTTGCCTGAAGTGCAGATTGAGGCTGCCCAGCAGTTCGAAGATCTCGGTGAAGAGATGGAAATCCTGGTTACTCTTCAAAATCCATCCGAAATGATCGCTTTTTTCATCGATTTGAATGTCTCCCGTGCAGAAAGCGGGCATTCTGTTCTTCCCATATTCTGGGATGACAACTTCATTTCTCTTCTTCCCGGCGAGACAAGAGAGATCCGGGCTCGTTTTCTAAAGGAGGACCTGAAGGGGGAAACACCTGCTTTCCGTCTGAGCGGATGGAACGTAAAAAGCGATTAAGTTCTTCAGAGGAACTTGATATAATTTGCGAGGTCTGGCAGAAATCCCATAAAAGGAGACCTGAACCGTGAAGAGAAACATCTTCATCGTGGGTTTGATCTTTCTGATCTTTTTTGTCATTTCATTCCTGACCAACATACTAGGACCTTTGATCCCGGATATCATCGACAGTTTCACTCTCAGCTTAACCCTGGCAGGATTTCTCCCGTTTTCTTTTTTTATCGCTTACGGAGTGATGTCCATCCCGGCCGGGGTTCTGGTTGAAAAATACAAGGAAAAGCGTGTCATACTCGTTGCTTTCATCATCGCCTTTTTGGGAGCGTTCATGTTCGCTTCCCTGTCCAGTTTTTCCTTTGCCCTGGTGTCCCTGTTTCTCATTGGACTCGGAATGGCTATGCTCCAGGTTGCCATTAATCCCCTCCTGCGCGTTGCAGGTGGAGAGGAACATTTTGCCTTCAACTCGGTTCTTGCCCAGTTGATCTTTGGATTGGCATCCTTCTTGAGCCCCCAGGTCTATACCTATCTCGTCACGAACCTCAAGGATGTTTCTGGCCAGGAAAATTTTTTGATCCGATCTCTGGCACAGGTCGTCCCTAAAGATCTGCCCTGGATTTCACTCTATTGGGTCTTTGTCGTGATCACGCTGGCCATGGTTCTGCTCATCGCAGCGGTGAGGATCCCAAAAGTCGAACTCAAGGAAGATGAGCGGATTGGCGCCAAAGAGACATATCTTCACCTCTTCAAGAACAAGATCGTCATTCTTTACTTCCTGGGTATTTTTGCCTATGTCGGCTCAGAACAGGGAGTGGCGAACTGGATATCCAAATTCCTCGCCACCTATCACGGATTCGACCCGCAGACAGTGGGTGCGGATACGGTCTCCTATTTCTGGGGACTGCTGACAGCAGGCTGTCTGCTCGGACTGCTGATGCTGAAAATTTTTGACAGCAGAAAGATACTGATCTGGTTTACGAGTGCGGCACTTGTCAGTTTGACAGTCGCTCTCTTCGGACCAGGGAACGTCTCACTCATCGCTTTTCCTTTGGTCGGCTTTTTTGCCTCTGTGATGTGGTCGATCATCTTCTCTCTGGCCCTTAATTCCGTGGAGAGGCACCACGGCTCATTCTCTGGCATCCTCTGCACCGGCATTATTGGAGGAGCGATCATACCCCTCATCATCGGTTGGCTGGGGGATCTCTTTGGCCTGCGATTCGGGATGATGTTCCTGTACCTATCCCTTGGGTATATACTGATCATTGGCTTCTGGGCTAAGCCATTGATCTCGAACGTGACGTTCCGCGACAAAAAGAAAGCCACACACGAAAGCCGAGATTAATTTACCTGGATTATTTACGGGTAAAGAATGCTGCAGCGGCGAGGAAGCGGCCCATGAAGCCGTCGTTGCGAGGAGTAAAACGACGCGGCAATCTCGTGTGTTTGATACAATCCTTTGGGATCGCCACGTTTCACTCGCGATGACAACTAAAACGAAGCCGATGCCGACCCAACCTAACTAGGTGAGATTTACCCGCCCTAAGGGTAAAAAATGCCGATGAATATAAAATTTTATCTTGAAAGATTATCCGTCAGGATTTACAGCAATATCAGGGTAACTTTCTGATATTGCTGTTATAATGAAAACTGTAGGCATTTTTTTTAAATAGTCCAGGTCTTAAAGGAGCGAATCATGGTTGATGCAACCATAGTTGGCGTCGATTTGGGAGGAACAAAAGTCAGCATAGGCAGGGTCACCGGCAATGAGCTCGAGACCCACTTTAAAGCCGATATCACCACTCAGGGAGAAGAGAAACATATCCTGAAGGAAGTCGTAGCTGCCATCGAGAGCGTCTTCGATCAGAGTGTGGCGGGAATAGGTATAGGCGTTCCGAGTGTCGTTGATGTAGACCAGGGAATCGTTTATGCTGTTCAAAATATCCCTTCATGGAAAGAGGTTCATCTGAAGGAGATTCTGGAGGATCGTTTTCACGTTCCTGTCTACGTGAATAACGATGCCAACTGCTTTGCTGTAGGGGAAAAACACTTCGGCAAAGGACAGAAATTCAATACTCTGGTCGGCGTGACCCTGGGAACAGGCCTGGGTACAGGAATCATCATCGACGGCCGACTCTATTCGGGTCCCAACTGTGGTGCCGGAGAATTCGGCCACATAGCCTACAAAGACCAATTCATCGAATTCTACTGCAGCGGACAGTTTTTCATGAACCAGTACGGGCAAAAAGGACAAAAGATCTATGAAAGAGCAAAAGAGGGCGATGAGAAAGCCTTGGAAATTTTTGGAGAATACGGGATACATCTTGGAGAAGCCATCAAGACCATCTTGTTCGCTTTGGATCCTGAGGCCATCATCTTGGGCGGTTCGATCTGCAAATCCTATCCCTTCTTTCAAAAAACGATGTGGGAGCGCGTTCAGACCTTCCCTTACAAGAAATCCTTAGACCGCCTCGCTATCGAAATTTCTGACCAGCCCCAGATAGCAGTCCTGGGAGCCGCCGCCCTTTACTACGACGCCCAACTGCGCAAGGGCTCAGACTGAAAAACATCACTCAAATTATTCATCGCAGAATGTTGGAGAAAAAAGCAATTAGAGCGTCTGACTACGAATCAGAAGGCCGTAGGTTCGAATCCTGCCGGGCAGGGTGAAGTATTTAATCGGCATATCTACACTGTTCTTTCCATAGCATTTTTTGTTTGGAGCTAATTGACACTTTTTTCTTTTGTTGATATTCTTTTCCGAGACTAGATAAAGGGGACAGCAATGCGAATCAAATGCCCTGAATGTCAGCCTGAGAATCCTTTCCCAGAGTACTCTTTCTAGCTTTCCGTCTTCTTACTTGTAAAAGCAGTCGACATCCCAGGCCTGTCATAGTTTTCGTCAGGAAACCTTACTAATGAGCTCTCCAATAAAAAAAGAAGATTGACAATTAAGATTTGGATATATGTGACAGCTTAGGTTTGGAATAACACTAGATTTTGAGTTTGACAATTGATTATAGTTGTGGTATTGGAACAAACATCGAATTCAATCGATTTAACAAATTACAAGGAAGAAAGATAAATTAGGGGCGAAAGGAGGTGAGGCTTAAGGGGAAATTGACTAACCATCTTTTTGTTCATCTTTAGTGCGAATCAAAAATGGAGGGTAAAGTGAATTTTTTCCACAATTTCAAGATTAATCTTATTGTTTCGGTTTTTCTGTTTATTTCTTTATTGGTTGTCTTCGGTTCTTTTTCTTCAGCATCAGGAGAAGAAGCCGAAAAAACCTATATTTTGATGGCAGGAAAATGGGGGAAAAAGCAGAATACTGCAGCTATCAAGGCAGGAGGGACTGTGACCTTTAGCCATGGGGAGACCGGAGTCGGAATTGCCGTCTCCAGCGCGCCTGATTTTTTAGAGAAGGCTCTGGCCAGCCATGCCTTTACAGATGGCGCCGAGGACATGATGATCGAATGGCAGCCGCCGACAGAAGTTGTGAAGTTCGATGATGCGGGCGTGACTCCAGGTGACGAGACTTTTTTCTTTCTGCAGTGGCACCTAGATGCAATCGAAGCTCCGGCTGCGTGGGGTGCCGGATTTACCGGGAAAGGAGTGCGCATAGCGGTTCTGGATGGAGGGATGCCAGCGGACCACGTTGATATCGCACCCAATCTCGACTTTGCGGCTTCAGCGTCTTTTGTCCCGGGTTTCGACTTCGATGAAGACGTTCCTGGATTCCGCCACGCTGGACATGTGGCCGGAATCGCCGCTGCCCCTGATAACGGATTAGGAACGATCGGAGTGGCACCGGAAGCGACCATTATCGGCGTCAAGGTACTTCATGATGGAAGTGGCTCCTTCGGTTGGATCATGCAGGGGATCGAATATGCATCCCGGTCGCTCACCGAGGGAGGTGCTGGTGCTGACATTATCAACATGAGCCTCAGGGGCATAATCTGTAAAGGCGGAGGAGCAGGACCTCTGGTTGCGGCTCTGAATAAAATTATCAACACAGCTACGAAACGCGGTGTCCTCGTAATCTCTGCAGCCGGCAACGAGGGATTCAATTTTGATCATGCCTGGGACTGTATAGTCACACCGGCCGAATCAGGAAATGGCATCGCGATCTCTGCGACAGGTCCCGTAGGCTGGGCACTGGGCAACACGAATTTTAGGCGGCCTGCTCACTACACAAACCACGGTAACTCGCTAGTGCATGTGGCAGCTCCGGGGGGCGACTGGGTTCTCCCAGGTAATGACGTGTGCACCGTGGGATTCATCATTCATTATTGTTGGGTATTTGATATGGTATTTAGCGTCTATGAAGGCACCAGCTCTTATGGCTGGGGCGGCGGTACTAGTATGGCCGCACCTGTCGCTGCTGGTGTGGCGGCGCTCATCAAACAGCGCTTTCCTAACATCTCGGTGGGGGCTTTGAAGAACAAGCTGGCCAATACCGCAGACGATGAAGGCAAGCCAGGACATGACCCCTTTTACGGACGCGGCTTTGTCAATGCACTCCGTGCAGTCCTCGAGTAAAAAACTTCGACAAATAGCATTGGATTAACCCAAGGGAAGGCAAGATCAATTGCCTTCCCTTGGGTTCGATGCCGACAGGAATATCCATGGAAGTGGTGTCTGTCATCTTAATTCCATTTGAGATTTTCCCTGAAAAAAGTAGCCAAAATATGGTCAAAAGGGCCAATTAAAAAAGATATTTGTTATTGATTTTAAACAATTTAGGTTAATCCAAGCTGCTGACTACGAATCAGAAGGCCGTAGGTTCGAATCCTGCCGGACGCACTCCTTTTTCTGTCATTACGAGGAGCAAAGCGACGTGGTAATCTCTTTTTAGTTTGACACGTCACCGGTTCCTTGATAATATTTTGCCGATCAGGCACGGGAAAATAAGGGGACAGAAATGGCAGTAATATGTCCTAAATGTCAGCACGAGAATCCTGAAGATACTATCTACTGTGGTAAGTGCGGTACACAGATTTCCTCTTTCAACGATATTGAAGTCACAGAAACTATTGAAACACCCAAAGAAGAACTCACCACGGGCTCCACATTTGCCGGCCGCTACCAGATCATCGAAGAGCTGGGCAAAGGGGGCATGGGAAGGGTTTATAAAGCTCTCGATAAGAAAATCAACGAAAAAATCGCCCTCAAGCTGATCAAACCTGAAATCGCTTCTGATAAGAAAATCATAGAGAGGTTCCGGAACGAGCTGAAATTCGCCAGAAAAATCAGGCACAAGAACGTCTGCCAGATGTTCGATCTGGGTGAGGAAAAGGGGCCTCATTTCATCACCATGGAGTATGTCGCCGGAGAAGACCTGAAACGATTGATCAGGAAGATGAATGGGTTGAGTTCTGGTCAGGCTATCGCTATTGCCAAGCAGGTGTGTGAAGGATTAACAGAGGCCCATAGGTTGGGAGTGATGCATCGGGATTTAAAGCCTCAGAACATCATGGTAGACGAGGAAGGCAGTGCCCGGATCATGGACTTCGGGATCGCCCGCTCCCTGGAAGTTAAAGGTATCACAGGTGCAGGAGTAATGATCGGGACGCCTGAATACATGAGTCCTGAGCAAGTCGAAGGAAAGGATGTGGATCACCGTTCCGACATCTATTCCCTGGGAGTAATCTTGTACGAGATGGTGACCGGAAAGGTACCTTTCGAGGGAGATACGCCGTTTACCATAGGGGTCAAATACAAGAGCGAGGCTCCTCAGCCTCCCAAGGAATTGAATGACCAGATCCCAGAAGACTTAAATCAAGTGATCTTGAGATGCCTGGAGAAGGATAAAGAAAAGCGCTATCAAAGTGCCAGTGAAGTTCATTCTGAACTGGAGAGCATAGAAAAAGGAATCCCTGCAACAGATCGGAAGGTTCCCAAAGTCAAGTCTTCCACTTCAAAGGAACTCACGGTCACATTTAGCCCGAAAAAGCTTTGGATTCCTGCATTGGTGCTCATTGCTCTGGTTTCGACTGCTGTCATCCTCTGGAAAATCCTTTCTGAGAAAAAAGCAGCTTCTGAATTCCCGGCAATACCCACTGTGGCTGTTCTCCCATTTGAGGATCTTAGCCCTCAAAAAGATCAGGAAATTTTCTGTCATGGCATTTCTGAATACATCATTTCTAAACTCACAAAACTCAAGGAACTAAAAGTGATCCAGGGGGACTCTGCCATATTTTTCATGGATACAGAAAGAGGGCCTCAGAGCATAGGCAAGGAACTCCAAGTGGATGCTGTTCTGCATGGAAGTGTACAAATATCAGGCAGAAACCTCCTTGTACTTGCCAAGCTGATGGATGTGGCGGATGGTTCCTTAATCTGGGCAAATGACTTTACAGAACCGGTTGGCGAAGCCCTTTCCATTCAAAACAACATTGCACTCCAGATCGCAGGGCATCTAAAAGCCGAACTGTCCTCTGATAATAAGGAATATATGGGGGAAAAGCCTACCGAGAATATGGAAGCTTACAATTTGTATGTGAGGGGTCGATATTTTTGGAGAAAAAGAGGGAGAGATAATGTATTAAAATCCATTCAATTTTTCGAACAAGCTATCGAGTTAGATCCAGAATTTGCTCTGGCTTATGCTGGTCTTGCTGATTCCTACATCTCACTCACCTTCGGAGGACCCATGGAAAAAGGAATAAAGATCAAAGAATATGCCCAAAAAGCGTTGGAGTTGGATGATACTCTCGCTGAGGCTCATACAGCGCTTGCTGGATTTAAACTTGATCATGAATGGGATTTTAAAGGAGCTAAACGGGAATTCGAACAAGCCATTGCTTTAAATCCCGGGTATGCCACAGCCCATCACTGGTACGGCAGGTATTTTTGGTGGACAGGAGAGACAGATAATGCCATTCATGAAATCGAGCTTGCCCGAGGATTAGATCCTCTTTCTCCTTCCATAAACCGAAATCTTGCCTGGTCTTATATTTTTGCTGAACAATATGATTTGGCGTTAGAGGCCTTGAATCGCGTGCTTGAGATAGACCCCCATCATATTCAGTTGAATTTCGCATTTGGTTTTTTCTATCTGGGGAAGGAAAACTACGACAAAGCTTTAGAAGAATTTATAAAAGCATATGGACCTGATTCTTTGGGTGCAAAATATTGGGAGCATTATATATGGGCATTGAAAGGAGAGACCGACAAAGCCCGAGAATGGATTGAGTTAATGGAAGAACAGACGGATTTAGAAAGCATATCTTATTATTTTATTGAGATTGCCTTTTTATGGGCGGAACTCGATGAACCGGACAAAGTTTTTTTCTATTTGAATAATGCCTGCGAAAATCATGATCCCTATATGTTCAACGTTCAAGCAAGTCCTCTTTTTGATGACTACCGTTCAGATCCTCGGTATGATCAACTGCTTAAAAAAATGGGCTTGGCAGAATGATCGGCAAAGAGAATATCTAATTATTCTATAGCTGAGTTAAGAGAATAGGCTTTACAGTCAAGAATGTCTTTCCATTTTTTCTCAATCAAATTTAACACCTGTGAGAAAGCCTTTTTCAGTTTTTTTCTGCCAAACAACTTCCACAGTGGTCACGATCTGTCTGGATTCTTCATGCGGCAGCCTGTACTTCAACTCAAGGATGGTCCCAGGACGAAACTCGTCATCTAACAAAAGGCACAGCCCACCGTAACTGATGTTTCGTGTCAAACCCACATCTTTTAAAGGAGACAAGACTTTATAGACGACTTCTATAATAATTTCTTCACGAGGATGCTTTCGTTTGATTTCTTTTCCTCGGCTTTTGCCAAAATCCTCTTTCATTTTGCTTCCTATTATCTCAAATTAACGGATTTCTCTTAAGATTTTAGCAATATTTGAAGCAAAATGAAAGAGCATCACTAAAGCCATAGATTAAAACGATTACAACCAGAAATTCCTCATCCTCTGGACGCGCGCTGGTCTCGATATTCAAGAGATCAACAATGTGAGGAAAAGAGTAACTGGGTAAAAAACATCTCCCAGTCATGCAAATTTTAGCTGAGAGTGAGAGGAGAACTATTAAATGTGTAATATGTCCTCTAATAATGGAGGGCTAACTGAAATCTTTGAAATCCTTTATTGTCCAACCACCAAAAAAAAGAAAAATAAATCCAGGATAAGTAGTTAAATTTGAAAAGATATAGGGAACATCCCGGATTATTACACCTCCTAGAAATTGGGCAATCCCTGTAATAATCAAACCTATTGCTCCTACAATAAACATGAATCGCTTCTTTATTAAAAGGGTAATTATTCCAATTGGAATAAGTAAAATCACAGCAAAAAAGGAAATGGTAATCAATCGAAAAATGATCACAATAAGAGATAGAGTGCCTAAAATTAAGAGGCTTACACCTAATTTTTTTAGGTGCCTCTCCATATCTTTTATATCCTCTTCTGTCATGGGTTTATCAAAAGGATCATCACTGAGTTTTAATTGTGGCATGCTTCCTCCTCATTCCATTGTCTCAGGCTCAATCTTGGAAATTGCTAAGCCTATTGAGAGGGATGTCTCCTTAAATTGAAATCAGGGTTAATATATTCATTCAGTAAAGTTTATGTCAAGCGATTCTTCAATTTGACTCCTTCCTGATTCCTTGATATCCTTCCTGAGACCAATAATGGGAAAATAAGGGGACAGAAATGGCGATAATATGTCCTAAATGTCATCACGAGAATCCGGATGATACCATCTACTGTGGTAAATGTACTACACCTCTTAAACCTTCCGAAGATATCGAAGTTACAGAAACAATCGAAGCACCCAAAGAAGAATTGACCCGAGGAGCCACCTTTGCAGGCAGGTATGAAATTATCGAAGAGCTGGGCAAAGGGGGGATGGGAAGAGTCTATAGAGTCGAGGATAAAAAGTTGGAACAGGAAATTGCCCTGAAGCTGATAAAGCCCGAGATCGCCTCAGATAAAAAGACAATCGAAAGATTCAGAAACGAACTAAGGACAGCGCGAAACATCCGTCATAAGAATGTTTGTGGGATGTATGATTTGGGTGAGACAGAGGGAGCCCATTTCATCACCATGGAGTATATCCGTGGTGAGGACCTAAAAAGCTTCATCCATAGGTCAGGACAACTGGCAGTGGGAACAGCTTTAAGGATTGCCAAACAGGTCTGTGAAGGGCTTTCAGAAGCTCACAAGTTAGGTGTGGTGCATCGTGATTTGAAGTCGAACAACATCATGATCGATAAAGAGGGAAACGTCCGGATCATGGATTTTGGGATAGCCCGTTCCCTAGAAGGCAAAGGGATCACAGGTGCGGGCGTTATGATAGGGACCCCTGAATATATGAGCCCAGAACAGGTGGAGGGGAAGGAAACCGACCAGCGTTCGGATATATATTCGTTGGGGATAATTCTGTATGAGATGGTAACAGGAAGGGTGCCATTCGAGGGAGACACGCCTTTTACAGTCGGAGTTAAGCACAAAAGTGAGAGACCAAAGGATCCCAGAGAATTGAACACGCAGATTCCAGAAGATCTCAATCGTGTGATACTGAGATGTTTAGAAAAAGACAGGGAAAAAAGGTATCAGAGTGCAGGAGAAGTGAGCTCTGAGCTGTCCAAGATAGAGGAGGGCATTCCGACCACAGAAAGAATTGTGCCCGAGAGAAAACCTCTCACATCGAGGGAGATAACCGTCCAATTCAGTTTAAAGAAGCTCTTTATCCCGGCATTTGTTGCTGTGGCTCTTATAATTGCCGCAGTAGTCCTCTGGCGGATTCTCTCTAAGAGAGAGGCGATTCCTGTTCTTTCAGGCAAACCATCTCTGGCTGTTATGTACTTCAAGAACAACACCAGAGATGAGGGATATGATATATGGAGAAGCGCCCTTTCGGATTCAATCATCACAGACTTATCCCAGTCGAAATACATAAATGTGCTGAGTGGAGACAGGCTGTACAGTATTTTGAGAAAATTCAATCTCCTTGAGGCAAAAAGCTATGCTTCAGAGGATCTGAGGAATGTTGCAACCGAGGGAAAAGTGAACCACATTTTACAGGGAAACTTATCCAAAGCAGGTGATATCTTCAGGATCGAATACACGCTGAAGGACATGAATACAGGCAAAATTATAGGTTCGGACCGAGTTGAGGGAAAAGGCGAGCAGGCTGTGTTTTCGATGGTGGATGAGCTCACAAGAAGAATCAAATCCGATTTTGAGCTCTCCGAAGAGGAGATAGCTTCGGACATCGATAAGGAAATCGAAAAGATCACGACCAGCTCTCCTCAGGCCTTTAAATATTACGTCGAGGGAAGAGAATTCCATCATAAGGGGGATTACCGGAAAAACATCCAATCTATGGAAAAAGCACTGGCCCTGGACCCAGAATTTGCCATGGCCTACAGAAGCATGGCCATGGGATATAACAACCTGCTACTATTTTCTGAGGCAAAGAAGTATCTCCAGAAGGCTTTCGAGCTGAAAGACCGGCTGTCCGACAGAGAGCGTTATCTCATAGAGGCAGAATTCTACAGAGACTCCGAGAAAACCTATGACAAAGCCATCGAAGCGTATAGGAAGCACCTCGAGCTTTATCCGGATGATTCTATCGCCAACACCAACCTGGGAGTTCTATACATGTCGACAGAACAGTGGGACGAGGCCATCGAGCGTTATCTTGTCCAGATTGAGGGTAAAGATGAATCCTTTTTTCCGTATACAAATATAGCAGAATCCTACAGAGCTAAGGGAATGTACGAGACAGCCAGAAAAGTCCTCGAGGGCTATATTCAGGATATTCAGGAGAGTAATGAGATCAGGTTAGAGTTGTCATTGAACTATTTTCTCCAGGGAGAATACGATCTCGCCCTGGCTGAAGCAGATAAAGCTATTTCCGTTAATCCGGATAGTATACCCGTTCTCTTTTATAGGGGTAATGTCTATGTCTGTAAAGAAGACTTCGATAAGGCTGAGGAGGATTATTTCAAGGTTCTCGAGAGAAAGGAGCTTGGATATCATTTGTACATCAGAATTTTGTTGGGCACTTCTCACATCCTGCGGGGAAAATTCGAGAGCGGAAGGGAGCAGTATCGACAAGGACTGGAGCTGGCAGAAAAGCTCGGCGATAACTGGTGGAGGGTCTGTTTTTACATCTGGAGAGCTTACAGCTACCTTAAATCCGGCAGCCCGGAAGATGCTTTAAAGGATTGTAAAGCAGCCTGGAGTATCGCTCCAGACTCAGCGGACAGTTTGAAATGGCAGAGACGCGCACTCTATTACAAAGGCCAGGCTTTTCTTGAGATGAATTCGGCCGCAGAAGCCCGGAAAGCGGCCGATATCATCAGGGAATTGGTGGACGAAGGAACGAACAAAAAAGATATCAGGTACTGCAACCATCTCCTGGGGCTCATCGAGCTCGAGAGAAAAAATTATTCCAAAGCTATCGAATATTTTACCGACGCCATATCTTTGCTGCCTTATGAGAATGGGATGGAGCCGTTTGCCAATGATCAGGTCAATTTTGCCGGGGGTTTGGCTTCGGCTTTTTATGAGTCGGGCGATATGGAAAGAGCCAGGGAGGAGCACGAAAAGATATTGACCTTTACCATGGGAAAGCTCTACTTCGGGGACATCTATGCAAGAAGCCTCTACTGGCTGGGAAAGATTTGCGAGGAAAAGGGCCAAAAGAGAGAAGCTATAGAATATTACGAGAAGTTCCTTGAGTTGTGGAAGGACGCTGATCCAGGCTTTCCTGAGGTTGAAGATTCGAGGAAGAGGCTGGCAGGGCTGCAGAGCGACTAAAACTCAAATAGATAAATTCTCTAATTATTGTCTTTTTCCAGAAGGCGGCGCCACTTTTCCATAAGCTCTTTGTTCAGGTCCAACGGCGGCGTGGCATCCTCAGGAAGAAAGGGCTTGTAAGGATGCTCAGCTGAATAGGCTTCGAACTCATCCCTCAATTTCTTCAGCTCCTCAGGCTTGGTCAAAAGATCGATGGCGGATGCCGCCATTACCTTGGCTCCCGCATTTAGCCCTTTCCATGCAGTCGAACCATAATTACAGGCAACTGAGGACCAATGGTGACCGATAGCACCAGGAACCTGTCCGGGAAACCTAATGGTAGCGGTGGGGGTGATGAGGGTAACTTCGCCGACATCCGAGGATCCCCCTCCGACGAAAATTTCGCCTCTATCGCTGAGTTTACCTACCTCTGTGGGCATACCCGTCTCTTCTTGGCCGAGTTCCTTTTGCAAAGCCTTGGCAAAGGCATGTTCTTCCTCTGTCCATTCGGGCATCCCGACAAACTCAATGTTTTTTTGGAACAGCTCGGCAGCCGCCTTGTTGGCATGCCTCTGGTGAATAGCAGACAGAATTCTGACCTCGGCCAATTCTGTTCCTGTGGCAAGGGCACCGGCTTTGGCACAATCGAGGACTCTCTCATACATCTCCTCAACTCTATCGTCACTGTTCCGGATGTAATACCAGACACTGGCTTTATCCGGGACAACATTAGGGGCTTCCCCTCCTCCGATGATAACGTAATGCATGCGGTAGGTGTAGAACAGATGCTCACGGAGATAATTCGTAGCCACGTTCATGATATCCACAGCGTCGAGTGCACTTCGGCCTCCCCAAGGTGAGGCTCCGTGGGCGGTCTTCCCCTTGAAAGTAAAGATAACAGAATACATGGCGTTACCTCCCAGGCCATAACTGGTGCCAAATCCACTGCTGCTGTGGTTGTCGATCACAGCATCCACATCATCGAAAAGGCCGGCCCGGATCATGTAGGGACGGCTAATGAGTGTCTCCTCAGCTGGTGAGCCGAAAACCTTGATGGTCCCTCTGAAGCCATATTTGTCCATAGCTTGCTTTACAGCGATAGCGGCAGCAGAGGCGGCGGTGCACATGGTATTGTGGCCGCAACCATGACCAGGGGCACCGTCAACGATTGGATCCTGAACAGGTACCCGCCCCTTCTGAGAAAGCATGGGCAGGGCATCGAATTCGCCCAGGATGCCGATCACAGGCTTTCCCGAACCATAGCTGGCTACAAAGCAAGTGGGCATCCCTGCTGTTCCCCGCTCAACAGTGAATCCCGCCTCTTCGAGCGTATCGGCCAGGAGCTTGGACGATTTAAATTCTTGCATTCCCAACTCGGCATACGACCAGATAGTGTCTGAAATTTTACCGAATTTCTCCACAATCTCAGGTTGACTCAGCCATTCCAGTACGAGTTTTTTCTCTTTCGAGACTTTCCCCTCTGACTGTCCATATGAACCTATGACAAACAAAAGTACGCTGAAAACAACGCATGTCCTTCGTATGGGCATTTGTGACCTCATTATTCCTCCTGTTTTTTCAATTATGTCTCTGAATACTCAGTGTATTACTTGGTTACAATTTGTCAAGATGGAAGTTCAACCCAGAATTCCCGATAGAAAGTGTCATAGCGAGCGAAGCGTGGCCATCTCAATATGACACTGGAATGTGCACATTGCTGGTTCTATCGGCAATATCGGGTTCAACTGCGTCGGTCCATTTTCTTTCATCGGTGAGACAGGCATACTGGTCCAGCAGCCTGTGTATTTGATTACTCTCCTATTTAGGCTATGATAAAGACTCGATCCTATTGCAACAGAAGGCCACTTTTAAATGGATAGACACTCTTCGGAAGAATCGGCAAGAGCCATCATTCACCGCATCCGCTCGCATCTGCCGAATGCCATGCTGAGGGATCAGTCCTATGTGCGCCGGAAACTGAGCCGCCTCCAGAAAAGCGGCGGCCGTATGAAAAAGCAGGCGGTCCTCTCTGAACTCAGCGGTCTTGAAAAGAGGCTGGCTGCCTCGGTCGAAGAAAGAAAAGTCCGCACCAGAAGCGCACCCAGGGTTTCATTTCCAGAAGAGCTGCCCATCAGCGCACAGTCACAGAAAATCATAAAGGCAATTCAAGACTATCCTGTGGTCATCATATCCGGAGAGACTGGATGCGGAAAGAGCACCCAAATTCCCAAAATGTGCCTCAGGGCAGGCCGCGGCCTTAAAGGTTTGATCGCCTGCACTCAGCCACGCCGGATCGCTGCTATAACCATCGCGCACCGGATCGCCTCTGAACTCAATGAGAGCCTGGGCCGTTCTGTGGGTTACAAGATCCGCTTCCGCGACAGAACTTCGCCTGATGCCTATATCAAGATCCTGACCGACGGTATGCTCCTGGCTGAGACTCAGTCTGACTTCTGGCTTTCTTCCTACGATACCTTGATCATCGACGAGGCGCACGAACGCAGCCTGAACATCGATTTTCTTTTGGGAATTGCCCGCACCCTGCTGGATAGACGCCCTGAGCTCAAACTCATCATCACCTCAGCCACCTTGGATACGCAAAAGTTCGTCCAAGCATTCCCGAATTCCAGGGTGATCGAAGTGAGCGGACGCCAGTATCCCGTGGAAGTGGAATACCGCCCTGCCGAATCCTTCGGCGCAAAATCCGGTGACATGGATTATGTCGAACTGGCAGTCAAAGCTGTCCACCAGATCAAACAGAAAAAAAGGAGCGGCGATATCCTGGTTTTCATGCCCACAGAGCAGGATATCCTCGAAACTTGCGAACAACTGGAGGGCAAAAAGTACCCGGGAACGACCATCCTCCCTCTGTATGCCCGCCTTCCCGGCACCCAACAGGGCAGGGTGTATCATGTCAAAGGCGCTAAAATCGTCGTGGCCACCAATGTGGCCGAAACATCTCTCACCATCCCTGGAATTCGCTATGTCGTGGACACAGGTTTGGCCAGAATCTCCCAGTATCAGCCTGAAACCCGTATCAACAGCTTACCCATCAGCCCCATTTCCCAGAGCAGCGCAGACCAGAGAAAAGGCCGATGCGGACGGGTAGAGCATGGAGTTTGTATCCGGCTTTACTCCGAAAAAGACTACCTGGCCCACCTGGCTTTCACACCTCCCGAGATCATGCGCTCCAACCTGGCTGAAGTCATCCTCCGCATGATTGACCTGCGGCTGGGACACCCGGGGGACTTCCCTTTTGTGGACCGGCCAAAATCTAAGCACATCAAGGACGGATATGATACCCTCATCGAGCTGGGAGCTATCCAGCGGAAAAACAGGGATTACATTCTGACAGAAAAAGGCCGAACCATGGCCCGCATGCCGCTCGATCCCAAGATCTCCCGGATGCTTCTCGCTGCTGCAGAGGAAGATTGCCTCCGGGAGATTGCTGTGATTGCTGCGGCTTTGAGCATCCGTGACCCCCGGGAGCGGCCGCCGGATAAAGCCGGCCAAGCAGATGCTGCCCATTTACCCTTCCGGCATCCGGAATCTGACTTTCTGACTTTACTCAGCATCTGGGACCGCTACCACGGCACCCTGGAAAAACTGACCTCCAGGAGCAAACAGCGCCGGTTCTGCCGGGAACACTTTCTTTCATTTCCCAGGATGCGGGAATGGGTGCACGTCCATGACCAGATCCTGGCCATTCTCAAGGAGCAGAAGATTCCGTTCAAACACCGGGAGCCTGCGGGAGTCTCCAGGACCCGGTATGACGGGGTCCACCGGTCCATCCTCAGCGGCTATCTCTCCAACATCGCTGTAATCAAAGAAAAAAATATCTACAGTGCGGCTAAAGGCCGGGAAGTCATGGTGTTTCCAGGCTCGACGCTATTCGGCAAATCCCGTCCCTGGATCGTGGCCGCAGAGATGGTAAAGACCTCTCGGCTCTTTGCCCGCACTGCGGCTCGGATCGATCCTGCATGGCTCGAACAAATAGGTGGCAATCTCTGCCGCCGCTCCTACTCGAGTGCCCATTGGGACAAAGACAGAGGAGAAGTGGTTGCTTTGGAGCGGGTGACCCTTTACGGTCTGGAGATCATAGCCGGGCGCTTGGTGTCTTATGGCCGCATACATCCAGAAGAGGCACACCACATTTTCATCCGATCAGCACTTGTGGAGGGGAGGCTCAAAGATCCTCCGGCCTTTCTCAAGCACAACCTGGAGCTTGCGAAGCAGCTCACCCATATCGAAG
>Ga0209636_10002738_pt1 | contig 17995 bp, 19 predicted proteins | sample DeeMarSWOR152_54_FD_187464 | JGI IMG/M metagenome (GOLD analysis project Ga0209636, IMG submission 187464) | Marine sediment microbial communities from White Oak River estuary, North Carolina - WOR-1-52-54 (SPAdes) (version 2) | ecosystem: Environmental > Aquatic > Marine > Intertidal zone >... | reverse complement strand
TAAAAAGTCTGTAGGCTCGACAACTCTCACAGAAGGCCTTGTCTGTGTGGTGGCTTTCTTGGGCTACTGGTATCTAAATGGGTTATCCGCTATCAATTGGGATTTAGCTATACCGCTGATAATAGGGGCTGTCTTAGCCACACCGTTCGCAGCTTATGCTACTCACAAGGTCCCAAAGAAAATCCTAGGCGTAATGGTCTCGCTGACAATAATCGTACTCGGAGCATGGATATTGGTAAAGCTTCTTTTGTGAAGCCTGTACGGAGCCTCGAGACGTTTAACGAGGCCTCGAAACGTTTAAAGCGCGAAACCTAAATTTATGGTATGCACGCGAAGTCGGTCCACAAAACCCCAACCCACAAGGCCCTAAATCCCAAAGCCAACAAAAAATACAAAGGGGTTCTTTTTGACAAGGACGGTGTACTTATAGATTCTATGGAGACCTGCCTCCGGGCTGCTAATGATACTTTAGAACGTTATGGACTGCGGCCGTGGACGACTGAGGAATTCAGAAAGAACTGGTGGGGGATCAGGGCAGACCTTACTATAGGCAAACTGTTGAAAGACGTGCCGGACAGCAAGAAAAAGGAGATATTCGAACACTACCAAAAGAAAAGGAAAGAGTTCCAACATCTCACAAAGCTTTACCCGAGCGTGACACCAGTTTTGAAAGCCCTGAAAGGCAAATACAGACTGGGAGTTATAACGAGTACGTTCAGACCAGTGGCGTTAAGACTTCTAAAAGATTTCGGGATTTCGGAATATTTTGATGTTGTTGTAGGAGGCGAAGAGGCCAAACCAAAACCGGCCCCAAACCCGATCTTGAAGGCCTGTGATAAATTGGGCGTAATGCCGGCAGAAGCCGTTTTTATTGGTGATACGACTATGGATATAGAAGCAGGCAAGGCTGCCGGTTGCACGACCATAATAATAACTACGTCAAAAACCAGAAAAGAGTTAAAAGATGTAAAAAATATAACAATAATCGACGATTTGAAAGAACTTACAGAAATTTTAAAAATTGCTTAAGTTTATAAATAACAAACTTATTATTTAGCAATCAAGCAACACACAAGCAACAATCAAGCAGGGGTCCGATAGTCTGGTCAATTCGGCTGGGTTTAGGCCCCAGTGGCTTAGTGCCTTCGTGAGTTCAAATCTCACCCCCTGCATTAAACTTCTAGATAACTCTACCAAAGATGAAAAATAAAGAGAAAAAGTAGGTTAAGAATTGACTGGAACCGCTGAAAGGCCGCTGGATAAGACGCATAATTAATATTTATAGAATTTTGTCAAAAACTGGCAGGTTTGAAATTACAGAACCGCTACCAATCAGAAGAACTTTCTTCGGCCGCTTCTACAGCTTTCTTTTTCTTAGCCATACGTGTCACCCCCGTTCTTAATTTAAAATCTAACAGAGTATTTAAACCCAGTGGAATGGCTTTAAGTAGTGGCGAAAGGCTGTAAGTCTACTTAAACTTATTGATAAACTTTAAGCCCTGAAAGAACTAAATAAATGACCTCTTAAACGACCTTATTGAACGGACTTATTTTTTCCTGAACGGCTTTCTTTTTTCCCGAAGGCCGTATCTTTTCATTTTCTATCTTTTCCTTTTTCTGATTGCGTCTTTGAACGTACCGCCTGCTATCCTTAGCATGTAGAAATCGTCAGAAGTCATGTAACCAAACAAATACAGCAAAACAATGAAAAGCGCAAAGCTCCCGACCATGCTGGCCACTATAACAAATATGTCCGTTTTTGGAATCACAAAAAGAATAGCAGCCATCGTTGCTGCAGATAAAACGACTTTCCAAAGGCCGCTGTATATTGATATTTTCAACTCCTTTTTCAGGTAGTAAGGAACCAAAAGCATGGATGAAAACCCTGTAAGTGTAAGGGAAAGTGCAGCGCCTGGGAAACCGAAGAGCGGTATGAACATAAAGAGAGCGATTATGTACTGCGCAGCAGCCGCGCCCATCAATATGCCTGAAAGCTTAGACTTACCCATTCCGATAAGTATGGAGGAGAGGTTGTACCCAAACATCAGCATAAATGTCCCTGTAATAAGGATTTGCAACGGGAATACAGCGTCCTCAAAAGGAAACCCGTATATTCCGACAATAAGCGGCCTGGCCATTGTCAGGATAATTACAGTAATCGGCACCCCTATGATGACAGGATACTTTATCGCTATACCCACGTAATCTTCCAACAAACGCTTGTCTTTTTTTGCATACGCCTCTGCTATGGCCGGGATGACTGGTAAGGAAAAAGACGTCATATAGAACAATATACTGGACGCTGTATCAGCTACGCTGTATACACCGACGTCTGCATAGTCAAAAAACATCTTCAGTACGATTATATCCAGGCTTTTCATGACGTTGAAAGATATCATACCTAGGGATATGAACATCCCAAAAGCGAATATCTTTGTGAATTGCTGCAAATTTTCGAGCCTACGTACCTTTTGCACGCCTTTGAAGATTTCACGTATGTTGAACGGAATGAGTTGTGTTATGTGGTGTCTGAGGAAGTATATGGAAAGGCCCAGCTGCCATGCGGTCTCTGCCACTATCAAGGACGGCAACGCATATGAAGGAACGCCAAAAAACATGAAAAGTATTAATAAGAAACAAACTATAAGGGCTCTGCTGGAGTTAATTATCGAAAGTTGGTCGCTCTTTTGAAACGACCCGATTATTGCAGCCAACGCGTCTTTTGTCCCTGAAAAAAGAAAAGACACTGCTATGATTAGCACTATCGACCTCATTATAGGGTCTGAGATTTTGAATGCGATTACGGATAAGAGGATGAACATGACAATACCAATCGTCGTAAGATATTTCAGAGCAGTCGAAAAAAAGCCAGTAAGCTTCCAACCGCTTTTCGCCACATATTCGGAACCGTATTTCATCAGCCCCTGGGATATGCCGCCGAAGACAATGACCCATGCGAAATTGTGCATAGAAGTTGCAGTATTAAATATCCCGTAACCTGTAGGCCCATAGAATCTGCTTATGAATATACTTGCAGACCACCAGAACACTCCGCTCAGTAACATTAATATAAGGAACCACATACCACCTGATACAAGACGCTCAGGCCCAGCATGCTCAAATACTCCCATTCGATTCATCTCTGCTAAATACCCATTGTTCGGTATAACTACAATAATTAAATTGTTTTTTGTGACTATTTTTCTTTCCCAAAGTTTTTTTATTCTTAGAATCCTCAGTATTTTAAAGGTGATTTGTTGAAAAGATTGACAAAAATTGACCCGATGTCTGCTGCCAAACTAGCAGGTCTGATGGGTCTGGTATGGGGAGTAGTGGTAGGCATACTAGTAGCGATAGTCGGTTTAGGCTTTACAGGATATATAGGCTATACGGACGAGACACCCTTTACAGGGGTTGTTGCTATAGTAGCCTTTCCGATACTCTACGCCATATCAGGATTCATAGGCTCTTACATCTTTGCCTTGCTTTACAATTACGTGGCAAGCAAGATTGGCGGGGTAAAAGTTGATTTGAAATAATTTTTTGTTTTTTATCCGTTTTTTTAGGATGGGTATCGATACCGGAAAACGTTTGGCGAGATGTTTTTATGGGCAGTAGCGTTACGCAAAAGATATACACCGACGGTTCAGGAGACGGCCGGATGGCGTGGTTTAACGAAACTACAGGCGAAAGCTGGTCTGGCCGACAAGCAGGTTTAACAAACAATGAAGCAGAGTATCTGGCAGTTTACGAGGCTTTGAAAGCGGCACAGTCAAAAGAGATAGAGATAGTCTCTGATTCTAAACTTGTTGTGAGTCAATTGAAGCGTGATTGGCATATCAAAGAGGACAGGCTGCGTGGCCTATTTGATAAAGTTAATACGCTAATCAGAGAAAAAGGATTGAAAGTTAAGTTCAATTGGGTACCAAGAACGCAGAATAAAGCAGGCAAATACCTTGGGTAAAAAGTTTGTATAAAATTTATTCTACGAGAACTGTCTTAGAACTCTCATTAGCAGTAGTCTTCTTCTGTTTCCTGCTTTTGTCTTGCGATTGACGTGCCTCTTTCGATCTTTTTATGTAGTTCTTCCAGGTTTGTAGGCACCTCTATCCCGTTTTTCTTATAATAATGATATATCGCCTCGTGTAAGGCATCGCTTGAAAGCAACGAACAGTGTATTTTCACCTTGGGAAGGCTTCCTAGAGCCTTCAAAACATCTTTCGGCCCGATATTTAGCGCTTCTCCCAATGTCTTACCTTTAGATAATTCGGTTATCATACTGCCTGTGGCAACAGACGCAGCGCAACCGAAACTCTGGAATTTCACGTCCTTTATATAGAGTTGGCCGTTTTCGTTTTTATCGACTTTTATGTAAAGCCAAAGTTCGTCCCCGCAAATCGGGCTGCCAACTTTTGCGATTGAATCTGCGTCTTTAATCTCACCCATGTTCTTAGGATTTCGGAAATGTTTGATAACTTCTTTTGTGTAAGGGCCGTAACGGCTGTATTTTATTTCAGATTTTTTTGATTCTTTGGTTTTTTCTTTACCCATACGCTACACCTGCAAACACACTCTACGCCTGTAAAATATGATATATTTATATAACACTGTTATAATTTAAAGCTTTTGCAAGGTCTTTGTAGATGTAAGGCCAGGATTTCCAATAGATAAAGTCATTAAAAACAGGCGGTGTATCCGAACAAAACAAGGCAGATTATCCAAACGGTCTAACAAACGGCCTATCCAAACATTCTTTTCCTGAATTTTATTTCAGAAGAGGTCGCGAGCGCGTGGGCTTCTTCGTAACCCATTCCTTTTCTCATCAGTCTGGCTTCAACTATCTCGTGATGTATAAGTGCGGCGATGTCATTTTCTGTTAGTCTGTCGTCCAACCATATTTCTCCTTTTGGTATGAAGTTACTGACATGTGGGTTGCTTCCCATGGTGAAGTCTATTTCTAGGTTGTTCCTAACAAATTCTCCATTAACTAGAAAAATTTTGAATTCGCCAACTACATCAATAAGTCTTTTATTAAGCTCGGCTGTTTCACTTACTGTATCATAGTTCATTTCACTCATGGTTTGCTGCAGTTCTTCTGTGATCGCCATCATCTATCTATTTATTATTTGTCGATTTTTTAATAAAAAATTTACCCAAATTAACTTTTAAATCAATTAGTGTAAAGAATATTTAGTGTTGATTCAATAAATCAAAGAGGAAATCAAGGAGAAGAACGGGTGCAAATGGGATGGTAAAAAAAAGAGGACTGCCAAAATGGGGGGAGAACGTACTGTGCACAGTCACTCGCATCACTCCTTTTGCTGCGTGGTGTTCGCTTGATGAATATGAAAGAGAAGACGGTTCAACAATAGAGGGCATGATACATGTTTCCGAAGTGGCAGGCAAATGGGTTAAAGATATACGAAAGTTCGTTAAACCGAACAAACAGTATGTCGCTAAGGTAATACGAATCGACTATCAGAAAGGTCATGTGAATCTAAGCCTGAAGCGTGTGAGTAAGTTTGACAAAAAAGAGAAGGCAGAAAACTATAGAAGAGAAAAAAGGGCGATGGGTATGCTGAACCAGGTCGCAAAGCGAGTAGGGAAGACAAAAGAAGACGTTTTGAAAATTTTTGAGCCTGAAATACGAGAAGAGTTCGAAGATATATTTTCTTTTTTCGAGTCTATAAACGACAACGCTAAAATCTTGGATAAATTTGACCTAAACAAAGATTTGAAGGATGCTATAATGGAGGTCGTGGAAAGGAATTTCCGCTTAAAAGAAAAGACTGTCAAGGCAATGCTTAAGATTACTACTCTAGCACCGGATGGCGTAAACAGGGTGAAAAAAGCCCTAACAGAGCTTGAAAAAAATACAGGCGCTACTGTGAAATACATATCCGCACCAACCTACCAGGTAGAACTCAGGTCTAAACAACCAAAGGATGCGGAAAAAAGGATGAGGGAAGGCATAGAAGACATTTTATCTAAGATCAAGAAAGAGGAAGGGGAAGTCAGCTACGAATTTATCAAAGATTAGACAAAAGAGGTAAATCCTAGATGAAAATGAGAAGATGTGAAGGTTGTGGAACCTACACTCTAAAGGGTAACTGCCCAAAATGCGGCAAGCAGACAAACGCCCCGTACCCACCTTCTTTTTCTCCGGAAGACAAATATGGTAAATACAGAAGAGCTGTAAAATTGAAATCCAAACTATTAAAATCCGAGCTAAAGTGAAGCCACCCAAGAAAAAATTTGATAAATATATCAAGTAGTGTCATATAATTAATTATAAACACAAAATATGAACAGGTGTTTTCATAAATGACTACAAAAATTATTGAAATAACAAAACCTAGAGTTAGAAACCCGATTTTTATAGAAGGATTGCCAGGTGTAGGCAATGTAGGCCGGATAGCAGGGGGTTATCTTGTTGAGGAATTGAATGCTAAAAAATTTGCAGAACTTTACAGCTCGCATTTCATGCCTTTTGTGTTATTGCAGCAAGGGGCGACTGTGCATGTACTAAAGAACGAGTTCTATTATTGGAAGGCGAAGACAGCAAAACAGAGAGATTTGATAATATTAATTGGCGATTCGCAAAGCATCGATGCTGTAGGGCATTATGATGTCGTTGACAAGATATTGGATTACGTTGCGACATTTAAAGTAAAAGACATTTTTACTTTGGCTGGTTTGAGTGTAGGAGAAAAGAAAGAAAAGCCTGGTGTTGTAGGTGCGGTAAGCGACCATAGCCTTGTAAAGAAATATTCTAAGTACGGTATAGACTTTGAAAGTGGCGAGAACGTAGGAACTATTATGGGTGCTTCCGGACTGATCATAGGCATGGGTAAGATGCGCGGCATGGACGGGGTTTGCCTGCTGGGCGAGACTTCTGGAATGCCGCTATTGCCAGACCCGAAAGCGTCTGAAGAAGTGCTAAAGGTCCTAACAAAAATATTGGGCATCAGGCTAGACACAAGCAAAATAAAGGAGAAAGTAAAAGAAATGGAAAAGCTGATAAAGCGTGTAGAGACCATACAACGCAAGGCGATATTAGACCTAATGAAACAAAGGTTGCCAAAACCAGGTAAAGAGGAAGAAGAAGGCGAAGAAGAAGGCGAAGAATTGACATACATCGGCTGAATTTTTTTAACCTATTTGAGTTGTGAGTTTTAACTGCCACTATTTTTATCAAAGTTTATAAAACTATAACAACAAATAAAAAACTATTAATTTAACAGCAGACTAATGAATTTAACAGGCCATTTTGGTCAGATGTACAGACGGTGAAAATATGGAAGATGAAAAAACCCCAATCGAAGAGGTTAATATTAAGACGCCAGAAGCTGCAACTAGTGCTGGTGAGAATCCTGGGCTTGAGGCTGAGCAAACTAAAGACGAACAGACAAAAAGCACTGGGACTAAACGTGCTGCGCGTAAAAAAGCAAAAGTTGAAAAGGAGGATGACGAATTTTTAGTTCCTCGTCAAAAATATCTGGCGTCAGGTATACACATAGGCATGAAACAGCGCACAAAACAGATGAAAGGTTTCATATATAAGATAAGGCCTGACGGTTTGGCAGTTATGAATCTACAGTTGATAGATGAAAGGGTGCGAATAGCTGCAAAGTTCTTGGCAAAAGCCAATAGCATAGTGGTAGTAAGCAGGAGAAATGTCGCACATAAAACAATAGAGAAATTCGTAGAAGTAGTTGGTGGCATGGCCATAACAGGTAGATTCATGCCAGGCACGTTGACAAATCCTAACTATGAAGGATTTCAGGAAGCAGATATTGTTGTGATAGCTGATCCTATGTCCGATTATCAAGCGATTAAGGAAGCTGTAAACGCCCGTATTCCTATAGTCGCGATATGCGACACTTTTAACGAAACAAACAATATAGACCTTGTGATACCTGCGAATAATAAAGGGATAAAATCATTGGCCACGCTTTTCTGGTTACTGGGCCGCGAGATACTGAAAGAGCGCGGCGATATAAAGTCTGACGAAGAATACAAATACAAACCAGGAGATTTTGCTAAGGAAATGGAATATAAAAAAGAACAGTCCGAAGGCGAATCAAGAGAGCGAGGCCGTTATCAAAGAGGGCAAAGAGGTCGAAGAGCTGGAAGGGCTAGAGTTTCGAGAAAAAGGTAGATACATGGGTATGGACCGTTGATAGATGGATTTGAATCGTTCTCCATCTTTTAATGGCGGTTCTATTCTTCCGAATTCTCAATTTCTTCCAAATTCTTGATTTTTGTGTATACTTCGCCGATTTTTTCTTCTACGATTTTCAGGTAAGCCTCGCTTACTGTTTTTATCCTTTTTACGTATTCTTCGTTAGAAATGCCAGCTTGTTCCAATCTCTTGTAAAACTCTAGAGACGACGAGAGGTCGCTTAAGTCAGGTATTTGTCTTAGACTAACGCCATAAAGTTCTTCCATCTCTGCGAGCGCGTCGAGCAGTGTTATTTCGTCTTCCCTAGCCCGTTTCATTATATCTAAGTTTCATTATATCTAATATACGAGGGCCTTCAATTTCAAACTCCACTCGATCACCACGTCAAAACCAACTAATAACTCTAATGTTTGTTAAAAATTAAAGGATTTCGGATAATTTCTGAAAGATTGCTCAGAACAACTGCTCAGTCATTTCACAGTTCCATCATATAATTCCAAACAGATAAATTAATATTTAAGGGAACAAGTAATTCTATTACGCAACCAAAATGCGGCCAAAATTTTTTGTTGGTTGAATGGGGTTTTTATAGATGTCAAAGATTTCTCAGGTAGTAAAACGCGATGGTAGGGTAGTTGATTTCGACAAAAACAAGGTAGCTACCGCTATATGGAAGGCAGCTGACTCTGTTGGCGGCAAAGATATGCAAAGGGCCGAAGAGCTGGCAGACATGGTTGTTAAGGTTTTAGAAGAGAAATACGACGGTAAGCCGCCAAGTGTAGAGGACGTACAGGATGCGGTGGAGAAGGTGCTTATAGAAGAGGGTCATGCGAAAGTGGCAAAATCCTACATCTTGTACCGTCAGAAGCGTTCCGATGTGCGTAAAATGAAGTCCATGTTAGGTGTGGATGATGAACTGAAGCTGAGCCTTAACGCGATAAAGGTAATGGCCAGCCGATATCTAATGAGAGACGAGGAAAGAAAAATAATAGAAAGCACAAACCAACTGTTCAGACGTGCCGCGAAGGCAATAGCAGAGCCTGAAGAGAAATACGGCAGTGACACTGTAGCAAAAGAATACGAAGAGGCCTTTTACAGCATGATGGTCAACCGGGAGTTTATGCCAAACAGCCCTACTTTGATGAATGCTGGCACGGATTTGGGCCAGCTTTCGGCCTGTTTTGTTCTCCCGGTCGAGGATTCTATAAGCGGGATATTCGATTCTGTTAAGTATACAGCAATTATACACAAATCAGGCGGCGGTACTGGATTTTCGTTCTCGCGACTAAGACCAAAAGGTGACGTTGTTAAGAGTACTGGCGGCATTGCATCAGGTCCGCTATCGTTTATGCAGGTATTTAATGCGGCCACTGAAGTTATCAAGCAAGGAGGCAAGCGCCGCGGCGCTAACATGGGCATATTGCGTGTAGACCATCCGGATATATTAGAATTCATTACAGCCAAGGAGCAAGAAGGCACACTAAGCAACTTCAACATCTCAGTAGCATTCACAGACACTTTTATGCGTGCTGTAGAAAGGAACGGTGAGTACAATTTCGTCAACCCAAGAACAGGCAGGCCGAGCAAGAGGCTACCGGCTAGGGCCGTCTTCAATTTGATAGTGATGATGGCTTGGAAGAACGGCGAGCCCGGAGTGCTATTTATAGATAGAGTAAATGCAGAAAACCCTACGCCAGAAATAGGTGATATAGAGTCCACAAATCCATGCGGTGAACAACCTTTACTACCATGGGAATCTTGTAATCTCGGCTCAATCAACCTAGAGCGTATGATGACTGATGGTGAGATTGATTGGGGCAAACTGCGAGATAAAGTAAGGTTAGCAGTCCGTTTCCTTGACAATGTCATAGACGTCAACAAATACCCACTTAAGGAAATCGAAGACATGACAATGGCCAATCGAAAGATAGGATTGGGTGTTATGGGATTTGCTGACATGCTGATAAAGATGGGTGTACGTTACGACTCAGAAGAGGCCATCAAAATCGCTGAAAAGGTAATGAAGTTTATTCGAGACGAAAGCCGCAAGATGTCTGAGGAGCTCGGCAAGGAAAAAGGGGATTTTCCGAACTTTGATAAGAGCACATTGGTCAAGAATTACAAGAACATGAGAAACGCGACTGTTACCACGATTGCGCCAACAGGCACGGTAAGTGTGATAGCCAACTGTTCGTCTGGCATAGAACCGATATTTGCAGTTTCCTATGTGAGAGACGTCAGCGAAAGCTTGGGGCACGAACTTTTTGAAGTGAACAATCGTTTCGAGACTATGATGATTGAGCGGGGACTTTATAACGAAGAACTGATAAAACAGATAAGCCAACACGGAAGCATACAAAACATAAAGGATATACCAAAAGACGTTCGAGACATCTTCGTAGCTGCCATGGACATAACGCCAGAATGGCATGTACGTATACAAGCAGCTTTCCAAAAATATACAGATAACGCAGTATCAAAGACGATTAACTTCCCGAACTGGGCCACGCCTCACGATGTAGAAAAGGCGTTCATGCTTGCATGGAAACTTGGTTGTAAGGGCATAACTATCTACAGGTACGGGAGCCGCGAAAAACAAGTACTTACGATAAAAAGCGTCGACAATCCAAGGCCAAACCCAACCCACATGAACTCGGACGGCTACAAAGGAGGCTGTCCTCATTGCACAATATAATATTTTTATCTTAAAATCCCCTATTGATTGAGTATGAAGGTAACATTTTTTTTGCTCGGTCTTATTGACATCATAGCAGCAGCGATGATATTCTATCCTTTTCACGAGGCTATAATGCTATATATAATGGTGTACATGATTGCAAAAGGCGGCTTTTTCCTGCTCACAGGCCTCGCATCGCGCAGTATCGGGCCGCACTGCATCTTTTTATGCGCCAGCGATGTTCTTGTAGGAATTGCTTTGGGCATGATAGTGCTTGGTTTCGGCAATTCAGAAGGTATAGGAGCGATAGCTTTCTTTATTAAGACCTTTGGAACGATCGGCGCGCTTAAAGGGATATACACTACAGCATTGCCGCTCCTTAGTTAGTTTTTGGCAGACTAGTTATTTTTTGGTAGACCTCATTCTAAAAAAAAGAAAGATATAAAAAGACTAGTGTTGTTCTCATATTGTAGATGGTCATGACAAGAAAGGAAATCATATACAACCCAAGAAAAGTGTTGGATATTGCCCAAAGAGAACCATACATCAGTCCTAGCGACTTGAAAGAGATGGGCCTCGGTTTTCATAGCGCTTATGAAGTACTTCGCCATATGGAAAGCAAAAGGTATTTAGAGGAATGCGCAGCGTACAAACGCGTCCTACCGCCTGGTCTTAAAGTAGAAAACGGCGAGTTAAAAAGACTTAGAGAAGGCAGATATGAGATAGTCTTCAAACTGGTTAAAAAATTGAAAGGCAAATCTAGGAAAGGCAAATCTGAACTCGGGCCTCTCAGGACTTTTGAAATTATTTCCTAATTTCTTAATATGTCAATCCTTAATGATGGTTTTAGCATAGCTTTAGCGGTCAGCATATTTTTAGCGGTCCGTAACACGGCCTGCCATCTTCTTCTATCAAAGCGATCCAATGGGCCACAACAGTGCGTGCCCTGGGGTTTCTGAATCTTTTAATTCTATAACGAGGGATATATCTAATTACTTCATTCTCTACATACGGGTCAAGCCAGTATAGATGCTCAGGTCTCTTACTCTTGTACTCGTCGATTCCAATATTTTCGATAACAGGCTTATGCAAATTGAAATGTATTAAAATCTCTGGTATTGTAACGTTGAAAATTATTTCTCTTCTTTTTAGCGCATACACTGTGTTTTGTACATTTGGTCTGTCTAACCCTGTCAAGTATATGATATCGTTAACACTCGGGATTCTCCTATTTCTGTTCCCTTCTTTAATACATCTCACAACTTTCATAGTATTTTCTGAATATAATTTCTCTAGTTCTTCTAGTGCCCAACACCTATAGCCACCATCCTCTAGACTTTTGGGTAGTCTGTTCAGAGATAAAAGGCCCCCTGTCTCTATGTATTCGAGCGACATATAACCATCCATATTTACTCGAAGAGCCCTTTTGTCAATCTTGAGAGCTCTCTATACCAGGACCATCCACCCAATTCTTTCGTTTTATCAACGGCAGGGACCAAATAGCTATTTCCGACCTGAACAATTATATGTTTTGACGCGGCAAGTCCTTGCAATTCCCTCATCGAAATCTTTTTGTTTTTTAATAGTTGGTTATTAGGCTCTGCTACGAACATATTGTTTCTGTAGTCGATTTTAAATCCATATATGCCGTTTTTGACCGTAGAATATAACCTAAGTACATTTTCAAACGTTTCCTCATCTAATTCTGCGTGCAATTTATTAATCTTTTCCAAGGTATTATTGTCTACGAGCCTGCTATTGTACCAATAAAGCCCACGTTCGTTATCAACTAGGCCATATTTTTTCAATATTTTTAACGGACTATCTGCGCGTTCAACATCAATACCAATTGCGTCGGCTATTTTTTGCCGGGGTGAAACAACATTTTTGTATAGATGTTCGAATATAATAAGCCCATATGTTTGTGATGCAGATTTAAATGAGGCCTTAACTTCATTTAACTTGTCTGCTTCCGGATTTCCAGTTTTCAAAACCCAGACTTTGGGGGTCATGCTGGAGTATCTGCTTGGACTTGCTTTTACGCCAGAAACCAGCCTTTCTTTCTCCAGGTTATTGAGCACCGAGTATATAGTCTTTTCATTTAATTTTGTTTTTTCTACAACCTCAGTAGCTGTTCTAGGCTCTTTAACAGCCAATTTTATTTTTTCTTCAACTGTTTCAGCTTCTATCTCTTCTAAATCCTTTAATGTGCTTTGAGCTACCTTGTCGTTTCTGAAATAAACGTGCTTAAATGTTTCCCCTCTAACAGTCTTCTTGCTAAGCCATTCTAAATCCTCTTCAATTTTATCGATAAATCTAGCGACGCTTTTTGGGGCCATCTCAAGTACAGCAGACAGATCAGTGGCAGTTTTCAATGCCCCATCAGCCAGCGCTTCGTAGAGTTCTTTGGCGTGCTTAATAGCTTTTATTTTTGACTCTTTTTCATGTGACGGAACATACGGTAAATAAAAAACCTCTTTTTCCATGCCCCTTTTAAATGTGGCTACAACGTTGTGGCTATCTATCACTTTTAAAAACGCTCCTATCCCGTAATCGGGTATGTAGTCTTTATACGACCCTAATTCTTTTGCTATTTCAGTGTAATAGGAGGGTCCGTTTTCCAACAAAAAGGAAATGATATTATCAACAGTAGCATACCCGTCCTTGCCAGCGAATACTAGACCAGCTTTTCTCATTTTTGTTAGTTCTTTGGTAACTTTTGCTAGTCTTTTGGCTCCTGGGCGCTCGCCAAACAACCACTCACCAACTTCTACAGATTTCGAAGGGCCTTCAGAACGGAGAAAATCATAAATTTCCAGACCAAGCTTAGAAAGCTTAGAGAGCCTAGGGTTGATGTACTTATGTCGAGGTTCTTGCATAAGGGATTCAAAAAGTTCTGGAGTCGATTTTTTTTTGGCTGCCATTGACACCGAGTTATAGTTTAATATTCAATTATTTAAATGCCCGCAGAAAACTCAAGTTTGTACGACGTTTGTAGTGTTTGCACAATTACCCAAACCAAAAATTATCAGAACCATTAGAACCAAAAAACTTAATAGTCTCCGATGTATAAACTATATAATCCGTTTAACAGCCGTATGGCCTATACTCGACTTCTTTGGATGAAGGTATAAATTAGCGTGTTAGTTAAAGTGTTTCACATGGAGTCCCAATCATACTCTGACCAAGGACATGACAACCAGATCGTAGGACCTGATTTGGCCACAGAGACAGATATGTGTTTAGAATGTGGTTGTACTGATTTTATTACTGACTGGGAAGTTGGGGAGACTGTCTGCACAAAGTGCGGGCATGTTAAAGACTCAGAAGTTGTAAACAGAGGACCTGAATGGAGAGCTTTCAAACAAGAAGAGTATGATGAAAGAAGCAGGAGGGGACCAGCCGAGTCCCAATTATCACTGGACAAAGGCACTACTTTCGATGTCCCAAACAAGGGAATCACCCTGGAACAAAAAATCGAACTAGACAGAATGAAAAAAGCGAACAAAAGGTCGAAGTTATCTGATTCAAAAGATAGAAACCTTAGCGAAGCGATACCCGAATTAAAGAGATTGGCAGACAATCTATATCTACCGCCAAACATATTGGAACAAGCCGGTCTTATATACAGAAAATTCTTAAAAAAAGATTTAGTCAAAGGAAGAAGTATAGATGCTTCCGTTGCTGCGTCTCTTTACGCAGTATGTAGAGAAAACAATATACCAAGGACATTAAAAGAATTTGCAAAATACTCTACAAGAGACTATAAAGAAATCGCTAGGACGTACAGGTTTTTAATCCGAGAATTAGAAATGGATATGCCGGTTCCAGAAGCAGAGTACCATATCTCAAAAATAGCATCCAGGCTTGATAACAAGTTTGATAAGAAAGTAAGCATGAGGGCGCAAAACCTTTCGGCCGAGATATTGAGACTTGCAAAGCAATATGATACGACTGCTGGGAAAGACCCAAAGTCCTTGGCAGCGACTGCGTTGTATTTGGCATGCACAGAAACAGATGAAAAAATAACGCAGAAAGAAATATCATACGCAGCCGGTACTACAGAAGTTACAATAAGAAATAGAATGAGAGAATTTGAAGAGAAAAAACTGCCGATAGAAGAAATAGCAAAATCGTATCTTATATAAAAAACCAATCAAAAACCAATCTTATCTAACAAGAGCTATTTTAAACAACAAAATCTAGTTTTATTTTATGGGTTTCCGGGGAATACTGAGGGACGTGCTATCCTTATACTTGGGATTCGAGATAATACGCGGTTATTTGTCAGGCCAGTTCTTCGTTGTCAACATATCGATAGTTGGATTGGTTTTGTTCGTTCTCGCATTGTGGTTTTTGCTAGAAAGGGGTGGGGTATTGCCTAGGTTCGGTTGATGGTCAGTTATGATCAGTTAAAAAAACTCAGTTAAAAGCCAACCAAAAGATCATTTTTATTGGCATAACTCATTTTTTGTTGGCCTTCATTTCTTCTAATATCTTTTCAGCCTGTTCAAGGTCTTCTGGTGTGTTGATGTTGAAGAATTCGTTTTCATTGAATATCGGTATCAGCACCCTTTTCGACCTTTCAATCAGATCGTGAAGACTCTCGTTTGGCTTACATCCTTTGAATACATCTCTTTTGTAAATCGCGCACAACGGCTGATGTTCACCGGCCTTCGACGGCACCACACAATCTATACCTTTTTTCACTTTGTTCATCATCCTGAATATCGTCACTCCGTTGATGAAAGGTGTGTCGCAGCCGACCACGAAAACACTCTCACCGCCTGCATACTTCAGGCCAGCCTTTATGCCGAGTATAGGCGAGTATGTCTTGTACTCGTCTGCTATTACCGAAATGCGCGGGCTGCTAATAAGCCTCTCCATCTTGTTTTTCTGTGTTTTCGTTTTCATCACGATTATTATCTCTGGGAAGAACTTTTTCACAGTTTCAATTACATATGCAATCAGCGGTTTTTCGTTCAGTATCATAAACGCCTTTAATGTGCTTCCTTCAGGTTTATCCTTTTTGACCTTAGCCGCCTTTCCTTTAGCATCCTTTCCTTTGATTTCTTTCGCTGTTTTATCTGGTTTCATCCTACTCGATTTACCGCCTGCAAGTATTATACAACTTATCATAAAGAGCACCTATTGGAAAGTTTGTCGGAAAGGTCGATATAGGTTTTACGATTCTAACGGCCTTATTCCAATTTAACAGCCGTATTCCAATCCTAACCGACCTTATTCTGACCCTATTTATTATTTGTAACTAGGACAAATAGTATTTTATGGAAAAGACTTCTGAACGAAAAAAACTGGTGCCTTCTGTGTGTCCTTTCTGCGGCGTCGGATGCGGGATACTTCTGGATGTTGAAAAAGGAAAGATAGTCCAGACATTACCACGTAAGGACGGGCCTTCTAATCAAGGACTTATCTGCATAAAAGGGACGAATGCGCATAAAATCGTACATAGTAAAGACAGGCTTACACATCCGCTTAAAAGGACGAAGAACGGCGAGTTCAAGAAAATATCCTGGAAAGAAGCGCTGAACATCGTAGCGAAAGAGCTAAAGCGTATAAAGAAAGTATACGGTCCGAATTCCATCGGAATAATAGGCTCGACAAAAACGACTAACGAAGAATGCTACCTGACACAGAAGTTTGCCCGTGTTGTTATAGGAACGAACAACGTGGACAATTCTACGAGACTATGCCATGCGCCGACTGTCTATGGCCTAGGCGTGGTGCTTGGAAAATCGGCTATGACAAACAGTCTTGAGGATTTGGAGCAGTCTGATTGTGTGCTGATAATAGGAAACAACCCGACAGTTTCTCAGCCTGTGACATTTGAAAGGATACTGAAATGCAGAAAGAACGGCGGCAAAATAATAGTTGTTGACGTAAGGAAAAGCGAGACAGCTGAAGAGGCGGACTTGTTTATACGTATTAACCCTGGCACAGATTTGCTGTTAATTGTAGGGATGATGAAGATAATCGTCGCTACAGGCCTGGAGAACAGGAATTTCATCAAATCTAGGACAAAGGGTTATAAAGACTTCCTAGAGAGCTTGGATAAAATACCAATGTCCCGTATCGAACGGCTGACAGGGGTTGGTCTTAAAAAGATAAGCAAGATTGCGCGTATGTACGGCCGTGCTGAAAAAGCGGCTATAGTTTTCGGCATGGGTATCACGCAACATGCGAACGGCATGGAGACTGTGCAATCTCTTGCAGACCTCGCGTTGATGACAGGTAATTTTGGCCGTCCAGGCACAGGCATAAACCCGTTGCGTGGTTGCAACAACGTGCAAGGGGCGTGCGACATGGGAGCATTGCCAGACGTGTACCCTGGTTATGCGAAGATGACCGAAGACACAGTTGAAAATTTCAAAGCCCATTGGAAAGTCAGCGACCTGCCTGTTGGGAGAGGCCTCACTCTCGCAGAAATGATAGAAGCGATTCCAGAGCGCATCCAGGCCCTATATATAATCGGCCAGGACCCTTTAGTCTCAGCGCCTAACATTAGCAACGCTGAAAAGAACATAGAGAACGTGGAATTTTTGGTAGTGCAGGATATATTTATGACCGAAGTGGCCAAACAGGCAGACATAATATTGCCGGCTGCATGTTTCGCTGAGAAGACAGGCACTTTCACGAATTCGGAACGCCGGATACAGATGATCAACCAGGCTGTGAGGACATCAGGCGATGCTAGGCCGGACTGGAAGATAATTAACGATCTGGCTGCTAGGATGGGCCATAAAAAACACTTCAAAAAGAGCAACCCGAAGGAGATATTCAGCGAAATTTACAGATGCGTGCCGATATATTCGTGTGCCAGATTGGAGCAGATAGCGAGTGATACAGTTCAATGGCCTTGCGATTTAAAAAACCCGAAAGGGACAAAGATACTTTATACAAAGGAGTTCGATGTTCTGGGCAACCATGGCACGTTCTACCCTCTGTCTTTTGTCCATTCATTGGGAGAAGACGAAAATTACCCGCTGTCTCTAATATCTCACAGAATGCTGAAGCATTATAACACAGGAAGCATGAGCAAACATATGTTCGACAGCGAGCCGACAGACGACTGGGTCCAAATAAACGAATCGGATGCGCATGATTTAAAGGTA
>Ga0209636_10002737_pt1 | contig 17997 bp, 6 predicted proteins | sample DeeMarSWOR152_54_FD_187464 | JGI IMG/M metagenome (GOLD analysis project Ga0209636, IMG submission 187464) | Marine sediment microbial communities from White Oak River estuary, North Carolina - WOR-1-52-54 (SPAdes) (version 2) | ecosystem: Environmental > Aquatic > Marine > Intertidal zone >... | reverse complement strand
TGATCCCAAAGCAGGTATGTTGCGCTTGGTTTTCGGCCTTGGCACAAGAGCAGTAGAACGTGTTGAAGATGATTATCCCCAAATAATTGCTTTAGACCAACCATTATTACGGCCTTACTCTGAAATCGAAGATGTTATGAAGTTCTCTCAACATAATGTTGACCTACTCGACGCTGAAGAAGATAAGTTAAGAACTCTTGAGGTGACCGAGCTGCTCGAAAGGGTCGAAATGAAGTTAGACCTGATAGCAAGTCGGGACCATCGAGCAGAGCGAAGGATGAAAGAGCTCGGCATGAAAAGTAAGAACATTTGGTTATTGACATTTGAAAAACTGCTATCGAAAACCGATTTTCCGCAAATTATGCAAAAAATGCTTGAGACTTTGGAAAGTCATTATCAATACCCTGTTGATATTGAATTTACCACCAACTTTACGAAGAACGATGAATTTAAGATTAATCTGGTTCAATGTAGACCATTACAGACAAAAGGGCTGACTGCGAGAGTGACGATACCCAAAAAAATCGATTCGGAAAAGATTTTATTTAAATCTTGTGGATATACGATGGGTGGTAGTATCTCAACGCCGATAAGAAGAATCATCTATGTTAATCCTGCAGCTTTTGTGCAAATGCCTCTCACACAGAAGTATGACATAGCCAGATTGGTGGGTAAACTAAATAGTCAAATACCCGACAAAGAAACCATCCCGACAATTTTACTCGGGCCTGGTAGATGGGGAACAACAACGCCGAGTCTTGGAGTTCCTGTCAGTTTCGCTGAAATCAACAAGGTCGCCGTGTTGGCGGAGATTGCTTACGAGAGTGGTAATCTAATGCCGGAGCTTTCTTTTGGAACCCACTTTTTCCAAGACCTGGTTGAAACTGACATCTTTTACTTAGCGATCTTTCCACAAAAAGGCAATGTATTTTTTAACAAAGATTGTTTTTCACACATGCCTAACTTGTTGACTCATTTCTCACCAGAGAGTAACAAATACACTGATGTTGTTAAGGTGTATGAAACCGACCATGAACAGCTGCAGATTATGTGCGACATAGTATCTCAAAAAGTCGTTTGTTTTTTCGCATAAACAGGATTTGTTGGTCTGCTTTCTAAACGGAGTATGCACCGACCTTATCACGAGTTGCTTCCTTACATATCCCCAGTTATAATAGCAGTATATGGGCTGACTCTTGAATAATCGGGCATACATTGCATCATTTTTCCCAAAAAAGCGTTTGACCATTTTCTCATCACCTTTCCCCTTGCCGAAATCATCAGCACTTTAGATTAGAACTAATCTTGGACAGTTCTGAGGCTGGCTAGTAAAAAGATAGGCTGTCAGCGTGTTAATGAAATCAGGAAATTTATAAACATTTTCAATAAAACTCCGAAACTCATAATTCATTGATTGTGCGTACAAATCTTACAAGGCCCAGTCACCAAGTGTCTTCATGTTAAGGAGTTAGTCTTGGTAAATTTCTGATCGAACAGCTCATAATGGCCATTTGCATTATTTTTCTCACTGAATTTCTGCAATCGATTTGGCTGGTCCGAGCGTTCGATATTTTGTTTGACAAAAATTGCATGCTGGAATATAATTTTTTTTTAGTTGGGAAAGTTTCAGAATTTGTGCGTTCACTGAAGCTTTTTTCTATAAACTACAAGTGCTTGTTTCCTAATTTTCTCACTACATACCATCTCCCATAAATTATGACAACCCTACAGTATTTTTTTCTTAGCCTCCGAGTTTAATAATTTTCCTGTCGAGTATATCTCAAAAAGATTGTTCCGAGATAAGTTTTCTGTCTGAGTATATGGTAATTTAATAATTACACCGCTCTCCGAGAGTTCATACCTCCGAAGGCATAGAAATCTTTTCTGGAGGAGCGTGTATGATTAAGAGAGCGACTAAATTCAATTGGGTTTTGGAACCAAGTAAATTCCTTACAAAAGAGGAGGCAAAGAAACTTTTAGAAACGGCACGAGATAGGGCAGAAGTTGTGTTTGCAAAGAGGCGAAAAATACCTGTCAGGGATTATTTGATCGTAGACTTGGCACTCTCAACAGGGCTGCGGGTTATGGAAATTGCACAGCTGGATTGTGGCGATGTCTTTATCCGAGATGAGATTTCTTCGCTTCTGGTCAGAAACGGCAAGTGTGGCAAAAGAAGGTTGGTGAGATTTGGTGAGTCACTGAAAGACCATCTCAACGAATACATACTTTGGAAACAGAATATCGGTGAGCCTACGGGCCCGAGCGATCCGCTGTTTTTGTCCAGCAATACTGGCTGTCACCTGACTACGCGAGCGATACAAAAAGCATTCAAGCGCACTGCCGTAAAAGCGAGCTTGTCTACTCACTACTCCATACATTGTCTTAGGCATACATATGCATGCCAACTCTACAAGGCCAGCAACTACAACTTAAGGTTAGTGCAGAAGCAATTGGGCCACTCCAGCATTCGCACGACAGAGGTGTATGCAGATGTGATGGAGCCTGATATACAAGACGCATTGAGAAGGTTATATAGGTAAGAACACCGTAGATATTTGTTCGTCTGAAATAGCAAAGCGACAATAACATTGAGTACAATAACACCCAATAGACTTGAAGTGGGTAGATCAGGTAAAGTCCATAAACACTTTGCACAGAAAATAATAATAGTAATGCTAATATTGATAGGTTAATGCATGCTAAGACATTAAAATATTTGCCCTAGCCAAAAATGGAAAGAGATACGGTGCAGGTATAAAAAAGATTAAGAACTCGCATCAATTCTGAATCTTATAGATCTAGCACAAATTATAATTGATGCAGATTCTCAGTTCAACAAAGAATTTTCCAGCGTATGTTTGTTCTTTCAGTTTCTCAGCATTTCCGAAGAGAAAGAGGCAAAATTAAAGAGTATTATCCGTAATTGTTTTAAAAGAAGCCCACCTTGTTATTTTACATAACTTTTACTTTTCTCAAATGCTTTATATGAAAGCGCTTAGGTGAAAGTAAAGGAAAAGTTAGAAAAAATTCTTGTGTTCGTGTCAACCTTTGGCGTGCTCAGATGTCTTAACTATATAGATGAGCATTATGTTTATATGTTGCTTAGCTCTGAGATAATTTTAGTTAAGGTTTTTACGGAAGGATGATTACTATGTGTAAAAAAATCACTTTGATTGGATTAGTAGCTCTCTGTGCGCTCACTGCTCTTCTTCAAGTAGTTACTACAAGCTCGGGTTCAGATCAACACAACGAGGCAAATGTAGACCTGTCTCTTCGGGAAGTTACATCTGGAAAGATTACGATAGAATTTGATCCGCCGGAGCGTACAAGTGGAACGCTTGAGGTAGAACTCTATGAGCTTGAGGGCAAGCTTATAGCCAAGGTTACTCGCCGGCATAAGGGAAGACCGCTACCAATCGATTTGGTTGCACAGATCGACAAGAAAGATTTAGCCAATTATTATCTACGTTACCGCTTCAATTCAAACCAGGATTTTCGGCGGCGAAGCCTGCTGTTCGTGGGCGAAATTCTCGAAACCACGGTATTGGGCCAGCGTGAGTTCGTGGCTGGGACACGCCCGGTGATAAGGGTGCTGGTCTGGGACCGGGCTGCCGGTATCCCGATCCGTGGAGCGGAAGTTGCTGTTGAGCTGACGTACGAGGATAAAGTAATTTCCAAGTTCTCTGCAAAAACAGACACGAACGGTGAAGTAGCGGCTCAGCTCGAGATGCCTGATATGGTATTAAGCAACGCACGACTTAAGGTAAGCGTGACATCAAGGACCGGAACGGATACGGTGGAAGAGACTGTCCAAGTCCGGAGCTCTTTGCGGACGTTGCTCACGACGGATAAACCGCTATATCAACCGGGACAAACTATCCACATCCGCGGGCTGACGCTATCACAGCCTGAGATGAAGCCTCTGAGGGAAGCGGAGGTTACCTTTGAGGTTGAGGACTCCAAAGGCAATAAGGTATTCAAGGCACGAAGGAATACCGATCGCTTTGGCATTTCGCATGCAGATTTCGTGCTGGCTGATGAGTTGAATATGGGTACCTACCGAGTTCGTGCAATCGTAGCCGGGGCAAAAGAAGAAAAAACTGTAACTGTCGAGCGTTACGTCCTTCCAAAATTCAAGATCAACTTCAAGAGTGATCGTAACTTTTATCAGCCGGGTGAGACCGTCAAGGGCCAGATACAGGTCGATTACTTTTTCGGCAAACCTGTGGCGGGCGGCAAGGTGGAGATAAAATGCTCGAAGTTTGACGTTTCCTACGTTGATTTCCAGGCAATTGAAGGTAAGACCGATGAGGGAGGCTATTATGCCTTCGATGTCCGCTTACCAAAACACTTTGTGGGGCAGCCGCTGGAGGCCGGCAAGGCCTCGGCCAAATTCGAAATATCGGTAATTGATACTGCCGATCACAAAGAAACCGTTACGAAGAATCTCACTGTAACCGCCTCACCAATTATTGTGGCCGCCATACCGGAAAGTGGAGAGCTTATACCCGGGCTGGAGAATAAAGTTTACATCATTACAACATATGCGGATGCGACGCCGGCGGCCTGTAAGGTTATCTGGCAGAATCCTCCTGCCGGCGGAGAAGTAACCATCGAGACTGATGAAGCCGGATTTGGTGAAGTTACGCTAACACCAAAGGCCGAAGGTGTGGTAAAGATATCGTTGACTGCCAAAGACGTTAAGGGCAACACCGGCCGAGCCTCTGTGGAATTGAAAACTAAAGACAGCAAAGATGATGACTCGGTACTCCTGCGTACAAACAAAAGCCTATATCGCGTTGGTAAAAATGCGGTCATGTCCATTTCTACCACACGTAAGTCAGGAACGGTATATATGGACATAATCAAGGACCGGCAGACCTATCTAACGCGAACGCTGGAACTGAAAAATGGTAAGGCATCGGATAAGGTGGCTCTTGATACGACATTAGCTGGGACTATACAAATTAACGCATATATCATTGGCAAAAACGGCGTGATTGTACGCGATCGACGATTGGTGTTGGTGGATCCGGCTGATGATTTGAGCATAGACATTAGCAGCGACAGCAAGACATACCTGCCGGGCGCAGAGGCTAAGCTGCAATTCAAGGTGACTAACAAACGAGGTAGCGGGATAGCCTCGGCCTTGGGAGTGATGGTAGTTGATGAAGCGGTCTTTGCTCTGCAAGAGATGCAGCCGGGGCTGGAAAAGATCTATTTCTATCTGGAGAAGGAGATAGCCACGCCTCGTTATGAAATCCATGGTTATGAGCTCGATAGTTGCATTAGCCGCCCCGAACCTCTGTCTGATGTGGGAGCTGCTGCCCGCCGTGACACCGCGGCCCGAGTTCTCCTGGCCTCGGCTAAAGGTGTGGGTGATTATCCTCTGCATGTCAACACCTATCAGCGGGACAATAAAGCACAAGCTTTCCAGCAGAAAATGACCGGGTTCATGATGCCGCGGTACCAAAAGATACAAAGTGCGCTTAATAAGTTTTCTGAGAAACACCGTAGAATCTTGCAGAAACGCTTCAAGAAAGGCATAGACCTTGAGTTGTTAGTAAGAGAGGGTCATCTGCAAAAAGCGGATATCCTCGACCCCTGGGGCGGGGAAATGAGGATTACCGGCAGATGGTGCGAGGGCTGCCAGAACTATCATGGTTTTGTGCTTTCTTCCGCAGGCCTCGACGGCAGGTGGGATACAATTGATGATGTGTTAGTGCCGTTTGCTGAAGATTTTATGGCTAAAGAAAACAGGAGATTTTTCGGAGGAAGGTTGGCAGGACGGGAGTTGGAACAAGCTCAACTTGTAGTGATGGATGCTGCCGAACCGGTGGATTGGGCAGAAGTGCATGCGCCCAAAAGTAGATCATCAAGCCGAGAAGAAGCCGGCGGCTCTGCCGAACCGGTCCGCATCCGACAGTATTTTCCCGAGACATTGTACTACAACCCTGTGGTAATCACCGACGGTCGTGGAATGGCGGTTCTCGATATCCCGCTGGCTGATTCTATAACCACGTGGCGCATGACATGCATGGCCTCCTCTGCTACAGGCCAGCTTGGCTCAACAACAGCAGGGATTCGAGTATTCCAGGATTTCTTCGTTGATATAGACTTTCCCGTTTCACTAACGCAGAACGATGAGGTCCACGTGCCTGTGGCGATATACAACTACCTCGAAACCAACCAGAAGATTCTGTTGCAAGTCGAAAAAGAGGACTGGTTTGAGCTCGAAGGCCTGGCGGAAAAGACGGTCACACTTGGCCCTTCAGAAGTAAGGGCTGTGTATTTCCCAATAACCGCCCGCAAGATCGGTTTTCGGAAGTTTACTGTAGTGGCCCGCGGGTCCAAGAAGAGCGATGCAGTCTCTCGAGCCGTTGAGATTGTGCCGGATGGCAAAGAGTACCTTGTCAGCGAGAGTGGCCGGCTGGAAGGAAATATCACGCATACTATTAACATACCAAACGGAGCCATCGATGAGGCAAGTAAGATATTCGTAAAGATTTATCCCGGTGTGCTTTCACAATTAGTCGAGGGGCTTGACAATATGCTGCGCATGCCTTTCGGCTGCTTCGAGCAGACCTCTTCGGTAACGTATCCGAACGTCCTGGTTTTGGACTACATGAAAACCGCCGGCAAAATTACGCCGGAGCTGCAGATGAAGGCCGAGGGGTTCATCAACGCCGGTTACCAGCGTCTTGTTTCCTATGAGGTTCCGGGTGGTGGATTTGAGTGGTTCGGTAAAGCACCGGCTCATCGCATCCTGACCGCATACGGGCTTATGGAATTTTATGATATGAGCAAGGTTTATGAGGTGGATCCTGCCATAATTAGTCGTACACAACAATGGCTGGCGAAGTGCCAGGAGAGTGATGGCTCGTATAAGCCGTCAGAAGGTGGTATTCGCGAAGGCGCAATTAATAAGTTTACCGACGATGTATTCCGCAACACGGCGTACATCACATGGGCACTGGCATCAACCGGATATGAAGGGCCGGAAGTTAGTAAGGGTATAGAATATCTGCGAAAACACCTCGATGATATCAAGGACAATTATACTATTGCCCTGACCGCCAACGCTTTGGCCATAGTTGATCCGGAGGATAAGACCACACTTTCAGTCCTGCAAACGCTCTTCGAGAAGCGAATAGAGAAAGAAGACGTAGTTTATTGGCAGTCACAATCCGAAACACCTACACACGGCTCCGGTGTGGCGGCTGACATTGAAGTAACTGCTCTTGCAGTGCAGGCATTTATCCGCTCTGGACGGGAGCTGGGCGCAGTCAGTAAGGCTATAACATATCTGGTAAAGAACAAGGATGCATACGGAACATGGCAGTCCACTCAGGCAACAATTCAAGCACTGAGGGCAATGCTCCTGGCAGAACGAGGGGCCACAGCCAGAACGAACGCGACTGTGAATGTTATATTCGACCAGGAGAGTATCTCCAAGCTGATGGTGGACGAAAACAACAGTGATGTTCTTCAGCTTGTTGATTTGAAAAACCACACCCATAAAGGGGAAAATACAGTTACTCTTAAATTTGAGGGTGAGGGTGCACTGCTTTATCAGGTTATTGGTCGTTATTACTTGCCGTATCCGGAAAAGGTTTTACCGCTTCGAAAAGAACCAATGACCATCAAAGTCGGGTATGATCACACACAGTTGGCCGCGGAGGATATCATCAATGTTGCCGCTACTGTAGCCAACAATCGCCCCGGTCGGGCCAAGATGGTCATTGTGGATCTCGGTTTGCCGCCGGGATTTACTCTGATACCTGACAAATTGAACCGTTTGGTTAAGGATAAAGTAATCGAAAAGTATTCGACTACTGGCCGACAGATTATCGTTTACCTCAGAGAGGTTGTCCATGGAAAGCCGATTGAGATCCAATATCAACTATTAGCTAAGTACCCGCTCAAAGCCAAAACACCTAAGTCTGCAGCTTATGAATACTATAATCCCGAGGTAAGAGTGGAGGCCAAGCCGATCCAGCTGGTTGTCTCGAAGCCATAGGTAAAGCCTGAGCCGAAGATAGAAAGATAGAGAACAGGAAAAGATATGGAAAATTGCTAAAAAAGAGTTTCTGCTAAATTTAGTCTCAGCCAGGTTCATTATCGGTTTTCTGTTTTGTTTGTTTCTGATTCCCTTTACCATTCCCCGGCCCCCTTTTAAATACCTGCTCCTATTCCTGCCCTCATAAGGTTCAGGGCTCACACCATCTCTGAACCTTAAAATAGCGAAATTATATCAAGCATCAAATTTTTCAAATGAAAAGCAAAGCTCGCTGACCCAAGATCCGGCCTTCTCCTGAGAATAAGAAAGCTTGTTGTTTATGGCATTTATCTCCGACTAAAAGTGGGAGCATTCTGTAGATATCTTCCTATAGAAATGACCAGAAGTTTTTTTCTTCTCAGAAGCCTGCCAAATATGAGCCTTTATTTAAAATATAGTGCAGCTTGAACGGTTACTTTGCCGAAATAGAAGATATAAGGTCAATGTCCGCGAGTTGTTCACGGGATGAGAGTGTAGCTCTGCAAAGAGCATGAATTTGGATATGGTCAAAAGTAAGGGACAAAGCCATGACGAAGGACGAACTCATCGACTGCATCAGAGAACTGACGCAAGACCAGACGATGACTCCTGAATCACTATCAAGGCTCTCTGAAGAAGAATTGAGCACCTACCTCGACAGGCTCATGACGGAACCCGATCTTGAAGGTGCCTGGTCTTAGGTAGCTGGGCTATCCGCTCAATGAGGTGTATCTTCCGACAGCGCAGGACAATGTGGAATGACTTTGGCTATAACAAGCAAGACAGCGATGACATGGAGACCCGATTTATATAACGGGTTCACCCCTATGAGCAAGGCAGCACACTAATTACCACTTTACTCAAAGTGTAGCCAGTTTTACACTTTGAGCAACCTAATCCTGGCGTGATTCGATGATCCGTTCATAAGGGCTGGGTGACGGATTCTTACAATGCTTCAATCACAATGCAACTTGAAGAGAAATTTATCAAAGTGCGCCATGCTCACCTACGAAACGAGAACAATTTGCGAGAGTGGAAACATTGTGCGCTGTCAGTGATCAGCTCAGCATACGTCACTATATTTGTGTTAAAAGAGGGTATTCTTCTCCCATTCTGCACCACCTACAATCGTTGACTTCGTATACTTCTTTTATGAGTCTGGCAATTCTGTCTATGACGCTTTCTAATTCCTCGCCTACTTCCGAGAGTAACACAGTATGGGGCTCAAGTGCTTCAATGGCTTTACAAAGGCCATGCAGACAGAGATGATTATCGTGAAAACCTTTGCTATTTGCTATATATAACGGCATCTCCTTTTCGCTGATCGAACTTATATGTGGAACAAGGATGATATTTCCAGCAAGTCGATTTTTCAAGCTGAAATAAGCCCTCTCTAATTCAGACGTCCAGGCCGTATCCCCAGTAATTACCAGAGAGCTTCCACATTCAGGTATCTCAAAAGCTAAACCTACACCAGTATCTCGTCTACCGAACACGTTATGAGATGTGGGGAGGGTATGCAGTATTATATCTTGCGTTATTACTATGGGTTCAAGGTGCTTGTCTAACTCGACGCATTCAATATAGTTCCTGGAAAAATCTATCAAATCCTTGAATCTTTTCCGAGTTACCTGATCACAGAATAGACTGATTTTTGACTCTGAGATTGTCTTTGTTTTTCCCCAGCGCCGGAAAAGCAGCGACATAAGTGACGGCAGATCAGCATAGTGGTCGTCGTGGAAATGTGTCACGATAATTGCGCTGACATCATCGATAGAATGATTTTTATCGAAGAAATTGTCGAGAAAATGATGACCGGGGTCTATGACGCATCCGTATCCTCCAAGGGCTAAAAAATAGCCGCCTCCTACGGCGTGAATTCTTTTCGATTTCATAATAGGAGTGGCAGAGGAGAATATTTTTAAAAACTTTATATAGTAATCATTTGCAGTAATAGTCTTTCCTATTCTCTGGCTCTCGCTAAATTCTCTCAGCACATTAACAACTTTCTTCCCGCATGGAGTATCCACAGCAGCCCCTCCAAAGTAAAATCGCTTTAGAAGAATATTAGATCTGTCTTTCAAATTTCGGGGGCATTTGTCATTCAAAATACGGTACCAATCAGTGTCATATCTCTTTGATATATATAGAAAAGCAGCTATTAGCTTTTCCTGCAGCGCATCCGATTCTTTATTGAACTGGGCATTATAATAAAGACTAGCCAATAGACCCAATGCCCTGTTTTGTTCTCCTTTCAGGCTGAATGCTCTGGCACAGACAATATCGCGATAGGTAGACTCTGGGCATTTTTCAAGTAAACTGATCATATTATTGATGATGTTCTTGGCAATTACTTCACTCCCACCTTTATCAATTATTGTTTCTATTACACCGATAGCTTCTGTAGATTTTCCATCTTTAATGTAGCTTTTAGCCCACTCGAGAAGTTGGCCGACGTCGGGATTATTGATTAAACCATCTATCATTGCACGATATCTCTCAGTTCTGGAATTGTACCGTATTGGGATTGAAACTCCTCGATAAGACTTTTTAATTCCTTGGCAACTCTACCACCATAATCAAGTAAAGTCCTGAAAGCATTCAATGCTTCTTGCATAGGGACTCTATACATTGCTTCTTTGTCTCTATCTTTACTCTGTGACATAGTCCTAAAGAATTTCCATAGGTCTTTTGTGTTCTCCACAATTTTGTCTTCGGCGAAAAAGTTTATTGCACCGGTATTTACCACAGTAGCACGGACAAGTACACTCCTACGGATGCGTTCTTTTACATTAGTCCTGTCTTTATCAAACTCAACGCATTTACTAATCAAGTTTTCTCGATCGTCTTGAGAAGACAATCCAATCAGACACTCACCCAGGATGCCAGAGCAAACCTGTCGAATGATTCGAAACCCTCGGTCGGTCATTTCTATACCGCAAATAATGTATTTTAACTCAATTGGTAGCTTGTCTTTCTCTACCTGAGGACTATCTTTTCCATCTGTGACGATGCTACAATGAAATACGAAAGGATCTTCGGCACACTTCGTTTCATTCCAGACTTTCCGGGAAAGCAAAAGCACCTTGGCTTGCGCAAGGGTTTGAATAATATAGTGAGGCTGCAATTCAGCTGGTTTTGGAGCCGAATTCTGCTTTGAAGTTGCGTATTTGCCGGCTATTATTCTAATACAGAGAATGTCCTCTTTTGAAAGTAGCCTGAGTGGTGGTTCAATATCGTTTTCCAATCGATCACCTATCATAACAAACTTGGTACTCCAAACAGGTTTATACGGTTTTTCCATAAGAGAAGCAAACGAACGCAATACCTCCCGGGGTTGATTGGGATTTCTTAGAATCGCCCTGATAACGGCAGAATAAAATGAGACACCCCCCTTTCTTGCCATTCTTCTAATAACTCTTTCAACATAGTCGGCCGTTTCTAGACGAGTCTCAACTAGTTCCTTATAGGAATCAAGGTTCACAATTTCTCTAACTACCCGATCTTCCTCTTCGCCTAGGATCTTGTTTATTCCATACTCCTCGTCATAGATTTTTTCTTGGTTATGTTTTCTGCATAACTTTAAAAACTTCCACCGCAACGTATCAAAACGATTGCTTGAACCCTGTAACATCTCTATTTGTTTATTAATTCTCTCAACTTCCGAACTTAGGATTTCCCTTGCGGCCTCCAATTCACGACGCTCTATTATTGGTTCTGCAGCGTCTCCAGTCGTCAGAACGCGCTCTCTGTTAAAAAAGTTGCTCAATCCAGTACTTTGAAGTTTCTCCCACTGAGTATCAGGATCACCCTCTGATACGATGTAAAGTTCGAACTGCTCACTTTGATCTATAGATTCAAGCAGATCCCACGCCTCCCTAAAAGCATTCATCTTGACACTTTTGAAGGCTGACTGAGCTGCTTGTACCTTATCTGATTGTTCACTGCGCAAATACTCATACTGCCTTGCAAAATCGTCTCTCCACTGTGTTCGGTTAGGGTCAGCGACTAGTTCCTTCAATCGCTTCATGTCTTCGTCTTTCATCCTTCTGACACCATGGTGGTGGGCCCATTCTCTCAACTGACTCAAGAGTTCTCTGTTCTGTAATAAGACCAGAAGCGTTACATACCAGCCATAATGGTTCCATTTCTGTCTGAAATCATCTATTCCGAGAACCTTGAAGATCCGCCAGTTGTCATAGACATTTTCGTGGAAGAAAGTTATCACTTTCTCAACAATATCTTCACCGTTGTACATAACCAAATCTTTCTCCCATGTTGGCGGTTGCTTATGCTGTTCCTCTTTTATTAAACTCAGAAGTTCTGTCATTGCCGCACGAAGTCCTCGACTTCGTTGTTCTGTCGAGTCCATCAATGTTCCATCAAGGTCGAACAATACTACTGCTCTACTTCCTTTGCTCGAACTATGCCTACACTTGTCCCTACCGCACCTCTTGTTGCTGGAATCGCATCGGAAGACGCCTTTAACCTTTTTCCAATTATTTGCTCGTCTAGCTGCAGCTAGTCTTGTTGCTGCGTCGAGCATTTCTACTTTTAACTGGAAGATATTGGAAGATTCTTTTTGAGGAATGTCGATGCTAATATCTGGATCAAAAGGTTCATCTCCTATCTCTTGAAGTAGATCGGCTAACGTACAGAAGTTGATGTCTTCTTTAGGAGGCGCGCTGGCAAGGGCAGTGCCATATTGCAGAATATTGTTCCAATTCTTGCGTTCAGAGTTACCTCCCCACCAGGTATAGAGATGGTTGAACAGGCGAAAGTTATGTTCTTTGATATAGTCTAAGGTTCTGAAAACGCTCGATGCCAGAATTACACCTGCCTTGAACCGTTCGGGTATGTCTTCTTCGTCAAATTTCAATTCTTTCTTCGCAAAATGAACTTTCTCACCCTTGCGATTAATGTAATTAACAGTACCTGTATTTCCGTAGGAGATAATGGGTATATGGTATGTTTTCGCTAGCTCCATAAGATCGCTAGTGTTTTCCAAACAATTTAGAACCTGCTCACACATATTAATGGGAACAAAAATCCCGCCACATTTGTAGTCGTGCTTTGGCTTCTCGTAGTATTCCTTGAGTTTAGTAAGGAGTTTTTTGAAGTTGCGCAAACCAATATTTTCTGCCCTCGACAAATCAATGAAGATTTTGGCTTGAGGAGTCGATTTCTTGTAGATGTGATCAAATAAATCATTGAATCTTGGACATTTCACTGATGATAGATATATCGTATGGGCTCTTCTTAGCAACCGATTCAAAAAAATGTGCTCATTAAAATCCTTTTTGATTAGCTCACTTTTCTCATCAGAAGTAGTTGATCTAATTTTATCCGACCCTGTGTTAGCTTGTCTCTGTCTGAGCGCGCATCGTGGTTCTCCACTGCGGGAAATAATGAGCGGTCGAAATTTTGACCGGAAGATTCTCTCTGCATCTGTCTCTCTGAATTCATTGTCGAGCAGAAGGCTTCCAAGATTACCTGTTTTGGTAAAGAGATAGCACTGGAAAGTCTCATCACTGTTCCCCAATAGATGAAGGAGTGTACATGTTGCTCTGCCAGCTCGACCGCCCACGGCACATATTTTCTTTTTCTTCTTTTTCTTGAGTTTTTTCTGATATATGTTTTTAGCTCGGAAGTCAAGAACCAAATCCGGTAGTACGATGATCTCGACATCAAGCCCTTCACCTGTTTTTTCTCCCTCTCGCTCACCTCCGATGTACTTGAAGTACTCCAAAGTGGAATGTATGAGCTTAACTGTATCGTTCATGGCTTTGTCCATGATCTCTTTTCCTTTCTCACTTTGTTCTGGCTTAGTATTAACCTGCAAGAAACAAACAAAAAAAAACATAAACTCGCAAATACTCACGGTAACGCATAATATCCAACACGCCTAAATGAAACTTCAATATCATCCAATCGGTAAATGCATATTAATTTATCGCATACCCAATCTCACAAATGCTTCTTCTGGTGTGCTGCTCGTGTGGAAACTGGTTCTCGATCTAGTCCCTGATTCTAATTCCTGCATACAACAAAATCAACTCTTATTTTTCTCAAACTTAGGGATTTTCTCTTATGCTTTACTGGCAAATTCGTTAATAACATCATTGACCTGAGTAAAAATTTAGTTCGAGAAATAGCTGTGATTCGCCAAGCGCGTAGTAGGGAATCAAGACACTCGAACCTTTGGAGCTATCACCATAAATGGAGAAGCCCTTCCTGGTCGCGATAGATTAACACGCATGAGAAAAAGCTTGCAAAGATTCATTTTACGTAAGAAATGTGAAAAAATGATTTGACCAGCAGATTGATTTCCATCGGTCAACTTGGGGAGACAAGTTAGACTAATGGACTTCAAATCCTTACGTCTGACCTTTCAATCTTGCACGCAATTCCTGGTCACCGCCTGAAAAAATTGCAGGCGAACTTGAGTTATGTCTTAGCTATTCAAGTCGGCAAGAACTGCTTTCTTAGGAGGAGCAAAGCGAAGAACCGATTTCCTCCAGCATAGGCCAAAACTTGTAGAACGTGGTGCTACTTCGTGGCAACGTCCAGTCGTACCGTAGACGTGGGTGGCTTGAGTTCCCATCCGGGTTCGGTCCGTTGAATTGTGACCTCACCAAGGTCTTTGTAGCTAAGGTCGAAAGCCTGCACGGAGATTGCCTCCGCTTGAGCGACAGTTCCGATGGTTGCTCGCACATCATTCGAGGCAAACGTTCCGGCCGGCTTTCCAATCACGAGCCGGTCCACGTCTTCAATTGTGATGATCGAGAGGCCTTTACTTTCCTTCGCACGTCGTACGGCTACACTTCCGGAGGTCGCAATGCCATCAAAGCTGCGCCATGTGCTACGACCATCAATAAAAATACACTCGAGCGAACTGGCGTGATCGTACCGCTTTCCATCGAGCGATTCCGAACACTCGTAGAAGTTGTCTTTGCCGACGGCAAGCCAGCCGAATGGTGGCAAGTTGTGCGTAACGCTTTTATGCTCTACGCGCCACGGTTCGCCTGCGTTGCCGTTGATCCAGATACACAGGCCATTAGGGTAGTGGATGAAGATCTGAGATTTACGCCAGTCACCGCTCGTGAATGCTTGGGAGGAGCTAATGAGGCCGTGATCTGTGCCGTACCGGATTTCCTGTGGCTTTAGCATCGCATACCTCGATTGAAGCGGCTGGAGCATGTAGTACGACCGACAGGTTTGTCGTATGCCGTGGGTTTCCTCAACGAGCCAGCCAATGTGACCATAGGCAATCGTCGCCGCGAGAAACTGATCAATGCTCTTAACGATATTCTCCGGCTTCTGCCAACCTTCCTTGCCCTTGAAGAACTGGCTCGTCCACGGTACGCCAATATCGACGGAGAGTGGGTGCATCTTGAGCAGGTCGAAGTGAGGTAGGTACGGATACTCCCAGAGCCGCAGACTGCTGTAAGCTATGCCGTAGTTGCCGACACAAAGGCCGGAATAGAGCCACTGATGATTGCCCTCGGACCAGCAGTGACCATCATAGACATCCTGATCGTGCAGTAGTAATTCACCATAGGCATAGAAAGTCGCAGCGAAGGTCCCGGCGCCGGGCACTCGGGCGTCAAAGTCTGTTCGGTCCCACGGGCTGACCGAAGTGTGGACGTCGGTATAAGCAGCGTTTGTGCCGAACTTGTTTTGAATAAGCGGGGCGAGCTTGCGGTCCATTTCAACGGCGAAAAGCGCCTTGGGTGAATAGCATCGCGCCCAGGCGGTTACCAGATTGCCGTCGGGACGGCACATCACCCGGTCAATATCCCAGTAAGCGTTAACCGGCGCGAAGTCGGTGTAGTTCGTGTAAAGGCCCGACCGCCAGCCGAGCGAACGTTGAGCTGCCACGTACTTCTTGAGAGCTTCATCGCCGCCTTTGCCCGGTGCGGCCACCTCGCGGAATGTGAAGCTCTCACCGCTGTCGCGCCACGTGATCTCATGGTTACATTGGGTCAGCATCTCAATGCCGTACGCACGCAGCTTCTTTGACCGCTCGTGCTCGCGCTCGTAGCTGGCCGGACCCCAGCTTTCCTGCCACAGGCGCGTGGCAGCCTCGCGTCCGCGCTTCGCCGGAGGATTCGCGATTGTCGGCAGCGTCTCTTCGAAGATGGGCGAGAACGTGACGAAGAATCGCTCGTAGAGGTCGTTGCGCCGGCCGTCGGTCTTCGGAATATAGCGCAAACCGCCATTCAACCGAACCTTGTCTGCCTCGATCTTGTCCACCGCATAAGGCACAGAGGCATTCGAGCGATACCAGTCCAGCCAGACCGAGGCGAAGTAAGGGATCTTGCCCTTCGACATCAAGACGTTCAGATGATGGCCCCCATAATTCATGTAAGGCAACAGCAGCAATTCCGGTTTCTCGACGCCTTCGATGCGGCCATACGAAAGCTCGGTCGCCAGCCCGCCGGTACAAATGCAATCTACGACGAGGCTTTTCTGCCACAAGCGCACGGTGGATTGAATCACAACCTCGGCGCCGTTCACGGTCGTTCGCCAGGACGCTTTCAACTCATTGTCGGTCGATTGCACCTGAATCATCCGAGCGTCTACAGGCTCGGCGACGAACTTCAGTCCTGCCTCCGCCATTGCCTTGCCAATGATCTCTCCGTTCAGCTTGACGACCACAGGCTCCCAGAAACTGCTGCTCGTTTTGATCTCATACTCAATCTGCGTGTCCACATCCTTGTAGATGAACCGCCAGATTTCGCCTGCCTGTTCCAGCTTCGTGCTAAAGTCGGCCGTCAGGTTGTCGGGCAGAATCGTCTCCTCTCGGGTTGGGAAGGGTAATCGGCCAGGGCCGATATTGGCCCCAGGTGATTGGCCAGGGAATGGATCAATGCCACGTTTCGGCCGCGGCTTGAAGGAAAGTGGGGCAAAAACCTCTTTGAAGAACACGAGGTCCTCGAAAAAAAGTTCACGGTTCTCTTTGTTGGAGCCACCGGTGACACGTATGCCAGCGAAACGAAGGGGCTTCTTGTCAAGCAGGCTTGCCGGCAGGACTTTGTGGACCAGCCACCACTCTTTCCAACGCACCTGGGCGAGATCGAGCGTGTGTGCCGCGCTGTCCTTGTCCAGGACGAGCAGTGAGATCGTGGTTCGCGGCGTCCCCGGATCGGGTGCCCAGGACCAGTTGTTGCCGTAAATCCAGATTGTCGTCGCTGACACGGCATCGGGGATCGGCACCGGTGTGCGCGGCCGCAGGACCACCGTGCTCTTGTTCGACGTACCACGATAAACGAGCCGGGCGACCGGCGATTCCCACACGTGCTGCCTTTGTGAACCAATCAGGTCCGCGACGGCACCCTCGGCTGATTCGACCTGCCAGCCTTCAAGGGAGTCGAAATTTACTAGCGGTTCATGTGGCGACTTGCGCTCGGCCCGCACTATCTCATATGGCCGAGCCCCAGGTACCTCACCCTCTGGCATGGGTTTGGCCGCGTGAATCGTCACGGAAGTCGATTCCGCGCTCAGCACAGTAATCAATAAGACCAACACAATCCAGACACCTGCGGTGAGAGAAGAGATAATGGATTGGGGCAACGATTTCATATCTGACCTCGCTTTGCAAATAGACGCGACACTCCCACGGGGACCAAGTGACGCGTTAAGCAATCCAGGATTTCCCATATACACTTCACTGAAAAACTCCTACAAGCATTAAATATAATATTATTTTAGGATTTGTCTATTGTGGTAACTAAGTATTTTTAAGAAAAAGTCCCTGCTGTTCAGAGAAGATAAAAGGCTGTCCATTCATTACTTTACGTTTTAAAAATTGCAGGCGATCTTGGATTTAGCTTTGTCTATTCTTTTGGCATCTGATGTCATATCGATAAACTGTCAGATTGTCTGTCTTGATGGTGTGGATCAATGGACAGTCAATCCATTGGTCAAATCATTTTTTCACATTTCTTACGTAAAAT
>Ga0209636_10002736_pt1 | contig 18002 bp, 15 predicted proteins | sample DeeMarSWOR152_54_FD_187464 | JGI IMG/M metagenome (GOLD analysis project Ga0209636, IMG submission 187464) | Marine sediment microbial communities from White Oak River estuary, North Carolina - WOR-1-52-54 (SPAdes) (version 2) | ecosystem: Environmental > Aquatic > Marine > Intertidal zone >... | reverse complement strand
TTTGCTTGGTCTTTATTACAGATATTACCTGCCTATGGAGTAATTCACTGGTTATATGGATTTAGCTTAATTCTCCTAATAATTGCTGGGATCATCTACTGGTTTGGAAAGAGAAGGTGAAAATGGCGTTCGCGTGATTAGGAAGTCTCTCGAGAAGTCTCATTTTAATTTAGTTGGCCTTGGCAAGGGTGTCCTACCCAAGTCTCTTACACCGCGCGCGCGACACCATGCCAAATTTTGGATAGACCGCTCAGGCAAATTTGAATCCTAAAGCTCTGAGAAAATGAGCTAAAGAGGTTCTTACTGAAGAAATGCCGTAGATTCCTCCCTTCGAAAGCATGCGCAGAACATAGCTAGGGCGAAGATAAAAACTTTGATAAGCCTTCTCGCGGATCTCCTCCAAATCTCTTATGCTTAAGTTTGGAGACTCGAAAACAGGTGTCGCCGTGTCATACATGTCGAAGTCAGTTATCTTCAGCCAACCATTTTCTTTGACGAAATCGTACATGGGCGTTCCAGGGTAAGGAGTGGCAATGTAATAGCCAACGTCGTTTGGCTTCAGTTCTTCAACAAATTTTACTGTTTGCAATGCCATGTCTTTCGTTTCGCCCGGAAATCCGAGGATGACACTAGCAACTGTCATCAACCCTGCCTCATTCGCCCACTTGAACGCTCTTCTAGTCTGAGCAAGGTTTATGCTCTTGTCCATGCTGTTTAAAACGTTTTGGGAGCCCGACTCTACGCCGAACCATACAGCGATGCATCCTGCTTTCTTCATCTTTTTCAGCAAGCCTCTTGTGACCATGTCAACACGACTCTCGCAGTCCCACTCAACTTTCAATCTCCTGTTTTGAATCCCTTCGCATATTTTCTCTACCCTTGATTGATCAACTGTAAAAGCGTCATCATAGAAGGTTAACTGACTCGCGCCGTGCTTTTCAGTCAAGAATTGCATCTCGTCGACAACGTTTTTCGGGCTTCTCATTCTGAATTTTCGCCCAAACATCCTGACTGCTGTGCAGAAATTGCACCAATACACGCATCCACGACTTGTAGTTAAAGGAAAAATTACTTTTCCCTGTTTTCTAAGGCGCCTCAGCGGTAGGATGTGATGGGCTGGAAACGGAAGCTCGTCAAGATTTTCTATGTAAGGTCTATCCGCATTTCTAATTATATCTCCGTTTTTTCTAAAAGTTGTGCCCAACACATTGTCAACACCTTTGTTTCTCTTCAGTCTATTCATGATTTCTAGAAGAGTGTATTCCCCCTCTTTCCTAACAATCATGTCCAGTTGCGGGCATTCTTCCAGTGCCTTGTCGTCCCAAAAAGTTGCATGGCAACCCCCTAAGATTGTCATACAGTCAGGATGAACTTGCTTGGCTGTTTCCGTTATTCTCAGCGCGGATTTGTAAGTAAGGGTTGTCGATGTGATTCCAACCACGTCTGGTTGATGCTTGCCGATTTCGCGTTCAAAATCGCTAGTTGTAAGTCTTTGTGCTTGGCAGTCTATCACGTCAACCGAGTAGCCGTTTTTTTCTAAAACGGCTCCTAGGTACGCTATGCCTAAAGGAATAAAGGGTGGATGCTGATGAGCCTTCTTGGGATACGGCGGGTTGACAAGAGTTACGTTTACATCCATTGGTTTTGCATCCTCAAGTTGTTAGCGTCCGACAGTAATTAATATTTTGTCTTTAACCTACTTATTAAGTGAGCGAGTGAGATGAAATTGTTAGATGAGGTCATCTTGAAAATCGTGGAGACTAAGCAACCGAAGAATGTGAGGGAACTGGTTCAGCTGGTTCAAGAACAGGTCGACGTTAGTCTTGACGACATTACGAGGGAAGTCAAAGACTTACAACATAAGGGACTAGTAAAACTAGAAGAGCCGACAACCCCTACACATCATTTCAGCGATTTTCTATCTTCAAGAAAGAGTCTCTGGTTCTGGGCTACTATCTGCTTGACTCTCCTTGCGTTCATTTCAATTCTATTCTTTCCAGAGACTGGAACGCCGTTGTCTTATCTACGTTATGCGTTTGGCTTTGTTCTCGCGGTTTTTCTACCAGGCTACTGTCTGACTGAAACCATGTTTCCCAGAAAAAACTCGATGGATGAAATTGAGAGGTTCACTTTTTCCGTTGGATTAAGCTTCGCCGTCACAGCACTGGTCGGTCTTTTTTTAAGCTTCACTCCGTTTGGCTTAACTCTCACAACAGCGCTTTTAACTCTAGGCTCCATTGTCATTGTTTTGGCACTTGTTGCCTTGAACAGAAAATACAAAGCGGAGGAATAGCCTTCTCTCTTATGTCAGCGACTTCAAAAAGTAAAAAACGGCGTGTTTTTTGATTTAAGTGAGCAACAACAAGAAAGAGGCTAATAGATTAGCGCGCGTGGAGTTGCACGGGCTACCTCACGATTTTTTCCCATTTGTCAACCAAGTCTAGTACTGGCTGGCATCCGTAGGTTTTTAGTTCGTCTCGAAGCTCAACTCTGTCCACAGCAGCTTTTTGAAAATCTATCATATGATCTACGGTGTCTGAGAGATAAATAATCCCGTCAATGCCTGTTCGACCTGTACGAACAGAAACTTTAAGCAACTGATCAACTGTGGGGATATTTCTCGGATCATCTCCTGGACCCCAAACATAAAGATTAGCGTAAACTGGGTTCTTGAAAATTCTCCTAAAGGCGCGTGCAAGCATCTCCCAGTACCATGCAGTTGCATAATTTTGAGAGAACATCACGATGTTGAAGGCGTCCGCATATTGGGATAGGGCCTCGTAGTCCATCCCGAACCGGTTATCTGCATTTGCTGGATCTGGGAGTACTGCTACTATCAATGGCGTCTTAACTCGCTCTCTTACGTCTCTAACAAATTCTGTAATGATCTTCTTTCGCCATTCCAGCCATTCTAGGCCGCTATCTTTCCATAGTTTTGTACAACGTTTGCAGGTGCAATGTCCGTGGTCGGCGAAGTGCCAGCTGTTTAGGAAGATTGGTTGTTTTGTCTGTTCAGTTGTTTCTTCTATGTAGTTTAAGATGTGTTCTCTGAATTCTGGAACAGTTGGACAAAGGATGTCCCAGTGAAGATTATAATTGTTGTTTCCTCTTGCAGCCAAGCCTAACTTGGACTCGGAGATCCAGTCTGGGTGCTCGCGGGCGGTGACATTGTCTCCGAAACAGGCGATGTTGTTCCACATGTCAGTCTGTGGGATTCCAAGTCTACCGGTCTCAGGTTTTAAGCGATATACATCGAAGTCGAATCCTACAACTTTCTTCGCTTCATATAAGTAACTGCCGAATTTCATCCTCGCACCTCATTTTTTAAGGATGCAAAATACATGGGCCCATTTAATATAAGCTTTGCTTCAAGCGTCTCGAATCTTGGGGGCTGTCTTTACTTTTTGTTGAAGCAAATTTCTATCAATTAGGCAGAAACCCCTGTTTCGTAGTATTGTTGTAGTTTGGATGTTAGTGAAAAAAATGAGTTGAGTGAGGAGGATGCGATTGCAAATGAATGGCTGCTAGATTATTGTCTCCCATTTATCTATGAGGTCTAGGAAGGGCTTGTCTCCATAGTCTTCTAGCTCCTCGCGGAGTTTCACGTTTTCGACGGCGGCCTTTTGGAAGGCTTTGATGCGTTCAGCATTTTCCGTTAGGAAGATGATTCCATCGACTCCTGTTCGAGCTATGCGGACTGCTGTCTTTAGGAGGTCCTCAGTCTTTGGCACCTCGTTTGGGTTGTCGCCTGGACCGTGAACGTAGAGGTTTATGTAGACTGGCTTTTTCAGGATGTTTTTGAATGCTCGAGCCAATGTCTCAAAATACCATGGAGTCGCGTAGCTCTTGGAAAAGTGTGGAACCACAAAGGCTTCAGCATATTCTGCAAGGGCGTCGAAATCTATGCCGAACCTCTGATATGACATGACGGGGTCTGGCAGTAATCCAACCAAAAACTTATTTTTGACTCGTTCTTTGGCGCTCTTTATGAAGTCCGTAACCACCTGTTTTCTCCACTCCAACCAGTTCAGTCCACTCTTTTCATGCGCAACTTTGCATCTATGGTCGGTGCAGAATCCGTGGTCTGCAAAATGTATGCTGCTTAGGCTTACTCCCTTACTCTTTTCCGCAGCGTCCTCTATCAAGTCGAGCATGTATGCCACAAATTCCTTGTTTGTGGGGCATAATATGTCCCATCTGAAGTTGTATTTCTTGTTTGTTCTCAATGCCGGGCCGTCTTTGGACATTGAAACCCAGTCTGGACGCTGGCCTGCTATGTTGTTGTCTCCGAAACACGCTATGTTGGTGTACATCTTCTCTGATGGAGTTCCGACTATTCCTCTTTCTGATTTGAGGCGATAAAATTGTAGGTCGAAACCTTCAACCGTTTCAGGTTTGTAGATGAATATTCCGAACTTCAATGTTCATACCTCTTAAGGGGGGCGAGAAATACCGACGTAACTTATATAAGCCTTACCGCTGATTTGGCACATAAGATTTGTCGTTGTTGATTAATAGTTGACTAAATCTAGCCGTCCTTTCTAGAATTGTTTGCAACAATGTTAGAATAAACTCTGTTCATAACGGCGAAAAGGATGCTTCTGGTTAACAAGCCCATCTTGTCTGCAACAGGTGAACCTAGATCAGGTCCGATGTACTCTGATGCAACGTCTTTCTTAGACAAGTAGTCTGCCACAGTGGTTTGAAGGATTTCACAAACCACGGATTTCTTGTCACTCGTATCGACTGGAATCAAACCCGTTTTTTGCATCATCATCAAGTCTAAGGCCTGCAATAACAAGCGATCCAATGTTTTGATCAGACAAGACCCGTTGCAGTTCTTCTGTAAATTGACCCCATTTTTCAGCACTTTCACAAAGGGTAGGATGGACTTGCGAAAAAACAGCAGTCATGTCTGCAATGGATATTCCTCTTTCTTTCAACCTTTTTGTCAAAGGCCTGCTCGGAACTAGCTTTTCTTGCTTATGAATGACCTTTTTCACCAATTCCTTAACAGATTTGCCAACAAGTTCTCCTACCATCGTTGCAGTTCCCGCGTATCTTATTGGGCTTCCCTGTTTTGTGCACGCCACTACAACGCTGTCTGTCACCGTTCCGCTGGCAAGATCACCAGAAAATCGACTTCTTATGTCCAATTCTCTTAAGGCAACCGTTTTAGCTTCTGTGACGGTATTCACGGCGTTAACCATGCAGCTTTCCGTCAGATTTCCTTCAATAAGTACAATTATGTTAATTGTGCCAAATTCTTTGAACCGAATGGACCCATATTTTGAAGCAATTTCGTCGCCCGCTGTAGCTGCACAAGAGACTCCAGCAGTGACAAGAACGCTCATAGTCATATCTTCATATTTTCGCCTTGTTAGTTCCGCGTTCTGCAGATCAGCAGCTGTCATTAGCCCTACGACTTTGTCTTGAGAAAGGTTCAGTTTCGATACCTCTTTTCTTAAAAAGTTTTCAGGATTGTTGTGAACTTCGTCGGCGATGTCACTACCACAATCCTCTGAAACCTGAACGATCATTATTCCGTTTGCGTGTTGCAAACCGCCATTTAGGACGGCGGAGCTGAGTATTTTCAAGGGAGTCTTTGACCATACAAGAATTCTGCCTCTTTGGATTTCTGCTTCGATAGACTTGATGTTAGTTTTCAGTTTCATTTATCATCCATCTTCCTTTAGGTTGATAAATATACGTTTGACAATTATAGAATATCCAATCCCTTATAATAGTCATAAGATTCCTAACGCAAACCCTCTTTTTTTCTTTTCTTTTGAGGAATCTGGGCTTTCAATTGTATTTGAAAGGCATAGCAACTTCAAAGATATGTTTGTAAGCCTAGCAAAAGAAACGCTGCTCTGACTATTTCTCTAGGGTTATTGCTTTGTGCGGGCAGAGTTCTACGCAGATTTCGCATAGGGTACATGAATCTAGATCAACTACTATTGGTTTGTTCTCTTTGAGTTCGTAGACAGCCTTGGCGCAACAGTCGACACAAGTATATGTACGACAATTTTCGCATTTGCGGTAGTCGATTTTAATCTTTATCGAAAGGCACCTCAATGTGGTATGTTTAAACGTTAAGACTAATTAGGAATCTTTAGATTTAAAGTTACAGAAAGCCATTACATAAGAGGTTGATGCTGTGAAGATTGGAACAGTAATTTACGAACCCGAAACCGTTGAAGGATTCGACTTTTCTTTCTATTACGTAAAACGCGCAGATGGCGCCGTTGGAAAACCTGCAAAAGGCATGTTCAACGACATCACATGCTTTGCCGACGCCAAAACAATAAGAGAAAGATCGGAATCGGTAGCAATTTCCAAAAGAGGCGCAGCTACAAGGACGAACAAATTCTTCAACCTTCCATGGGACTTTGTGTGCCCCACAAACGAAGAATATCGATCCTCTCTACTTCGTTTTATAGAGAACACCTCAAAGGAAAATGTGAAGGGGGTGGTCCTAAACCTCTATCACTTTCCAGAAGAAGGATTCTGCACTTGTGAACGGTGTTCGAAGCAACAGAGGGAAAGCGGGCTCAATTGGATCGAATGGAGGGCAAAGGTGGTCACGGATTTTGTGGGAAAAGCCAAGGAATTAGTCACACAGACTTTTGCAATAGAAATATGGCCCGACCCCATCTTGGCCAAAGAGAGATTTGGACTGGACTTCAATGCACTTGCAAAGTACGTGGATTTCTTCCATGTCCCCCTCTCTTCGCAGAATTATTTGACAATGTATTGGGTAGACACCTTGACACGCGACTTCAAGAAATTGTTGAAGAAACCACTTTACATAGAGTTGAGCGCAGAGGTCCTTGGAGAGATTGAAACCAAAGCTCTTCTTAGAACGATGGCCTATGTTTGTAGCCATGACGTAGATGCCATTCTACTTCTTGTACACACAGCGAATCAGGCCAAAGAAATTTGTAGAAAGGCAGTGCAAGACATCAATTTTCGAAATTGGCTAGATAAATTCGGATTTAGGAACATGGCTGAGATTGTTGAAAGATGGGAGAAAAGCTGTTAAAGCCAAGCGCTGGCTTCTCGCTGGCTAGCGGCTTCATTCTGGAACAATGCTACGCCGGTAATCTCTCAATCTCGTTAAATCCAAATCAGCGGAAATAATTGCGCTTTTCTTTTCATTTTTCGCTTCATTTAGGATTCCCCAAGGAGAAATTATTGCGCTACTGCCACCCCTAGAGTTTGATTTTATGTTGCCGTTTTTCAAAATGAAAACGAGGTTTTCCTTTGCTCTCGCAGTGGAAAGAGGATGTCCTTTTACTGGAGGATGGGTTTTCGAAGCCGACACTGGCAAAAATATAACTTCCGCGCCCATAGAAGCCAATCTCATCACGGTTTTTGGATAGAAAATATCAGCGCATATCAGAATTCCAACTTTACAAAATTCTGTTTCAAAGACGCGGAGGGTTCTTCCTCGATTTAGATTCAAAGTTTTCTCCAATTGTGTAAGATGCAGCTTCCTATATTTTCCGAGTACTTTTCCATTCTTAAGTAAGAGACATGAATTGTAAAACTTCCCCCTGAACTCTTCAATGAGTGTACCTCCAACGATGTAAGAGTCAACATTTGCTGAAATGTGTCTTAGAAAAAGCAGTGTGTGTTCATACGTTTCGTTGAAAACTTTGTTCACTGACTTTTGGTTTTCTAGCCCGGAAGGAATTGAGAAGTATTCTGGAAGGCAAATGAATTCTGAACCAGCCTCAGCTGCATTGTAAATCATCTGCTCTGCTGTTTTCAGGTTTTCTTCCATCGAATCGCTAACGTGCATGTGAATCAAACTGACTTGCATTGTATTTTCATCGTTTATCTTCCTATGTTGCCCTATTAATCTTTTTAATAACCCTTAAATTCGCGAAAACAACGCTATAACCCAATCCTTGAGAGGATGAAGATTGGACCCGATTGAAAACATGTGTTCACAGATTCGCGTCCTAATAGACAAGGTTGTGAAAAAAAGTCTAGCAAACGGAATCCTTTTCTCAGGCGGCTTGGATACAAGCGTTATTGCGTTCGTTGCTTCGAAATATTCCAGTTTGAAAGCATTTACAGTTGCCTTTGAAAATGCGCCAGCGTTGGACCTTGAATATTCGAAGACAATGGCGAATCTATTGAAGATGGACCATAAGATTCACTTTTTTGGTGAGGAGGAAATGTTTCCAGCAATTCGAGAAGTTGTTAAGACTTTGAAAGTTTTTGATCCCATGGAAGTTCGGAATAGCGTAGCCATTTTTGTTGGTCTGACCACTGCGAAAGAAAATGGGATTAAAGGCGTTATGACAGGCGACGGCTTAGACGAGCTTTTTGCTGGTTATAGCTGGCTTTTTAATCTCAGCGAGAGTAAGTTAATTTCAAGTTTATCTAATATGTGGCGAACAATGCGGTTTTCTTCGATCCCGTTGGCACGTTCGCTTGGAATGGAGGCGAAGACTCCCTTCTTGGATCAGGAGTTCAAGTCGTTCGCTATGAGTGTTGACCCGAAGCTAAAAATCAGAAGTGAAAGAGGCAAAAGCTGGGGGAAATGGATAATTCGCAAATCCTATGAGGTTCTCTTACCTGACGAAATAGTGTGGAGAGCGAAAGATCCAATTGAATATGGCTCTGGAACAACTGTATTTCCAAAATTTTTTGGCGAAAAAATTTCTGACGGACACTTCCAAAAGAAAGCGAAGGAGTATCTCGAAAAGGATAAAGTTTCAATAAGAGATAAAGAGCAATTGTTCTACTATGAAATCTTTAGATCGCTTTTTGGGACGCCCATCAAGATTTTCTCAAAAGCAAAGGGTAAACTATGTCCGTACTGCAAGGCCAAAGGTGGCGATGAAAAAAGCAAATTCTGCAGAATCTGCGGGGCCTACCCTATTTAGTTGAACATGTTATAAGTTAGATTGATGTCAAAGATTGTTTGGGAGAGCCGCTTCCTCAAAACTAGAGGGCATACTGCATGAAGAAGAAGCTGACCGTGGGAGTTTTTAACACGCAACCGCCGCATTTATTTTTCGGAGGTGTGGAACGTCGGATAGCTGAAACAGCTAAAAGATTGCTGAATGAAGTTGACATGAGAGTCTACTGTGGCACCAAAGCGGGGTTCAATAAGACCACTTTGGTTAACGGGACAATTCTTATTCCATGTTTTTCCACAGACGTGCTTTTTCCGCTGGACAACTGGTTTTTTAACAAGACCCTTTCCGGAATGGCTGATGCGATTAAAGCGGATGTTTATGAAGCTCATACCGTTAGTGGCTACGGATTTTTGAAGGCCGTTAGGAAGCGGAGCATTATTAAACCTTTTATACAAACGATTCACGGCGTTCTTGCAGACGAATACATCCAATCATCCAAAAGCGTATTTCCAACACCTCGAACGAAACTTTCTCACTTTTTAATGAGGTACCTATCAACGATTGAAAAGGAGTCAGCCAAAGATGCAACCCTGATAGTTACCGTTAGCAGATACTCATCCAAAAAAATAGTCCAATTATACAACGTAGACGAGAAAAAGATAAGAATAGTGCCCAACGGTGTTGATCTTCAAAAGTTCAAGGCCGTTGAGGGCTGCGAGAAAGTTAAGCATAGAATTGAAGCGAACAACAAACAATGCGTACTTTTCGTTGGCAGGCTGGTGCCCAGAAAGGGCGTGCACTTCCTAATTGAAGCGGCTAGGCATGTTGTCAAAGAAAGTAAAGAAACAATTTTTGTAGTAGTTGGAGACGGACCGCTCAAGAACCATCTAATTTCATATTCAAAAAAGCAAGGTGTTTCAGATAATTTTGTTTTTCTAGGCGACGTTCATGATGATAAGCTTCCTACATTGTACAGTTGCGCTGATTTGTTTGTCTTGCCATCAATTCAAGAAGGGCAAGGTATAGCGTTATTGGAGGCTCAAGCCACGGCAAAGCCAGTAGTTGCCTTCAACGTGAGTGGAATCAACGAAATCGTATTAGATAAGGAAACCGGACTGCTAGTTAAGCCCGACAGCTACGAACTGTCCAATGCTATTTTAAATCTTCTGTCGAATAGGTCTTTGAGGGAAAAGATGGGGCGCTGCGGTCGAAAATTTGTTTCTGAGAATTTTTCTTGGGATATTTGTGCTCAGAAGATGTTTCAAATATATTGTGAAGCATCACAACACGCCAAGTCTACGTCATCTGCTCAAATGATTGGTTAGGCGGTTGTTCCATACACGTCAATTTGCACCGTCGTGTTTGTCGATTTAGAGCTTGTTTTGGCATCCACCACGATTGCCCAGATTATGTTTTGTTGTGGAGTCAATTCAAAGTAGTCGTCGTCATCAAGCCAGAGTGTGGCTGTTTGATTGAAGGATTTTTCAACACTGTTCGAAATTGCGTTGTCTATGAATTCCAATCTAAACCTAATTGTGAGGTTTTCACCGTCACTAAATGTGCCTCCAACTTGTATTCTCGCCTTGAAATTTGCAATTTTGTCACGGTAAGCGTCAATAGTCTGGTTGGGGCCATATTTGTTGTTTAGACCAACTGGAATGCTGGCGTCTTCTCTTTTGAATGATCCGCCTGACCCGTATATCCACTTACCAGAAGGATTACTAATTTTAGCTGTAAAATTGTATGCATGCGGGGGCTCGAAGGTTATTCCTCTCCCAAGAATCGGAGGTTCAGTGTCCTCACCCAGTTTTATGCCATAAATGTTGATTGGCGACTCAGCAAAGGATTCGAAAACCACATTTTGTAGCAACGTTAGAAGCATAGGTCCATCTGCTGAAATTCCAGTTTGGTTCCTTCGGTCGAACTCCCCCATCCATATTCTGACATTTTGTATCAGACCGCCCGTGAACTCTGCGTCCGGTTCGACCCATATGCCCACTGAATTATCGCGGGAGAGCTCAAAGTAGCAACGGCTGATTTCGGTGTTCGCATAGGATCCTGTTCCAGGGGCGATGGGTGTTCTGAAAACTATGCTTATTAGTGAATCGATGAAATAGCAATTTTCTATCTTTGTGCCTTCGCTCCAAGTTTTCGTGTTGACAAATTCGATTGCTGTTGTGCAGTTCCTGAAGACTATATCGCTGACGGTTGTTTTGAACGAGTTTTCAATTCTAACGGTGCCATTGACTATTTCTAGACCTGAAAGAATGTTATTCTGAGAGCTTGTGTAATTATCACCTTTGACGATGATTTTTGTGGCATTACCTCTTATGATAGCCCCATCACCAATTATCCTCGCTTTTTTCTTGTTGTGTAAGAGAATATCCTGGCTTAGTGTGTATTCGCCGAACTTTATGTAAATATTATTTCCCTGGGCTATTGCTTGGTTAATTACGGTCGATGCGTTGTTTGAGCTTAGATCAATTGCTCCATTTTTCCCGTTTTTGGCTTTGACTCTTGTGCCGTCTTGAAAGATTATGTAATCATATTCTTCGACAGGGTTATGTATGCTTTTTAGGTACGCGGGAAATTTCCAGATGCCCACTATTACCAAGGCTGATGTTATGAGCACTAGAGGAATCACTTTGTAAAGGGTTCTCATTTTCAATTGCATTTCAAGATTCTTCTGTATAAATATAAAACTTCTCGCGTGCGCTTTGGCAATATTCTATACTCAGTGCTTCTCGGCAATAGTTTAAAGAGCTTCAAAGAGTTCAATGTTCCCGTCCGAATTATTCGCAATAACATAAGGGTGCCTACTTATTCATTGAACCAAGTCAAGGTGACACTATTCTGTCCACACGAAATAAAACCTGTTTTGGTTGCGACTCATGTTCTCAACTACGTCACGGAGGCACATCTCAAGAATTTTAGCGCCACCTTTTTATGGAGTTTTGTGAACGTATAGCCCCATGTGTTCAGCCTTGAAGCATCAAATGTACGAAGTCTTTCCCTTTGTTTTTCTGGCATTATTATCCTCGTTCTCTCTGCTACCGATTATTGGATACTACGCTCAAGAAGATGTTTCCTTAACACTTGAGAAAGAGGAAAATTGGACAGGTTGTATCCCAGGTGGCCACAACGTGTTTGTTAACGATGTTGATGACGATGGCGTTCTGGAGATTATTACTGGAGGCTTAACGTATGGATGCGGTATGCTTAATATCTGGAGCTGGGACGGAGAAAACTTGACGCTCGAAAGGGGTCATAAATGGAGTACGATAAACAGAACTAGTGTTCTAGGCGTCTACGCCAGTGAAGTCGACGGTGATGGTGACACTGAGATAATCACGGCAGGAGTCAACTTCAATGGCACAGTAAGTTTCGCCCAGCTTCGAATTTGGTGTTGGGATGGTGCCACTTTGGTTTTAGAGAATAGTGAGAAGTGGTGTGCTTCAGAGGAAGCCGTCGTCAATTCTGTCTACGCGTATGACGTAGATGGTGACGGTGTAATCGAGATAATTACTGGCGGCTTCGACGACAATCTTGAGAAAAGTAGTGGTCAGATTCGAATCTGGAACTGGAATGGAGAAACTATGGCTCTGGAGAAGAGCCAGGAGTGGCAGATGGTAGAGGGAACTGCTTTAGACATAGTTGGGCACGTGATGGGAAACACCATTGTTGCTGCCGCTAGGACTAGCGATGTCGATGAGGATGGTTTTCCTGAGATTGTTACTGGCGGCTTTACTTACGATGGTACAAGGGCCAACGCTCAGCTCAGGGTATGGAGTTGGGACGGAGAAACTTTGGTTTTGGAGAATAGTCATGAATGGTGTAATTTCAACCTTACAGAGGTCAAATCTGTTTCTATTGAAGACGTTGACGGTGACGGAGAGCAGGAAATTGTCACCAGTGAATTTGTTTGGAACGGCACAAGTTTGGCTAGGCTTAGTGTCTGGAATTGGGATGGAAAAACGTTAGCGCTGAAGAGCAGCCAGATTTGGTGCTCCGGAGACGGTGCTTGTTCTTGGAACGTTGATGCGGGCGACGTAGACAAAGACGGAGTCACGGAGATTGTCACGGTTGGATGCATGTTTGCTGGCATCAGGTGTAGTGGGCACCTGAGAATCTGGTCTATTCCAAGACCATCTACGTTCCCTCTCTATGGATTATACGTGGCTGTGGCAATTGTTGCCATCGTAATAGTATTGGCTGCAGCCCACCCCTATATGAGAAAGAAACCGAAAACGACCTAAACATATCCGTTTGAGGATAAACCAAATGTATTGGCGCAGTCATTAAAACCCTCGTCTAGTGGCTTTAGACCAACACAGTTTTTACGTAAAATGGAAAAGTTAAAATATGGTCTACCTTTTTAAGCTGATTCGAGCAAATTTATGGTGGGCGAGTTCTATGAGAAGCAAAGGACCTTTATACATGGTGGTTTGGAGATGCACTAGAGCGTGTACCTATAGTTGCTCATACTGTAGCTTTGCGTCGACCCCTTATGTCTCGGGTGAAATCGGCACTGAAGGTGGCATGCGTATAGTTGACGAAATCTATGATTTTGGGGCGAGTTGGTTTGGAATAAGTGGTGGGGAACCGCTTTTACGTAAAGATCTTTTTGAGATAATAGGTCATGCCCGGGAAATCGGTTTAGATGTGAGTCTCATAACTAACGGTGCCCTTGTTGAAGGCAAAATCTTCGATAATTTGGTTAGAAACGAGGTTCATACGGCGATAAGCATTGATGGAACTGAAGAGGCGAATGATGCTTTGAGGGGAAAGGGTTCATATGCAAAGGCTGTTTCAGCTATGGAGAAATTGTCGAAAGAAGGCTTGTTAGACTGTTTTGTGACAACGCTTACCAATGTTAACTACAAAGATGTTGGGCATGTAGTCAACCTAGCGGAAAAGTATGGCGCTAGGATGTCTGTTTTTCATAACTTCATTCCAGTGGGCAGAGCGAAGGAGCACCTTGAGCTTGCTCCATCGCCAGAGCAATATGAATGGGTTTGGAATGAACTTTACGATCTGATGCAGAAGTACAAAGATAAGCCTACAGTCAACGTGTATTGTCCCTTCTTTGCTCGTGTCGCAAAAGAAAGGGGTATGCCTGATTTCGAAGACTGGTTTGAGAATGTTTTCCTTGGCAGATGTTTCTTCGCTGGGGGATACATGGGTATACTTGAAAATGGAGACATTAGACGGTGCGGATTTAATGAGGGGTATAGGATGGGAAACATTAGAGACAAAAAATTGAAGGAATTCTGGAGTGAATTGCAAACATCTGAACTCTCCCTCAAGCTTAGAGACAGAAGCAATTTGAAAGGTAAATGTGGGGTATGTGAGTATCGTGAGATTTGCGGCGGATGCAGAACTAGAGCGGAAATCTACACTGGAGACATCTTTGAATCTGATCCGGCATGTGCCTATATTCCAAAGACCCTACGCGAAAAATAATGTGCGCACACCCGTCTTCTAATGCATAGCACTTGATGACCTTTTCCATCCTGTGACAGGAAGATTAAATATGATTTTCGGTCTTGTATAGTTTCTTGCAGTTACTGTTTTCGGGTGGATTTCTTGAGAAGAGGTAGAGGACCTTTATACATTGTGCCTTGGCGATGCACTCGGGCGTGTAGCTGTGATTGTTTATACTGTGATTTTGCGTTGAATTCTGGTAGCCCAGATGAGATCAGCACTGAGGGCGGTATGCGGATTGTTGATGAAATCTATGATTTTGGGGCGAGTTGGTTTGGGATAAGTGGTGGGGAACCGCTTTTGCGTAAAGATCTTTTTGAGATAATAGGTCATGCCCGGGAAATCGGTTTGGATTTGAGTCTTATAACTAACGGTGCCTTTGTTGAAGGCAAGATCTTCGATAGTTTGGTTAGAAACGAGGTTCGTGTGTCGGTAAGCATTGATGGAACTGAAGAGGCGAATGATGCTTTGAGGGGAAAGGGTGCTTATGCAAAGGCTGTTTCAGCTATGGAGAAATTGTCGAAAGAAGGCTTGTTAGACTGTCTTGTAGCAACCTTTGCCAATGTTAACTCAACGCTTACCAATGTTACCTACAAGGATATGGAGCATCTGATTCATCTGGCGGAAAAATATGGTGCGAGGTGGGTAATCTTTCACGCCTTCATTCCCTTCAGTCGAGCTAAGGAGCATCTTGATTTGGCTCCCTCTCCAGAGCAGTATGAGTGGGCTTGGAACAAAATCTATGATCTGCGCCAGAAGTACAATGGAAAACCGGAAGTCAACGTGTATTGTCCCTTCTTTGCTCGCGTTGCAAAGCAGCGGGGTATGCCCAATTTTGAATGGTGGTTTGAGAATGTTTTCCTTGGCAGATGTTTCTTCGCCGGCAGGTTTATGAGCGTGATTGAAAACGGAGATGTCATACCTTGCAGCTTCAATGATGCTTATAGACTGGGAAACATTAGGACTAAGACGTTGAAAGAAATCTGGGGCGCGTTGCAATCATCCGAGTTTTTCCTTAAGCTTAGGGATAGGAGCAATTTGAAAGGTAAATGTGGGGTGTGTGAGTATCGTGAGATTTGCGGCGGATGCAGAACTAGAGCGGAAATCTACACTGGAGACATCTTTGAATCTGATCCGGCATGTGCCTATATTCCAAAAATCTTGCGCGAACCGTGAAAACCAGATTTAGCTCATGTGAGTGCGGCGAATTCCCATGCGATGTTTGCTTTCCAGATGTCGCCTAGCCTTGTTATTCTGATTTCCTTCTCGTCCATTTCGATTAAACCTTTCTCTTTTAATCTTTTTAGTTGCTCTGGGAACACTTCTTCTGGGAGTTTTCCAAAGTGCGCTAGGAATTCGTGTCTATCTACTGGTAGGCGCAGGTACAATTTTGTCATCACCTTTATCATCATGTCTTCGTCTGTAGATTTTGAGAGCTTAGAGATTGGAAATCTCTTGTTACTAACTGCTTCAATATATGCCTTCACCGAATCGACATTAGTGTACGAATATCTTTGGAGATATCCCATAATGCATCCTGCTCCAGTTGTTAGTATGCCTGCCCAAGGCCATCCATTGAGGCATGACTCCTTGATGTGCCATTCCACTCTGGAAAAACGGTCATGACCAACCGGCTTGTAACCAGCTTGGGTGAAAAGGTCGTATGCAGCCATATACATTTTTGTCTGTGCTTCGGAATCGCCCAGAGGCGGCACTTGGCCAGATTTTAATTGTTTGTCAAGAATCGTTCCTGGATATGCTTCAAGAAGGTAGCAATCAACTTCCACATCTAATTCGATTGCTTTCTTCATGGAGGCGATCCAACTTTCCATCGTCTGCCCTGGAAGATTGTACATTAGGTCTATACATACACAAAGTCCCAACTTTCGTGCCGCTCTAATTTTTCGTTCGGCATTTTCTGCGCTATCTGGCAGATTAAGCATCTTTCTAATTTTATTGTCGAAAGTTTGCGCTCCAATGTCTACTTGGTAAACCCCGTATTCGGCCATTTTGGCTAGCTTCTTATCGTTGAAGCTTCTAGTTGAGCCTGAAATTTTGATAAAGTAGTTTTTGCTTGTGTTGAAGTTCTTCTCGCAGTATGATATAAGGTCGATCATTTGTTCTGCAGTTAGGACGCTTGGAGTTCCTCCGCCCAAAACTATTTCGTCAAACTCGCTAGTTTTTACGTACCTTGTTTCTGCGTACATCTTAAGTTCTTTTTTTAAGGCACTGAGATACGGTTCAATTTTGTTTTCGGAATATGGCGTTGTTGGATAGAAGCAGAAGGTGCATTTTGAGGTGCAAAAGGATATCCATGCTTGTAGCTCCATTACCTTGTCGCTGGTGTTTTCGGTTGATAGAAACTCCATAAAGGAGTGGTATGTTTCAGGCTTGATGTCAGGATAATCCCTGTAAGTGTAGGGCGGCCAATTTGCTCTTGAACCATAAATGTCCAATTTTTCCGTTTCCGGAACAATCTTTTTCATGTTGGGCTCTCCTCAGACTCCCGTTTGAAAGAGTAACAATTGAAATAATAAGGGTTACGTCCTCCAGACTTGGTGGTCCACCAGGCGCAGGCATGCATGTTTCTTATTTTCTATTGCATTTCAAAGTTCTTTTGTATGGATATAAGACTTCTCTACACAATACTTCTGCAAACAGATGACAGGTGCGATCTGCGAGATAAGTGACATCTTAAATATTCTTATGCCATAATTTTTCATCTAACTGGAGCTACAGATATTTGCTCATGAAAAAGTTAAGGAAACTTGCTTCGCCTGCCTTTGGGATTGTAGTCTTGCTGCTTTTCTTTACGGCTCTTTTTTCCTCAGTTTATTTAATGATGGTTGAAAATCAAACGCCATGGGTCTATGTTATTTCGATGCAAACCGATTTGTGGTCTAGTCAGATGAATGCGGTTAGGCTTGTTAATACGCTTCTACATCTTAATGTGAGTGCATATTGGCTAGCAGAGCCGCTGGATATATCGGTTGATGAAGCTGAGTATGCCTTCGCTAGTGGAGACTTCATCATTCCTTCTTGTCCGGGCTTGTCATGTGGTAACATTCTGTGCTCAACTGTTTCTCCGCAATACGTTGAAAAGCTTTCTACAGAGTTTAATGTTTCTGTCCTGAAGACTCGCAGGAACATAGAGGTGCTTGCTTATCCGTTGAAGCAAGCTAAGGTGGCAGTATTCTACGGCGGTGGCGTAACCGGAGGTTCCCTTGAACACATATATCCGCTTGAAGAAGCTGGTTTCAGCCTAGGAATAGTACGCGAAGAAAATTTGCGCCGAGGAGAATTGTCTGAATATGACGTTATTACTTTTCCAGGAGGTGGCCCATATGAGAACTACCTTGGCGAAGAGGACATGGAAAGTATTAGGGACTTTGTTCGGCTAGGAGGAGGTTTTCTCGGAACTTGTGGAGGAATGGTGTTAGGAATTGAACTGGGACTGTTGGACGCGGAAGTTGCAATGGCAGGGCAATATGGAGCCTACGCGAATTTACGGGGGCCAGTCTTATTGAACGTGACACCATCTTCGAGTCCAGTAGTTTTCGGTTACTCGAAGTTTCTCGAAAGCACTTATTTTATGGGACCATTCATTAGCAGAGTTGGAAGTGACATGGAAACAATTTG
>Ga0209636_10002733_pt1 | contig 18009 bp, 18 predicted proteins | sample DeeMarSWOR152_54_FD_187464 | JGI IMG/M metagenome (GOLD analysis project Ga0209636, IMG submission 187464) | Marine sediment microbial communities from White Oak River estuary, North Carolina - WOR-1-52-54 (SPAdes) (version 2) | ecosystem: Environmental > Aquatic > Marine > Intertidal zone >... | reverse complement strand
AAAGAGAGAAAAAAGGTTAAAGTTTCGTTCAGCGTTTCCGGAGTCTTCTTGGAACAGTGTGAAATGTTTAACAAGGACCTTTTGGAATCCTTCAAACAACTTGCTGAAACTGGCTGTGTGGAATTTTTAAGCCAAACCTATTATCATTCGCTGGCAAGTCTCTACCCCGAAAGAGAAGAGTTCATTGAACAGGTAAAAATGCATCATCAAACAATGAAGGATTTACTAGGCTACACGCCGAAAGTTTTTGAGAACACTGAGTTGCTCTACAACAACGCCATAGCAAAAACCATCGAAGAAATGGGTTATAACGGAATTTTCACAGAAGGAGTTGAAAGAATACTGCATGGAAAGTCACCAAACTATCTTTACACGCCTAAGGGCTGTAAGAAACTGAAAATATTGTTGCGTAATTATAAGTTGACAGATGACATAGGGTTCAGATTTTCAGCGAGATGGTGGAGTGAATGGCCTCTCACAGCAGAGAAATATGCAAGTTGGCTAGCGGCAACACAGGGCCAATGCATCACAGTCTTCCCGGACTACGAAACTTTCGGCGAGCACCACTGGCCTGAAACTGGCATACATGAGTTTCTAAAACATTTGCCAGAGGATATTTTGAAATGGTGGCATCTCCACATGGCTACACCTTCAGAGGTTGTAGAAAAGTACGCTCCGGTTGGAGAGATTGATGTGCCTGAGCTTGGCGGAACTGTTTCTTGGGCTGATCTGGAAAGAGATGCAAGCTGTTGGCTTGGAAATACGATGCAGTGGGCCTATTATACGTCTGTGAGAAGGCTTGAGCCTGTTGTGAAAGAAACAGAGGATAAAGAGTTTTTGAGGATATGGAGATATTTCCAAACAAGCGATCATCTTTATTACATGTTCACTGCGGGCGGTGGACCGGGCGAAGTTCATTCCTATTTCAGTCATTTTAGAACACCGATAGATGCCCATGTAACAGCCGAATCAGCAATATTGGACTTTGAAAACAGAATAAGACTAGCAGCAATTGCTGCAAACGAGCCGTTCTTATTCTACACGGGTGTGGGAGAAAAACGTTACACGGGAACTGTGGCTTGGAGTCTAAAAGGATTCTTAAAAGCCCTCGAAAAGGTTAGCATAAAATCAATAGAATTTCACAATCGCCGCAGGGACTTCGAAAAATGGGCGAAGGTTTCACTCCTTGACGACATATTGACAAAAGAATTGAAGGAAGTTAGACTTTCAAAGCTGAAAGGAGAGAAGCTGAGAAGATCAATAGTTAAAGTTGCCAAGGAAAGATTCAAAAACTTGAGCCAACAAATGCAAGCGGCTAAGTACTTCTAGTGCGCCCTGCTACTTGTGATCATTCAACTGAGCACTTCTTCCCAGAATATTAAACTAAGTATCCAGTCCTATAACGTTTGAGGAAGCAAGATGGAGGCGCATGGAAATTCAAGCTAGCAAAGCAATATTTAGAGGTTATCTGTTCTTCTGGTCGGGACAATTAGTTTCATTGTTGGGATCATCTATCGCGCAATTTGTGATTATTTGGTGGATAACCTTAGAGACGGAAAGTGCTTTGTACTTGTCAATTGCTTCTCTTGTTGGTTTTGCACCTATGGTGCTTTTAACTCCTTTTGCTGGTGTGCTTGTGGATCGATGGAGCCGTAAAGCATTAATTGGTATTGTGGACTTTTTACAAGCTTTAGTTACTGTAGTACTCATCTTTTTGTTTTGGTTAGGAGGTGTTTCAATTTGGCAAGTTTTAGCATTGCTTGCTTTGAGAGGTGTTTTTCAAGCATTTCATACCCCTGCAGTGTCAGCTATCGTTCCATTAATGGTTCCTAAGCCTAAACTAAGCCGTATAAATGGCTTGAATTACCTTTTTTCTGGTGCCGTCACTTTGATCGGGCCGGTTATTGCAGCTCTCTTATTGGTATTGTGGAGAATTGATCAGATTCTTTGGATTGATACAGGCACTTTTTTGGTAGCGTTGATACCTCTCTTGATAATTACAATTCCCTCTGTAAGAAGGAAACAAGATAAGTCCTCTTTTAGAAAGGATTTTGCGGAAGGCTTGGCATTTATTAAGAATGGAAGAGGTTTTCTACCCTTATTGATGCTGGCAACTGTGTTGAATTTCTTGCTTACGCCCTTGTTCACTCTGCTTCCTTATTATGTAAAATTTGATCATTTGGGAGAAGCCCCGGATTTGGCGTTTGTTATGGCGTTTTTCCAAGGAGGGATTCTTGCTGGGGGATTATTGATGTCGGTGATGAAGGGGTTCAAAAAGAAAATGGTTGCAGTTATGTTTTCTATATATGTCATTTTCCTAGGATATGCTCTCGTATCTCTTACTCCTACAGGGCTATTTTGGTTTATGGCGATAGGTGGATTAATCATGGCTTTTTGTGTTCCAGTAGCTAACGTGTCAACTCAGACAATAATTCAAACTGTTGTTCCTATGAAAATGCAAGGTAGAGTAAATTCAGTTACTATGGCACTGGCTTCTGCTGCAACTCCACTCGGCATGGGTCTTTCAGGAGTAATAGTAGAATTTACAAGAGCAGCCAATCTTTTTCTAGGATGTGCTGGATTAGGGATATTAGTATTAACATTTTCATGGTTGTTTACTGACATCAGGTATGTAGAAAAAATGGAAGAAACTTCGATCGAGTTTTAAATAACCTAATACTAATATTCGTTTAACATTTGCATGCATTTATAAGGTGAAATTTCACTTCATTCATAGAAAGATAGGACGGATGAATCTCAATGGATGCCATATATGCAGAAAAATTGACCAAGAAGTATGGAGACAATGAAGTCCTTAAAGAAGTGAATTTGAGGATAGAAGAGGGAGAGTTCTACGCCCTCATGGGACCTAATGGATCTGGAAAGACTACGCTTGCTTCTATCATGGCTTCAGTAAGATCCCCCACTAGCGGAAAAATAGAAATTTACGGGAGGAAACCTGAGAAGGCAAAGGAATTAATAGGATACGTTCCTCAGGAGAATTTCTCATCCCCAATTCTCACTGGCAAAGAGAATTTAATGTACTTCGCTGGGCTCTTGGGCTATTCAAGGAACAAGGCGGAGAGAATAGTTAATGAGTTATTGAATAAGATTGGGTTGTCCGAGGATGCTAACAAGAGAGTTTCTGTTTATTCAGGTGGTATGAGAAAAAGGTTAGAAGTTGCAACCGCACTTTTTCCTGGTATGAAAATCCTGATCTTGGATGAGCCAACTACAGGATTAGACCCTTCAGCCAGAAGAAAGTTTCTTGGTTTGATTGAAGAGCTAAGAGGAGAGAAGACGACTATCCTGTTAATTACTCATATCGGTGCGGATGCTGAGTTGGCTTCAAGAGTCGGATTAATAGATAAAGGAGAAATCATAGCGGAAGATGAACCAGAAAGACTCAAAAAGGCGAGCGGTCTCAGTAACGTAATAAATATAGAAACTACGATAAAAAGTGAAAAAGTTGCCAATGTACTAAACAATTTCAGTGTAAAGCAGAAGGTATTAGAAACCGATGTGGGATACAGGGTTTACTGTAAGGATGTTGGAAAGGTAACGCCAAAAATAGTGAGATCACTTGATGCAATTGGGTGTAAGGCAACGAAGATTGAAACTGAAAAGCCCTCGCTTGAAGACGTCTTTTTTAAACTGACAGAAAAAATGGTTAGAGAGGTTAGTTAGTTGGGTCAGATAACAGCCACTTTGGATAAGACTATTAAAGAATTTCTAAGGCAAAAAACTATACTCTTCTGGACAATAGCTTGGCCAATCCTGTGGGTTCTCATAGGCAGCTTCTCATATGTAGGAAATGCTTCCGAAGAGGTAATACCATACATTAGAGGTTCCATTACCATCTCGATGATGGCATTCGCATTAATGACCGCTGGGATGGCTAACCTTCCCGGGAACATAGCTGAGGACAGGGAAAGAGGTTTACTCTCAAAGTTGATGTCGATGCCCATAAAGCCATGGAGAGATTTCGTTGGAAGGATTCTCGCATTGTTAGCTTTTTCTTCCTTGGCTGCGATTCTGGTTGCGTTAGTTGGCTATATTTGTGGAGCAAGATTTTCTTATACAATGATCGGGGGTTGGCAATCCATCGGTTTTCTTCTTCTCATATCTTTTGCCTCAGCTGGGATAGGGATGCTCATAGGAACCTTCATCAAACACGTCCATGGAGCCATCATGACTGGAGTAGGAATGGCTGTAATAACCGCGGCCGTATCGGGTGTAATGGCCCCCTACTCAACACTTCCATCGTTGCTTCAACATTTTGCCAGAATCTACCCGATTTCTTCAGCCAACTCTTCGATTACTTATCTTCTAGTGGGAGAAGATTATGCAGGTTATGATCCATTAAGTGCAAGTCAAACAACTCTCACGATAGTGATTTCATTGTTGCTTTTTGTTGCAGGTTTAATCACCTATTCAAGATTTTGCTGGAGAAAAGAGTAAATCTTTCTTCCAAGGAATAGCTTAGTTTGAGCGCGGCGGGCGCCTTTCTTCTCTCCACTTTTAATCAATTGAGAAAATGAAAAAATGCCATGTAAACTGTTATTAGCGAACTTATTCTAAAATGGTATGAAGGTGAAGTTAAGTTGAAAGAATATGAATGTGTAGAAGTTAAGCACCATAAGGATGTCGGTAAAATAATTGAGGAATGGCAAAGGAATGGCTGGCATCTCCACACCTATCAAACGGCTGGCATGGGTGCGGGACCAATGGCATACAATGTCAATCATTACTTGCTGTTTGAAAGAGAAGCTGACTCCTAACTTCCCCTTTTTTGGTGCTTCAGTGGTTAGTATCATGTGTTAGAAAATTCTAAGAGATTTCTTACATTAGAAAACAATTAACGTGACAATAATATCCCATAAATACTTTTAAATGCCCTGTAATGCCTTTATAAGAAAATTGTCTAAGCTAATGTAAATGCTTCAAGGTGAAAACATTGAGAGAGGAACTGCCAATCTCAGAAAAAATTTTGCAAACATTACACAACCTATGTGCAACAGCTCCAGACCTAGCCAGAAGAAGCGAAGAACTTGCACAAGTTATGCAGCTTGACTTAACCGAAGTGGAACGAATCCTCGACAATTATGGTCTCGAGGGTCACGTGGAAAGGTTCACAGATAACGAGGGGAAAAAACGGTATTATTTGACGGGAAGGGGAATAATAAAGGTCTGTGCACTCTTCACCTAGTGGGAAATTAATGCGTGTCATAATTTTATCTTGGGAATTTCCGCCGAGAATGGTTGGACAGCTTGCAGGCTATGTGAAAGAACTTGCGGTGCAGCTTGTCAAAAAAGATGTGGAAACCCACGTGGTCACATATCATGATTTCTTAACAGGAAAATACGAAGAACCAGAAGGCATAAAAACATACAGAGTCACAAACCCTGTTCGAACACACATCGGTGTTCTCACATGGGTTCTCACCCTAAACCAACAAGTTGAAAGAGTAGCAGCCAACATCTATTACAACGCAAAAAAACAAGTAGACCTAGTAGATGCGCACGACTGGCATTTCATACATGCCGCGGTCACTCTAAAAAAAGCGCTTAACATACCTTTTATTTACTCTGTTGAAAGCCTAGAAGAACACCGCTCCCACGGCACAAACTCCCCCTTCAACATGGCTATAAAAAGCATAGAATGGCTAGGCTTCTACGAAGCAAGGAAAGTAATTGTGAAATCCAAGTGGATGCAAGATGAAGTAGTTAGAATTTACAAGGTTCCAACAAACAAGATAAAGGTGGTTGCGCCAAAATCAAAAACGTGGATGAAGGATGTCTTAGAAACCTACAAAAGCGTAATAGGAGGCGCAGTGCCCAAGTGACTCAAGAACTAACTGTTATGATGCTTACATGGGAGTTTCCGCCGAGGATCATAGGTGGAATCTCTCCTCACGTTTATCACCTATCAAAAAGCCTAGCGAAAAACGGTGTAAAAGTTTACGTGGTTACCTGCGATTTTCCCGGAGCACCACAACATGAAATTGTTGATGGTGTCGAAGTCTTTCGAATAGATTCTTACAAGAATCCTTCACCAGACTTCGCAACTTGGGTTTATCTGATGAATATAAATATGCAGAAAGAAGCCGCTGCCCTCGTCAACCGCTTAGGCGGAGAAGTTGATATCTTCCATGCCCATGACTGGCTTGTTGCAAATGCAGGAATAGGCCTGAAACACGTTTTCAGAAAACCCCTTTTTGCAACAATTCATTCAACTGAAATCGGACGCAGAAACGGGATTCATTTTGACTACGAAAGGATGATTCATGAAACAGAGGCTTGGCTTACATACGAAGCATGGAAAGTGATCTGCTGCAGCAACTATATGGTTTCACATGTCCGTTGGGCATTCGGGCTTCCAGAAGACAAACTGGTTATGGTTCCAAACGGCGTAAACATTCAAGAATACGCCGGATACAAAAACACTGATTTGAGTCAATTTAGAAGAAAATTTGCTTCACCAGAAGAGAAACTTGTGTTATTCGTCGGAAGACTAGTCTACGAGAAAGGCATCCATGTGTTAAGCAATGCTCTTCCAAAGGTTCTGGAAAAAGTCAACGCTAAATTTGTTATAGTCGGAAATGGCTATATGAAGGGGCCTCTTTCAAATCTTGTTAAGGGCATGGGCTTGGCACATAAATTTCTGTTCACAGGATTTGTGGATGACGAGACCTTAAAGAACTTGCAGAAATGCGCAGACGCTTGCGTTGTGCCGTCGCTCTTTGAGCCATTCGGAATAGTTGCATTGGAAGCAATGGCTGCAAAAAGCCCAGTTGTCGTCTCCGATACAGGAGGCTTGTCAGAAATAGTGGAACACGATGTAACTGGCGTTAAGGTTTATCCAGAAAATCCGGATTCCCTTGCATGGGGAATAACGAAAGTGTTGCTTGACGAAAAATATGCGAATCGGCTTAAAAACAACGCATACAAAAAAGTACTTGAAAAATATGACTGGGACAAAATAAGCCAGCAAACAAAAGATGTTTACGAAGCCGTTTTAAACGAGTATTCAAAAAGTTTCTGGGCTTAAAGGCTTAAGCCAAAAAGCCGGAGATATCTCTCGCAAAATCCCCATTTTTCTTGCACGCGCAAGAATTTGTGATGAAAATGGAACTGGGGGGGTTTAATATTTAAGTTTGTAATATAGAGATCTTGGGGAATAATTTGGAGATTTCAGATTTTGCTCTGGGCTTGATTTCAGCGATTGCCCTTGCTATAATCACTCAGGTTATTGCGCACTATTTTTCTAGAAAAAACTTGAAAGACCAACAAGAACACAACCTAAAGACTCTGAAAATGCAGCTTTATCATGAAGATAGAAAGAAGGCTTTAATTGAACTGGATGAACTGCTCAAGACTAGTTACAAAACTTTTGACGATTTCAAGAAAGCTGCCATGGCCTTCCTGGATGGTAAGCAGGCATTATTTTTGCCAAGAAAATTAAGAAGTGAATTGAGAGGAGAAGTACTAAAATTAGATGGGTTCTTATCGAACAGACTTGTTGAACTTGGACACTATCAAGAACCCCCTGATGAATGGATTGAAGACCATGAAGCAGAGGCTGCAGCTTGGGCTGAAGCTTTTCCCGAGGAGGCTCTTGATGCTGAGGTAAGACAGCGTCTAAGTGGGCTCAAAAGCTCAATGAGAGACAAAATCAAGAAATTTGTCTCAGAAGAATAATTTTTCCGCGCGTGTATAGGGTGGAATTTGAACTCCCTACCAAGTGGAGATATCTCCCGAAAACTCGCTTTTTTGTCGGTTTTCCCATTGAAACATCACGCATTTGAGCACCATACCATTTCATTCATGCTATCCAGTTTTTCGTCCATTCATCGTTTTTTTCCGAAGCATTTTCACCATAAGTCACATCTTTAAGTCTTTGTCACACCTTCATTTTTTCTCAGACCCCAAATCTCAAAACATGCTTCAAAACGTGGTTCAACCTATATATAAGGGGGGTAGAGACTCCTCAGAGAGCAACAGTTCAGCCACATCCAAGTCATTAAAACCAGTCACCACCATAGAAGAAGAATCAAAAGAAATCATAGCAGAGGCTTCAATTACATAACACAAATGAACCCCATCAAAACTTTTGGAAAAGCCGAAAAGACATGTCTCTTAGGAAATATTTCACTTAAAAGCAGGAATTATGGCCAGAACGCTTTGGGTAACTACGGATATTTTAGCTTAATGGCTTTATCTGGACAAGCATCAACGCATTTCAGACAGTAAATGCATTCCGGATCGCTGAATTTCTCCCACGGCAAATCCAAAATGCGAACATTCATAGGACAAGCCTCAACACAAAGACGACATTCACCCTTAACACACTTAACAAGATCCCTGCGCAAACCGAGAAAACTGAACTTGTTCATTATTGCCATGATCGCTCCATGAGGACAGAAATACTTACACCAGCCTCTTGGAACGTAAGCCGAAAAAACGAGGACACCGATCATGATGAAAAATTGAACCCAAAAGAGTGGAGGCAGACTTGCGATTCCAGACAATGCATCCAAAAAAGGAATTTCTATTGTTGCATTACGGAAGTTCAGAATCATTTTTGGCAAAGTTGCAAACAACGTTTCAACCGGACTTAATGCGGTGAAGGGAGCCTCTGCAAAGATGCCTAAAGCGCTCTCGTAGCCACTACTGGTTCCCATAAGTTTTGAAGCGGAAAAAGTTACACTAACAAACAAAGTAATAACCAAAATAGCATATTTTATGTAAACCATGGTTTCATGTGTTCTGGGCGAGATTTCCATTTTTTTACGTTTAATGAAGCCCGTTAAATCTTGAATAAAGCCGAAGGGACAAATCCAACCGCAAAAGGATTTGCCAAGTAATATTCCTATGATCAGAAATGAAGCTATTGCAAGCCATGGAAAAACAGCATTATAAAGCATAAATTGCAGAGCGGTGAAGGCGTCGCCCACCGTGTTCGGCTCAATCCCCCATGTCCAAAGAACTGGAAGTAGAAGAGCCAATGATCCTAGATTAAAGATTATTGCGCTGAAAAATATAAAAGATAAGAACTGAACTACTCTACGAAGCGTGTTAAATTTCAGCAGTCTTTGCTTGATCTCGCCCTTCAATCTCTCGCCTCTTTCAAGCAGTTAATAATGTTTGGGTTATTTATTTTCCTATCACTTTAACGTTTTTCACAAGAACCCAAGGAGCAACCAATTCTCCAACCTTTCTCTCGTTACTAGCTAACTCAGAAACATTCGTTAATGCTTGAAAAATATTGCCAGTCAACATTGCTCCCTTGGTAGCGTAAGTAATTTCACCGTTTTCGATTTTCCACGCTGGAGTTGCGACAACAGAGAATTCTCCGCTAGCTGGATTGCTGCTATGGGCACCCTGCAAAAAGTACACCAGCAGCCCCTCTTTCAACTCGCTGATGAGTTCTTCTGGTGATTTATTTCCCGGCATTATGCGAAAGTTTGTGGCTTCCACGTTTGGTGTGGACAAGTATCCTGCCCTTGAGGCGTTTCCTGTGCTTTCCTTCCTCTCTTTCTTAGCCGCATAATTATCATAGATGTAGTTACGTAGGACACCCTTCTCTATAATTGGCGTTTTTTGTTGAGGAATCCCTTCACCGTCGAACTTCCACGTGCGGATACCGCCATCAAACAAGCCGTCATCGTAAATTGTCACAATCTCGGAAGCTACCTTTTTACCTATTTTGCCCTTGAAGGCTGATTGATTTCTCTGCACATAATCCGCCTTAACAGCATTAATTAAAGTGAAATGAAGCAACTGTTGTAAAGCAAATTGCGTAAATACGACATTGGTGTTTTTTGTTTCTGTTCTTTTGGCTTTAAGTGCCGAAACAGCTAGTCTTACTGCTTCCTTGCCAACCCACTCAGGGTTCATATCATATTTTCTTTCGATATTAAATTCAAAGCATACTGGTGTTACCTCATTTTCCTCTTTGGCTATTGTTGCCAAACTGCATTCAACAATTGTTCCATGATCAAAATCCTCAACGCCATTTGAGTTAGCAATAGCCTTACACAAATATGATGCTCCCGCTCCTCCTTCTATCGGAAAGACACGAGTGTCCGCCTTTTCAGCCGTATCCAACATTACAGCAGCAATCTTCACCAAGTCTTCAGAATTAAGCTCAACAATGTTATCGTCATAGGTGCCTTCCACGGGCGAAAAAGTTTTCTTGGTTGGAAGGCCATGCCAGTCTTTGTCAGGTTTACTTGCTTTAGCAGAGTTTAAAGCCTTGAGAACTGTTTCTTCGATGGCGGCTTCATTTTCTAATATGTTTGTGTAGGAAAAACCTATCGCCTTGTTGACTATGGCTCTAATTCCTAATCCTCTATCAATTATTCGAGAACTTCTGGCGATCTGTCCCCGTTCAATGTTAACACTAGTGGTTAAGCCGTGATATACGTATGCTTCAGCTTCATCAGCACCTCTTTTTTGAGCAAGATTTACAGCTTTTTCGGTTAACCTTAGCATTTCTTGTTGCTTAAGCGCTACCACCAACCAGCACCTCCTTCACCCTAATGTGAGGACCACCATCGCATACGAAGGCTGTTTGACCCTTTCCGCATCTTCCAGGCCATAGTTCAAAGTCTCTTCCAACAGCATCCACCTTAAGTAAAGTCTCAAGTGTGTTACCACTTATAGAAGCATTACGGACGGGTGCACCCACCTCACCGTTAACTATTTCGTAGGCTTCTTGGATGCCCACTTGAAAAGTTCCGTCTAAGTTTGCTTGACCCCCTCTAAAGCTTTTGAAGTAATAGCCGAATTTTATGTCTTCCACTAATTCCTCAAAAGAATGATCTTTCGGTTCCATGAACGTGTTGCGCATTCGGATTATGGGTTCGAAACGGAAATCTTCAGCCCTTGCGTTGCCTGTTAATTTTGCATTAAACTTCTGAGCTGTTTCACGATTATGCATAAGCCCAACTACAACGCCGTTTTTTACTAGAAGCGTTTTCTCAGCTGGAACACCTTCGTCATCATATTTAAAAGAACCGAAAGCACCTTCTATTGAGCCGTCATCATAAAAGGTTACAACGTCAGAAGCTATCTTCTTCCCAAGCTTACCGAGTAGGACCGAACCTGACAACGTTAAGTCTGCTTCAGCCAAATGCCCAAATGCTTCATGAACAAAAACTCCAACCACGTTTGATCCCAAGACTGCGGGGAATGTTCCGCCCTTTGGAGACTTTGCCTTTAACTGTTCAACTGAACGCTTTGCAACCCTTTCACCGACAATTTCCGGAGTTTCAATGTCGAATACTTTATAGCCAGCTGTTGACCCTATTTCTTCACGACTGAAAGTGAAAACACCCGCTTCCACGGCTGTGGCAAGTAATCTAGACCAGATGTACAGCTTACCTTGTTCAATATAGGTACCATCGTTATTCATGAAATACGTCGTTCCAGTTAAATCGAGATAGTCTAGCGTGCAGCTTTTAATGCGTCTGTCATAGCCTAGAATGATGTTGCTCGTGGTTAGGGCTGTGTTTATCTTGTCTTCTATAGGAATTTTTGATGGATCTTTTCTAGGAGTCATCGACACTTTGTCTTCTACTGCTTTAGCTTCGACAAGCTTTATCGGCTTTTTAAGTCTTAAACTTGCAGCCTTCGCCATTTTACACGCATCTGAAACAGCGTTTTTTAACGTTTCAGCGTTTAATGTTCCGACCGATGCAAAGCCCCATGCACCGTTCACAAGCATACGCAATGCAGCTCCATTTTCAATCCCTTGCTTCGCTGCTTCAACGCGTTCTTCTTTAAGTGTAAGCATGGTTTTGAAAAGTTTCTGTGCACGAACTTCAGCATATTCAGCTCCAAACCTTTGAACTGCAACGTCTATGGTCTTACCCAAAAGATCTTTCAAGATTTCTCCTCTTCTAACCTGCAGGTTTTTGAAGGGAAATCTATTCATAACGGTTTTATAAAATTGTTATGGTTTCCTTTTCGACATGAGCTTATATTAAGCAAGAACAAATTGGTAAAATGAAATATTTCAATTCAAATACGGAAATGGAGTACTTCATGCTTTACGCGTAAGCAATTTTATCTGACCAACAAAATCTTGCTCTTCTTGCATTCTCTCCAATTCAAGTCTGCGAAGCAAACCATAGCTAGAGTATATGTCCTCCAAAATCTTTCGTTCAATAACATATGCCCCTGAATTTAGAAACTCTTCAAGTCCCTTCGCAAACACATCGATCTTCTCAGTTATCTTATCCCGTTTCAGTGAATAGTTGCTTTCTAAGTATCTATATATCAGATGTGTGGCTTCTTTTCCGAAGACTTGCTTTAGAACACGATCTACGATTTTCGAAATTTTGGCTTCTTCCTCGTTGTTTGTTTTATGGGTTATGCTTTGCATAGCTATCTCCGACTACCGTCTTATGTATTGCGACTTAATAAGTATTGTTGTAGAACTGTTAGACACATATACGCATGAGAATACATGAGAACCCATTATTGTATGAAGTCTGTAAGGTTCCGCTGTTGAACTCTTTCAGGAACGGGTTCTTCCGCAAAGTTCCCTTCAAAAATAACGAGTTTTCCGTAAACGCCGTCGTATCCTGGTATAACTTTAACCTGTCCTTCTCTGACTCTAACTATTGCTTCAGCGATTTTCTCATCTACAACTTTGCTTAACGCATCCTTTGAAGCATCCATTAACACGGCGTATTCATTGTCAAATCTTTCAACAAGCTGATTATAAACACTCCAGACTTTTTGGGTGTATGGAGAACCAACACCTAAGGCAGCCATAATGATTTCGGAAAGTGGTAGCAAACGCATAAAACCTATGGCATTTTCAGGCTTAAAACCTGCTGGACGATCAGCCAACTCTTCAACTCTTTGCTCGACGCCCTTTGTGAGTTTTCTGCGGCAGACTGGACAGATGTTTCCAAATTTTATAGCTTCCTTCGGAGAAAGTGCGACATTGCAGTTTCTGTGTCCTGTCCAATGATATTTTCCGTAAGCTGGGTCTGTTTCAATTGTAAACTTGAATCGTTCTCTGTCCTTGAAGCGAATAGCATCTGTAACCTCGCGGTAACTAGGCCTTTTCAGTTCAAAAACGTTGGCTTCCCTTCCAATACGCCAGGGCCAAAAACTGTGGCTGTCACTGTTTGAAACTAAGGTGAATTTGTCAAGTTTGCTTAAGCGCCAGTTCATGGGAGGGTCTGATGAAAGCCCGGTTTCTAAAGCGTGAATGTGCTTTGTCATATCTTGGTAGCATTCTTGAACGCTGTCAAAGCCGCTGAATGCGCCGAAAACACTGAACCATGGTGTCCAAGCGTGAGCTGGAAAAACCATGTTTTCGCTTGAAGCTTCCATAACTTCTTGAACTAAATGTGGTGCATTCATGTTTAATGTTGGTCTGCCATCCACCACTAGGTCACCGTATTTTGACAATCTATTGTTAATTTGAACAGCGTTTTCTATGTTAGGCGTCAAAATGACATGGTGAATCTTCTTTACTTCGTTTTCAAAGGTGAATATTGTACTTACTTCCGTTGTTATTATGAAGGATACAGGTGACTTCGGATTTTTAGCAACTTTATATAAGCCAGTGCCCGATTCTTCAACTAGAACCCCTTGTATTTCTTTAAGCCATTTTGGATGCGTAAAGTCTCCAGTGCCTACGATGTTTAATCCTTTGATTTTGGCAAAACGAGCAATCTCTTGTATGTGCATTCTCTTGCTTGTGGCACGGCTATAACAGCTATGAATGTGCAGATCAGCCATAACCCTCAAGTTCTTCACCTTACGTTCAAGTTTCTGGAGTTTTCACTTGCGTTTTCTGGAGAATGGCAATTCGTCTTCCTGGTAGGCATGTTTAAAGCCAACTTCAAGCAACGTTTTTGTCTTAGAGGTTCTATCTTGTTCTCGGTGTGTTTAGATCCCCCTTATATATAGGTTGAACCACGTTTTGAAGCTTTACATTGTGCAATATTGTCTTTCGATAAGATCTAAGGCATGAGTGAACTATAACTGCTTAAGCAATCTTTTTTGGTGCTACGGCGATATTCCCGTTCGCTTTGAATTCCAAATCTGGCTCTCGACATCAAGAAACTAACGCTACACCAGTATTGTAGAATGGTTGTCATTATTAGGAAGGCTGAATATGAATAGCGTATTCATAAACAACATATACTGAGACGAAAAAGCTTGGCTCATGCAATCCAAAACAGATGAACCTACAGCTGAGCTTGAAGCGTACGATATTCAAGAGCGCCATCCAACAAACTTTGAATTATACGAGGAATACAGCGAGAGAACTATCGCTGATATAATTAGAATATGTAGAGAGAACTTCGACAAGGCTGATCTCGAGGCTAAAAGAGAGTTATTGACAGATGTTGAAAGAGAAATCGAAAACTTCCGTGCTTGGCTAGAAGAAACCAAAAATCTTGAACCTACCTTTGCTCATTACTACTCGGTCAGCGTTAAGAGCTTGCTTCTCGGACTTCCAACAGGAGTTCAAACAGCACGACTTTTCGGCACCATACTGGACACACAGACTAGAAAGTAATACACACAACTAAAAGAGAAAAAGGCTCTAAGAAAGATATCTTTACTTCGGAGTGATAGATGCCGCAAAAGGTTAACCGTGAGCATGAGAAACGATTCTCGCTTTCTAGATGTTCTGGTTTCATTCATACTAGCGTGTAAAAGTGCGAGTGCTTGAAGTGTTCTAATCCCTAGAATTATAAGAACCGCAACTTCGTAACTACTTGAATAAGTCATGACGCGTTTCAGTTCAGAAAAAATACCGATGAAATCTTTGATCGTTCATATTTTGAAGAAGAGCCCAGCTGTGATTGGATGTATCCTGTTTATGTGCTCTATGCTTTTTCCTTTTTATCATTATATCTTTCCTACTGTGACTGAGCAATCCTTATCGGTTTACTACTGGTCGTACAAGTCTGCTGTTCAAATGTATTGGTTAAGCCCTCCTTTTGGAACACCACAGAGCATTTTAGAGTATTGGTTTTGTGATTACTGGTTTGGTGATACTTTCATGAAGGGATTCGGACTTTCGTGGGTGCTTGTGTTCATGTTTATCGCTCAGATTATCGCATTGGCTACTGGGATAACGTCGATCTTTAACTCCAAAAGAATTCTTGCTCTTGTTCCAACGATCATGTGTCCAATATTCATAGCATTAATGGTATACACAAACTTGCGCCTCTCACATTTGAATTTGACTATGGACTCTCACCAACTAGGTTATTGGTTAACGTACCCATCCACCGCTCTGTTCATCGTCAGCTTCTTAATAAAAGCAAAATCCAATTGAAGTAAAAACAACACCGAAAGCAGCACCAGCAAATAAGCTGCCCTAAAGACACCTCGAAGAAAAAGACACCAAACATTAACATTGTCATCTTTCATTTTAAAGCATTGCCCTTCGCAGATTAATGAACATGCTCTGTCCACGGTTTCATGGTAACCCGGGATAGGTTCAAATATCGGTTTAAAATATCGAAGTTATCCTCAATAGATTGTGGACTTGGGGTCTCTACAACTAGAAACCGACAGTCGTACCCGAAACGAACATTTCGATGAAGGTCAAGGTTATAAACGCTACAAAAACAATTATTGCTCTACTTTCTTTTGCCTTGTAAAGAGTCATGGGACCTAGATAAAATTGCATTGCAAAAGAATAGAAACCAGCAAATAAGGAAATGTAAGGCAAGAAGCCACCAAGCAGACAAGGCCCTATGCCATAGCACGCCGCTTTCCAAGCGTTTAGAATAGGCCCTTGCCCACCTATAAGCCTGTAAACTAAATGTAGAAGCAATGTTAATAAAAGGAGAACTGGGATAGCAAACGCAAGTATTAAAGCTGCCTCAATTAGGTATGCGTAGACTCCGTAAGAATCATACAAGTTATTCTTCAGAAGGTTGTATGCCGCGATTTGTGCTTGATAAGACGAAGACCAATCTGTGCTTTCTACGCCAAAATAATTGACGATAGGTGTAACAACAGAAATGAATAATGTTACCCATAGAAAGAAAACAAAAGCATGTTTCCAGTTCTCAGTTCGCACACTTAAAAAATTCTGTAGGATTGGCTAACTGCTTTGCCAGCTTTCTTATTATTCCAAGCATACATCTTTCACAAAGCAAACTTTCAGAACGCACACATATAATTTTCGATGATGTCGCTCATATTCGCAGAACACCCCAAAATGATCTCAAACTAGAACTTTGAAGTGATAGCCCGGGATAGCTTCGAACTCCCGTCTTAATTTCTATAGATCAAAGATGATACAGTCTTCAAGCAAATCATGTCTCTTAACCTAAGTATTTGGCGTGTCCAAAGAAAAAATGGGGATTTTGCGGGAGACATCTCCACTTGGTATGGGGTTCGAATCCCACCCCCTCACCCAAACAGCAAGTGTCAAACAGTCTATCTTTCGCTATGCTACTCAGCCCTTCAGTCTCTAACTAAGTCAGCCATCTACAGTCACTTAGACTCTCTATAGGTTTGGCGACAGAATTTAATGAAATCACATAGCATAAGGGACACTTTATTCGCGCGCTGCTAATACTCTACTACAGCCAAACGCGCGCACTGCTTAAACTGTGGATGACGCCAGTATTTACTTGAACTCTTCCACGAATTTCTTCACCCAGTATTCGAACTCTCTGGTTTCCAATTTAACTTCGAACTTGTTGTCTTCTTGGGCAAGTGTTACTGTGACGTAGCCAACCTTGTCTCCATTGAAAGTAATGCAGCAAGAATTTTGCTCGGCGATTTTCAAACCAACTTCGTCAACGAAATATTTGATGGCTTTGTCCAAGATTACTTTTTGATCTTTATCCGTTTTAAAGGACATAACAAGCACTTTTTATCACATTTTTGTATTATTCCTGTTAGATCTATTTTAATCTTCATTGTAGCGCGCGCGGAGTTGTTGAGTGGCTGACGCGCTCGCATGTGAAGTTCCGCAACTTGAATTCTTGATTGTATGGAGGGGTCGCCGAATATGGCATTCGCGCGCAGGGATGTACACCGCAAGACTGAAATTGGCTCGAAAGAGGAAACCTTTTCTGATTGTGCAGTAAATTATGCGGTATGAACGGAGACGAACGAGTGTGGATTAGGCGCAACTATGAAAATTGTAGTGGATGTAGAAGATGTGAGATCGCCTGTGCGCTTTATCATGAAGGGAAAATCTGGCCTGAAGCGTCAAGAATACGGATTTTCATGATTGTCCCGGGAGTTGAGATTCCCCATTTATGCTTCCAATGCGAGGACTATCCATGTGTTGAAGCATGCTCAACAGACGCTCTATCCGTAAACGGTCAAACTGGGGCAGTAAACGTAGATTCTTCAAAATGCACCGCTTGCGGTCTCTGCATAGAGGTTTGCCCGGGAAATGTACCCCATCTCCATCCAGAAGGAAACTACATTATCATCTGCGATTTGTGTGATGGAGACCCAAAATGCGTCAAAGCATGCCAAGAAGGCCGATGGAACACTTTAATTCTTATTCCAAGAGAAAAAGAAGTCTCATATAAGATCTTAGCCAAAACACCTCAAAAACTCACGAGCGAAGTCGCCAAGAAAATTCTTGGAGAAGAAACCGCAAAGGAGGTTATTGACTTATGAGGGGCTACGCCGGGAAATTCTTGGAGATAAACCTTTCCAGCAGAAACGTCAAAGACGCGAAATTTTCAGACGAGATTCTGAGAGATTATATCGGCGGAAGAGGCCTGGCTACCAAGGTTTTATGGGATAGACTTGGCACAAAATGGGAAACTGTAGATCCACTTGGCCCAGAGAACATTCTACTTGTCCTTACAGGCCCGTTCACAGGATACTTCCCCGGAACAAAAGTCTGTATCTCGGGAAAGTCGCCCCAAAGCAATGGTATAATAGGCTCAATGGTTGCAGGCGAGTTTGGAATAGACTTGAAATGCGCAGGCTATGACGGGGTAATAATAACTGGAAAAGCAGAAAAGCCATGTTACATAT
>Ga0209636_10002732_pt1 | contig 18020 bp, 16 predicted proteins | sample DeeMarSWOR152_54_FD_187464 | JGI IMG/M metagenome (GOLD analysis project Ga0209636, IMG submission 187464) | Marine sediment microbial communities from White Oak River estuary, North Carolina - WOR-1-52-54 (SPAdes) (version 2) | ecosystem: Environmental > Aquatic > Marine > Intertidal zone >... | reverse complement strand
GGCAGAGGGGCAGATCTTTTCGAATCAACTGCAGGGGAAAACATTGGAGCCATGATATTAGGCATAGCAATTTACGTAAAAACAGGCGACATCAACTGGTTATACTTCCCGTTGGTGGCAAGAGGTGGTGGTATATTTGCAACAATCGCGTCAACATATTTCGTTCAGGCTAAGGAGGGAGAGAATCCTATGGCTCCCTTAAGAAGGGGGCTCTATGCCACGACCATAATGTGCGTCGTAATATTCTACATTCTGTGTGAATACATGCTTGAAAACATCAACATGTTTTACGCGGCCCTCGCTGGGCTTGCAGCAGCCTTAATTATCGCGTGGATAACAGAGTATTATACAAGTAAATCCTTCAGGCCGGTTAAAGAGATCGCGAGATCGTCTGAAACAGGACCGGCAACAAACATAATAACAGGTTTTGCTGTAGGTTTGGAGTCGACGGCTCTACCGGCTATCGTTTTAAGCGCAGCCATACTGTTATCCTTCGTGGCAGGAAACGGCTGGAAAGTGTCTCCTATAACTGATGAAGGGATTTATGGTACGGCTGTAGCTACAATGGCGATGCTTGCAACCGCGGGAATAATCCTTGCTATGGATGGTTTTGGTCCAATCGCGGACAATGCTGGGGGAATAGCGGAGATGAGTGACTTAGGAGAGAAGTGCAGAGCGACTACGGAGGAGTTAGATGCTGTGGGAAATACGACAAAAGCGATAACGAAAGGTTATGCTGTGGGTTCGGCAGCCCTTGCAGCATTACTACTCTTTGAAGCATACTTAAAAACCGCGGACATACGTGTGGTGGATTTAAGCGAACCAGATGTGATAATTGGCTTGTTTATAGGCGCTTTGTTGCCTTTCATATTTTCAAGCTTGGCTATTCGCGCTGTAGGAAACGCTTCCTATGACATGATAAACGAGGTTAGAAGACAGTTTAGGGAGATTCCAGGAATCATGGAAGGTACAACCAAACCAGACTATGCTCGATGTGTCGACATAAGTACGAGGTCAGCTCAGAAAAACATGGTTTTCCCAGGCATGATTTGTGTAATAGGCCCTGTATCGGTAGGATTCTTGCTAGGGGCAGAAGCTGTCGGAGCCTTACTTATGGGAGGCACTGTTGCAGGTATTTTGCTTGCTCTTGTTTTAAACACAGGAGGCGCATCTTGGGATAATGCGAAGAAGTTGATTGAAGATGGAGCTTACGGTGGAAAGGGGACGCCAGCTCACGCAGCAGGAGTAGTAGGAGATACCGTCGGAGACCCCTTTAAGGATACGGCAGGACCATCCCTCCACGTACTGGTAAAACTTCTAAGTACTTTGAGCCTTACCTTTGCAACACTTTTCGTGGAATACTCTCTTTTCTTCTAAAAATAGAATAGCGGCTTAGAAAGCAAGATGGAAAAAAATTAAGAGGAAAAATTGATTTTTTTCCTTTTTTCTTTCCGTTCTACTTCTAACCAAGAAGACCGTTTATCGTGTTTTATATCAGGGTATGATGCCGTCAATTTCGAGACGTGTTTTCTGTCTTAAGAATATTACCGGTATTCCTTTATCTTTAAGCCTCTTTCTAAGGATATTATCAACTGTTGCAACAGCACAAGGACAATGCTTTTCAGCCACTCGGATTACATAGTCATCAATGCTTTCTTTTTCCAGCAATTTCTCCTCCAAAATATTACATTTTTCAGCAAATTTTAACGCTAATTTTACCGCCATTTTTTGCTTCTTTCCCCCCTTTAAGTAGAGTTTCTCTAACTCGCCCAATATCCCCCTTAGAACTACAAGTTTATACGCCCTTTGAACTATATCGTCGATGGCAGGAAAAATATCTATGCCCAAGTTTGCAGGTAGCATTAAAAAATTTGTATCAAGAAGGACTAAAAAATTATTTTTACAGACCATTAAAAACACGTCATGTTAAAAATAAGTTCCCTTTTAATCTTTTAATAAATTAAAGGATGTTTCCATATCCTACGAGGCGCCAGCGTCTTTTCAAAAGTCTACTTATTGCGGCTTTCATCCCTTTTTCACCAACTATGGATCTTGAAAGCTTGATTTGAGCCTCTCCATCCCGTATGCCAGTTATCGTACCTACAGTAGCAGCAGTTCCAACGTTTAACATCAACTTTTCGCCAATTTTTATTTTCTTAACCTCTATTTCCTCCGCGGTTCCTACAGCCCTTTCCATTAAAGTTACCTCAAGGTTTAACTCATCAACAGTGGGAGGCAAAGTATCTGGTTTTCCAACGACAGATCCTACCATGCTGTCGCTTTTGGTCAGAAAAGGATCAAGTTTAGTTCCAACGCCTATTAAACCGCCAGGTTTTGCTATTTCTAAGGGTATTTTTGGCCCAGCGCTGAGGGAAGTTATTTCAGTTATCAGGGGAACATACTCAAATTTTCCGCTTTTTATTTCTTTTCTAACCCCTGGCTTAATCTCAATCTCTTCGCCTACATGCAACTCGCCTTGGACTATTGATCCGCCCAACACGCCTCCCATCAAATCTTTCGGGCGGGTACCTGGTTTATTGACCTCAAAAGATCTGGCAACATACATTCTTGCAGGTAAACTTGAATCCCTTTTAGGGGTAGGCATCTTTTCTTCAATTGCCTGTATTAAAACGTCAAGGTTTGCTTTATGCATGGCTGAAATAGGGATTATAGGCGCATCTTCAGCCGAAGAACCTTTAACAAAGGATTTAATATTTTCATAATTCTTTAAATCTTCTTCTTCTGAAACAAGCTCTATCTTATTTTGGGCAATTACTATTCGGTCAACTTTCACCACTTCAGTCGCTGCAAGATGTTCCTTGGTTTGGGGCTGAGGACAGTCTTCGTTAGTTGCAATCACAAGAATTGCTCCATCCATAATGGCGGCCCCCGAAAGCATTGTAGCCATAAGAATCTCATGGCCTGGACAGTCAACAAAACTTATTCGCCTGAGAAGTTCACTCTCAGACCCGCAATTGGGGCATGTTTTTGAAGTGGTATAACATTGAGGGGGCTCACAATCAGGGCACTTTCTAAAATCTGCTATAGCGTAACCTAAACGAATCGAAATACCTCTCCGTAACTCTTCACTATGAGTATCTGGAAACTTCCCACTCAAAGCTTTTACTAGTGTGGATTTTCCGTGATCAACATGACCAATAAGCCCTAAATCAAACTCTGCTTGGATAAGCACCTCTTCCTCCTTTTCACCCTTACTGGGATTTTTAGCACCTTTTTGAGTATTTCTAGGCAAGAACTTAACACTCCCTAAAAACTGATGAAGTTAACACTTAGAAACAATTAGCAATGATCTTGCTTGCTTGTTTACTTGCTTGTTTATGCTGTAGCGGAAACCTTTTCAACACTAGTCATTATTTCTTCAAGGCTCTTCTTTCCACGTTTTACTATTTTCATGTTGATCTGAGCGGTATCTTCTGTTATCATGCTGCCCCTTACCCTTTTTCTCCTTCGCTCGCCTTTTCTTTTAGGCCTAAACCCTGGACCATTGGATAAGAGCACCAAGTTTCGTCCTCCGCCATGAACATCAGGACGCATCGGCGTCCCATCCCTATCACTACCCCCGGTAATAACGAACTCATAACCTGCAAATCCTAAAAGTTTTCCATCTACAGTATCGCCAATCTTTACTCCTACGAGGCTTTTTGCCTTCGCCTCTGTTATTTGCGCTTTAAAGGTTTTACCTGTTTCAGGATCATTAAAGTTCACTTGAAACTTAACCAAACGTACATCATCTCCTTTCATGAACCAAAATATGAAGAAATTATGACGAAACTTAAACATTACTATATTAAAGTGTATTAAACGAAGTTACATCCTTTTTTATTTGTTGTTATTTGTTAAACCTATTGTAAAACTATTTTGTTCCTCCTTTAAATTTCTTCGAGAGATTTTCTTGGATTTTTGCAATCATCTTTGGAGATGTGTATAGTTTAGCAGCTCGTTCTCCAAGATCTGTAGCCTGATAATTACCTGAAACAATAAAATAAACCTTTTGTACTTCCGAAGAGACGAGTTTTTCTTCCCCTGTTTTTTCCCCGTTTTTTGTTACTGATTTTGCTTGTTTTCTTACATATTTTTTTCTAATTATGAGCCCCTTTTCTTCCAAAAAGTTGAATATCTCAACTATTTTTTCCTGTTTTAATTCTTCCTCCGGGAAAGCATCGCTAACATCTTTTAGAAGCCTGGATTTTAGCTGTTTTCTCCTTGATATGAGGATTAGAAACATGGATATCTGAATCGTTATCCTCTTATCAAAGAAGTGAATCCAAAAGGGACGACGCAAGAATGTTTTAGATGCAGAAAAGAAGTAAAGAAAAGCTTGTCTGTAAGAATCCACAAATGTCCTTACTGTGGGTTAGAAATTGATAGGGACTACAACTCCTCGTTTGTAGTTCTGAAAAGAGGTTTAGAAGTGTTAGGGCAGGGACTGTCCGAATTTACGCCTGTGGAGATAGAACCTCTACCGAGAGAAATCTCGGCATGTTCAGTCGTTGAATCAGGAAGCTCCCAGTGATAGCGGGGAGTAGTTCACGTTGCCCAGAATTTGTTGACTTGTTTTCTTTTTATTTCTATTAGTTCTTCTAAAACGTTTATCTCGTCGTCTGTCATGAATGAGAAGTACTCTTTTTTTAACTTTCCTGCGTGTTTTTCTAGGATGTCGATGAAAAGAATATCGCCTTCTTTCACTTGTCGACCTATAGTGATGCCTCTTAGAGAGATCGCTACCTGCTGGCCTTTCGCCGCCTCAGGTATAGTTTCTCCTTTATCTTGAATTTGTTGAATTACGCCTGCGGGCTTATTATCTTGACGAATTAACCGTTTTTTAGCCTTAATTTTTCCCCCTAAAACTTCCACGCCAAAAACTGCTGGCTTGCTTTTCCTAAAGACAAAACCCGGTAAAACCTTAATCTTTCCAGGGGTTGTAATAGTTTCAAAGGTTTCCTTTTTAGACCTCTCCGCCTCCTCTCTAAGCCAATCCTTATACTCATCCACTAAGCGATAGATTACGTCGTTTAAGAAAACTTTCATATCAGACTGCTCGATCTCTTCTTGGGCTTCAGGCAAAATACTCACGTTAAAACAAAGAACTGCCCCTAAAAGAGGATCGTTTTCCCGCACAACTTCTGCCTCAACAACCTCTCTTCGGGAAACGGGACCAACACCCGCCACGCTTACAGGTATGTTCTCATCTTTAAGCATTTTAGCTAAAGCTTCTAAACTGCCCAAAGTATCTGCTTTCGCCACCACCCCAAGGGCACTGGATTCAAAGCGCTCCATGGAAACTTCTTCAGAAATTCTCGAAACATAATTCTCAACACTTTCATCTTCAGGAACAACAAAAACAGGCGCTCCAGCAATAACCCCTTCAAGATTTGGAGCAGAGATCTTTACCCCCGCTGAAGCAGTAACCTCCTCAACAGACGTAAACTTATCACGGGGATCACGGATCTCGTCCAAAGGCTTTGGAAGTAACAAGGATCGAATACGGGTCGTGATAGGGCCAGATAACCCACCTGTAACTATTGTGTCCTCCTTCCTCATGATTCCATCATAAATAATGGTGTCTATGGTTAACCCTATTCCTGTCTCCTCCTTAACCTCCAAAATAACCCCTTTAGCAGGACCTTCAGCAAGGGACAAACGTTTCTTTAAAAACTGTTGTGTAAGCCCCGCTAAAATTACGAGGAGATCGGGTACACCTTCCCCCGTTTTTGCGCTTATAGGAACTATTGCCACAGATTTTGTGAAATCTTGTACACGATCATATCTTTCCGACTCAAAACCTTCTTGGGCAAGCTCCCCTATAAGCTCGTATAACCGTTGATCTAACTCATTCTGAACAGCGTTTTCTTGCGAATCTACAGAGCCTAAAAAGGACCCAAACCCCTCGCTCCTCCATCCCGGAACGAGGTCAAGCTTATTAGCAGCCACTAAAAAAGGTGTTTTTCTATCCTTTAACAAGCGCATAGATTCATAAGTTTGAGCTTGAAATCCCGACCTTACATCGACAACCAAAATGGCAATATCTGCCACTGAAGAGCCACGAGCCCTTAAATTTAAGAAAGCAGCGTGACCCGGCGTATCCACACACAAAATGCCCGGTATGGTAAGCTTGATTTTAAAACTTGCAAGAAGATCTTTAGCGATTGTTTCTATCGTCTCTCTAGGAAGAAAAGAAGCGCCAATATGCTGCGTAATACCTCCACTTTCCCGTGCTGCTACTGACCGCTCCACCTCACGACCAACATTCCTAATACGGTCAAGCAAGGTAGTCTTACCCGTATCAATATGCCCAAGAACCACTGAAATAGGCGACCTTAAACGTTTTTCCAAAGCCGTAGACGAAGACATAAAACTTACGCCCCTTCAAGTAAAAACTAGAAATAATAGGATTTTTTAGTGAAAATTAACTTTAAAACGAGCTTTTTCCAAAAAATTTCCTATGGTTTTACAATAGTTTAAGAGAGTTTTAAAGCTTTGTGAAATCTATGTTTTTATAATATGTAAAAAGCCAACCCAGCAAAAAAGAATGGAAAATGCATGAATGATAAGAACGATGTTCAAACTATAGAAGAGAATTACTTTTACCACCTTGTAATTCCTTCAAAAAATTACGAAAAATCGAAGATTTTCTTTGAAAAGGTTTTTGGATGGAAAGTCCAAGAAGTTCCAAGAACGAGTTTTTTGGATGTTCTGCCACCATCAAACAAAGGATCAAGCGCTGAATTGAACTCGGAAGCAGAAATCGTAGTTCCTTCGATCTATATGCCCAACATCGAAGAAAAACTTAAACTAATCGAAGAGTTTGGCGGCAAGAAACTACAAGATAAGACACCCATTGGCAAAGATGCAAAATACGGATACTACACAATGTTTGAAGATCCACAAGGAAACAAAATGTGCCTTTATTCTGAGAAATGATCCAGCTACTTTTTCTTAGATAAATATAAAAGATTTCCAACTTCATTTGGTTATTATGGTAGATAAAAAGCTGCTTGAAAAGATCAGGAAACTTGCAAACGACGAGGACTGGAAAGTAAGAGAAGATGCTGCCAGTGAAATAAAAAAAATTAACGGTAAACATTTTGAAGAATATTATCCAGTTTGGAAAGAATGGGTGAGAGATCCAGAACCGAATATAAGAAGAGCTGTTGAAGTAGGATTGCTAAGAATAAACAAAAAATATGTAAAAGAAGTATTAGATCTCCTTGAACCTCTCTTATATGATAGTGATAATTATGTTCGAAAAAATTGTGGTCCTTTTGCTTTAAGTGCTGTTTGTAGTAAAGATCCTGATTTAACGTTTAAGCAACTAAAAAAATGGATGAAAATCGATGATGTTAATGTTCGATGGAACGTGGCTATGTGTTTGGGTGTTAGGTTTGGTTTATCTTTTCCCGAAGAATCTTTGAAATTGCTAAAAATTCTCGCTAAAGATAAAAAAAAGTTTGTTTGGAGAGCAGCAGCCTCCTCTTTAATTAAAATGTTAAGAAAACATCCTGAATATAAAAACGATGTTTATTCTTGGAAAAATATAGAGCAAGTTCTTGAAGTGGTTAAGAAATATGTTGAAAAATAGTGAGTTGGTTATCAAAGAGGAGACTGGGGATGAAATATCGAAAGCATAATGACTTTAATGTATCTGAAGTTGGTGTGGGTTGTTATGCTTTAAGTGGTGTATACGGGGGGAAGGATGTAAAAGAGTTTATGCGGATGCTTAACCGTGCTTATGAGTTGGGTGTTAACTTTTTTGATACTGCTGATGTTTACGGGGATGCTGAGCAGATTCTCGGTGAAGTTGTTAAGCCTTATCGTCATGATTTTTATATCGCTACAAAGATGGGAATGACAGGAGATGTTAAGCCTAATCTTTCAACCAAGTATGTAAAATCTGCATGTGAGAAAAGTCTTGAGAGGTTACAGACGGACTATATTGATCTGTATCAATTGCATTTTGATGATCCGAACACGCCTGTAGAAGAGACTATTGGTGCGCTTGAAGAGCTTGTGAGCGAAGGAAAGATACGGCGTTATGGGGCGGGACATCTTTCCAAGGAGAGAATAGAGATTTATTGTAAAATTGGTGATGTTTTTTCGGTTCTGATGGAACTTAGCGCGGTTGCTCGTAGCTCACGGGAAAAACTTCTGCCATCGTGTGAGAAATACGGTATGGCTTCAATAGGTTTTAGTGCTACGGGACGGGGATTACTTACAGGAAGGTTTCAGAAAGGAAAAAAGTTTGAACCTGGAGATATCCGAAATTTAGATCCCTTGTTTCAGCGCGAGAGTTTTCAGTCCAGCCTTAGGGTAGGGGAAAAGCTGGCAAAAGTGGGGAGAAGTTATGGAAAGACGCCGGTATAGACGGCTATTGCTTGGGTTTTATCCCAAGCAGAAATAATTTGCACGCTTACAGGACCATCAACCGTTGCCCATCTCGAAGAAAATGTTGGAGGAAGCGGATGGTTTATTTCTTCAGAAGATCTTGAAGAACTGGAAATATTCTTCAAACAGGAAGAGGAATGGTTAGAGAGAGAGCAGAAATCCTCCATAAGACGAATTTTATCAGAACCATTACCGCAAGAATCTTCCAAGGCTTTTGTGGATCTTGTTTATCTTATCGAAACGACCATATTGCTTGACTTAAACTCTGAAAAGGAAGTTATCCCAATTTTTCAGGAACTTTACGGGATACGAAAAAAACTAGGCGAAGAGGCGGACCCGAAGTTAGAAAGTATTCAGAACCAATTGCGTGATTTAACTTCTTCGGCGAGAAGTCCCCTTGCGAAACAGTCTACGCGCATGTTAGATGATTGCTTGATTAAATAGATCGCCTCTTTATGAAGTAAGTTTTTTCGAGGATTTCTCAGCGTGGTGGTTTGTCTTTGTGGTCTATTGTCCGTGTTAGCAAGCGGAGGAGGAGGGCTTGGTTCGTTTCTATTCTAATGAGGTTTCTGTGCTTGGCGTAGGCTTTTATGAGGAACGTCTCCACTCATTTCAATTTTTTCCAAAAACAACCGTCTAAAAAAATAAAAAAACAGTTAACACGCGGGTAGACCGGAAAGCTGGGGGATGAAAGCCGAACGATAATAATAAACTATTTATAGTCATAAGAATAACAATATAGAAGAGTAGGACAGGGACTGTCCGAATTTACGCCTGTGGAGATGGATGAATGATGATGAGCCTGTCGTTGAAACAGGAAGCTCCCTGCAAAAGCTGGGAGTAGTTCACTCCGTATGGACAATATCTTATAAACAGGAAACGTTAAACCAACAATAAATTGACAGAATCACATAAATGAATTTTTAAATATTTGTAAAGTATATTATAATTTGTATGATGGGAGTTCAACTATATAAGGTAAAGAAAGACGAAACATTCGTATGCTTCACTACGAAGGTAACGTCTTCAAGGATAATAGAGCAGAAATTCCTAGTGGTTTTTACTGCAGAGAAATCTATTTTGGATAATTTTATAGATCGACCGTTCTCTTTGAGGACGAAGACAAAAACCTTTTGGTGTGTCCATGAGGGGGAAGTTGATGAAAATATTTTGGATGAAACCACTATAGGATTGCCTTTTCGCGTGATGCACGAAAACAAAATAAGGGAAGGATCTATTGGGATTATTGAACGGATAGGGTTAAAATTAAATCGGGCAGACGCTTTTTACATGGGAATGGGAGGGCCATCGCTAAATCTGTTTCGAAACTAAATTAAGCTATTTTTTGATGATTTAAGCTCAGAGTTTGGGCTTTTGATTATTCCAAAGAGTAAGATTAAAATAAGCACATGTGTTTTATCTCTTGCATCTTTTAAATCGTTATTAGCGCAAAAAATATTTCATTTTTGTTTAATATGCTTTTTTTAGTGGTTTTTTGTGGTTTAAGAGTGGTGTTTCTTGATGGCAGGAAAAACTATGGCTGAGAAGATTCTGTCTCATGTAGCGGAAAAGGATGTTGAAGCTGGGGATATCATTATTGTAGATGTGGAAACGGTTTTTGCCCATGATGGCACGGCTCCTTTGGCATTCGAAGAGATGAAAAAGATGGGAGTAGACACCTTCTTTGATCCGAATAAAGTGGTTATTGTAACAGATCATACTACTCCAAGTCCCAGCGAGAAGATTAGTAACATACACGCTTTTCTTAGAAATTACTGCAGGGAAAATGGGTGTAATTTTCGAGGAGTAGGTAGGGGGATAGGTCATCAGTTGCTCATTGAAGAGTTTGTAAAGCCTTGGACTGTTGTTTTAGGAGCGGACAGTCACACTTGTACTCATGGGGCTTTAGGTGCTTTTGCTACCGGTATGGGCTCCACAGATATTGCTGGCGCTATGGCCTTTGGAAAAACATGGTTGAAAGTTCCAGAATCCTTTAAAATTTTGGTGGAAGGAGAACTGAAATCTCCTGTTTCTGCAAAAGACGTTATACTTAAAATTATTGGGGTTATAGGGGCGGATGGAGCTACTTATATGGCTATGGAATTCTTCGGCGAGACTGTTAATAGTATGGGGATAAGTGAAAGGTTGACACTTTCAAACATGGCAGTTGAAGCTGGGGGGAAAACTGGTTTATGCCCTGTAGACGGAAAAACTATTAAATTTTTGGCAGAACACAGAAGGAAAGGATTCTTTAAAAATTTAAAACCCGATCAAGATGCTTATTTCTCCAAAGAAATAGCGATAAACGCGGCAGAATTGGAGCCGATGATCGCGTTACCGCATACAGTAGATAACGTTAAAGCGGTAAGCGAAGTTGGGGAACTCGATGTAGACCAAGTTTTTATTGGAACCTGTACTAATGGAAGATTTGAAGATTTTGAGATAGTAGCAAAGATACTTAAAGGTAAAAAAGTGGCAAACGATACAAGGCTACTTGTACAGCCGGCATCATGGCGTGTTTACCTAAAAATTATAGAGCGGGGAATCGCTGCAACCCTTATCGAGGCAGGAGCGAGCATAAATCCCCCTGGGTGTGGTCCTTGCATCGGACGGCATTTGGGCATTCTTGGAGACGGCGAGGTTTGTCTTTCGACGCAAAACAGGAACTTTAAGGGGAGGATGGGCAATGAAAAAGCTTACATATACCTCTCGTCGCCAGCTACTGCAGCTGCATCGGCTATAACTGGGAGAATAACTGATCCTCGAGATTTCTATCATTGAAGGGGTGTTAGTGTTTGTTGAAAACGGTTTTTAAAGGTAAGGTTTGGAAGTTTGGTAGGGATATAAACACGGATATAATAATTGCTGGAAAGCGGAAATATGACACTTTAGACATAAAAGAGATTGCAAAATATGCTTTTGAAGCCATAAACCATGATTTCTCAAAAAAGGTTAAAGACGGCGATGTTATAGTAGCCGGTGCCAATTTCGGGTGCGGCTCAAGTAGGGAACACGCACCACTAGTGATCAAAGCGTTAGGTATAAGCGCGATAATAGCTGAAAGTTTTGCCAGGATATTCTACAGAAACGCGATAAACATAGGACTATCAATAGTCGAATGTAAAGAAGCTTCTGAAAAAATCGAGGAGGGCGATGAGGTCGAGATAAACCTAGAAAAAGGAACAATGAAAAATTTGACAAAAAATGAAGAGTACCACTTTAAACCACTCCCACTAATGATGACTCAAATATTAAACGCAGGCGGACTAGTCCCCTTTTTAAGTGAAAATAACGGATACCAAATAAAACAATAATCCAAAAATAAAAAAAAGACGTGACGAGATAGAGTGTTCATAAACCGTCAAGACTGGACACGAAGGGATTTTTTAAGATTTTTAAACGTTTTCTAGTGCTTCTACAAGCATTTCTAAAGCGGTTCTAGATCTGGCTTTATAGTTGCATCCTCTAAATATATCAAAAGTTTTGTTGTTGATTTTAAACACGCAATTTTCAGAATCAGAATAATATTCTGAATTAGTGTTTCTTAGATAATTTCTCTCAAATGACGCTGATCTTTCGCCTCTGGGTACTGGTTTTAAAAACTTTACACAGGCTAAGCAAAGCAATGGATAATTTAACAAAAAGTTCATGGTTGGCTGAAGACCTTTCGTGAGGCGCCCACAGCACTTTGGAAGGTCAGTGCATAGACTCTTTTTTCCTAAATAGGCGCTATTTGCCTGGAAAAGACGTTTGATAAAAGATCTTACTCCTCTTTGCTCTTTTAAAAGGTTTTTCAAAAGATAATCGGAATCCTCCAAATCCTTATCTTTATTAGCTTTTAAACGCTGGTAAACTCTAACAATCCGCCAAAGCCGACAACGTATAATTTCCTCATAATCAAAAGATTTAACACCACACTCTACCCCTTCAGGCTTGCATATATAGATACTTTTCTTTTTTACACCCTTGGAACTTTTTCGAATGCTTTTCTTTAAAGCATAGTTACAAGCATGCCCCCTCAAAAACCCTCACACCACCTTTATCGATAAAACCGTTACTTAAGAAAGATTTGACACAAAGGTAGAGTAAAACTTTCAAGATTTAAAACAATTGTTAATACGCCATTTTGCTATTTTAAAAGCTTTTTAAAAAATAACACATTTAAAAAATAAAAACATAAAACATAAATAATAAAACGAGAAAAAATAAAAACCGTTTAGATAATTACTTTATCTCATTTTAATAAACAAAAAAAGAAGGATGGTCTGGAATGTGGGATTTACAAATTCATCTGTGAAGATGTGATCTCAGTCTATTTTATGGAAATGACAGACCATCCACCTTAAGGAGGCTTTTGCAGTGACTGTTTTTGAAGAAGTTATCCTTAATGTAAAGTTTCCTGAATTAGAAGAAAACGTCTTAAAGTTCTGGGAAAAAGAAAAGGTTTTCGAAAGGGTTCAAGACTTGAGAAAAAACTCAGTGCATAATTTCGTGTTTTTAGAAGGACCTCCTACAGCTAACGGTTTACCTCACCCAGGTCATATCCTCACAAGAGTAACCAAAGACTTGGTACTACGTTTTAAAACAATGCAAGGCTACTATGTACCACGAAAAGGGGGCTGGGACTGTCATGGATTGCCCGTTGAGCTTGAGGTAGAAAAGGAGCTCAATCTAAAAACTAAGAAGGATATAGAAGCGTACGGGATCGAGAAATTTAATGAGAAATGTAGGGAAAGCGTTCTTCGTTATGAGAGTGAATGGAAAAAGACCACGGAAAGAGTTGGTTTTTGGCTTGATATGGAGAGGGATGATAGCGGCTATCATGGTGGTCCGTATATAACGATGGATGATGATTATATAGAAAGTGTTTGGTGGAGCTTGAAACAGTCATGGAATAAGGGATTGCTTGTAAAGAGTCACTATGTGGTGCCTTGGTGTACCCGATGTGGAACCTCTCTGAGTAGTCATGAGGTTGCTTTGGGTAGTGCTGAAACTGAGGATCCAAGCATCTTTATAAAGTTCAAAGTCGAGGGAGAAGAAAATACTTATTTTTTGGCGTGGACAACGACGCCTTGGACTCTTATAAGTAACGTCGCTTTAGCAGTACATCCTGATTTCTTATATGCCGTTGTTGAAACAAATGGAGAGCGATACATACTTGCTGGCGCTTTAGTAGACCGAGTAATAGAAGGGGAACACAAAGTTGTTCAGAGACTTTATGGTGCAGATTTAGAAGGAAAGAGTTATGAGCCCCTCTTCACCTTTAAAAAGCTAGAAAAACGTGCCCACTACGTATGCCTTGCCGATTTTGTCGACTTAGAAGAGGGTACAGGGATAGTGCATACGGCCCCAGCTTTCGGTCCTGAAGATTATGAACTAGCTCAAGAGTACGACCTGCCTTTACTTCAGCTTGTGGATGAAAAAGGCAACTTTGTGGGAGAAGTAGAACCTTTTGCGGACATGTACGTAAAAGATGCGGACAAGAAAATAATAGAGATGCTTGAAGAAAGAAACCTCCTCTACAAAAGCGGGACTTATAAACACGATTATCCTTTTTGTTGGAGGTGTGACACTCCCCTGCTTTACATCGCGAGGGAGACATGGTTTTTGAAAATGAGTAAAATAAAAGAAGAATTAACCGACAACAATGGGCAGGTAGAATGGTTTCCAGAATATTACAAGCATGGGAGGTTTGGTAACTTCTTAGAAAATTTAAGGGATTGGGCCCTTTCAAGGGAGAGGTATTGGGGGACACCTTTGCCTATATGGACGTGTGAAAAATGCGGTGAAAGAACTTGTTTGGGAAGTGTATCAGAGCTTAAAAGTTTAGCGAAAAAGCTTCCAGGCCATCTTGAGCTTCACAAACCGTGGATAGATGAGGTAATTCTTGATTGTAAAAAATGCGGAGGAGATATGATAAGAGAGAATTATCTCGTTGATTGTTGGTATGATAGTGGTTCTGCTCCTTTTGCTCAACACCATTATCCCTTTGAGAACAAGGAGCTTTTTGAAAGCCAGTTTCCTGCAAGTTTTATAACGGAGGCAGTGGATCAAACTAGGGGATGGTTCTACACACTATTAGCGATAGGTACTTTAGTTTTTAACAAGCCTGCTTATACATCCGTTTTAACCCTCGGCCTCGTAACTGATGAAAAAGGGGTTAAGATGAGCAAAAGCAAGGGCAATATCGTTGATCCTTGGATTATTTTAAACAACACAGGAGCGGACGCTATGCGGTGGTATCTTTTCGCTTCCAACGCGCCTTGGCTGGATAAGCGTTTCTATTTAAAAGCTTCAGAAGACGCCTTAAAACGGTTCCTTTTAACGTTGTGGAACGTGTATCATTTCTTCGTCTTAAACGCTAATGTAGACAACTTTAACCCTGTAAAAGCAAGGGAAAATCAATACTTACCTGTAGAGAAAAGGGACGTTCTTGACCGCTGGATCATCTCAAGTGCAAACACTCTTATAAAAGATGTTACAAGCGGTCTTAATGCCTACGATGTTCACAAAGCTGCAAGATATCTTGATGAATTTGTTGTGGATGAACTGAGTAATTGGTATGTTCGGAGATCTAGGCGAAGATTTTGGAAGTCAGAGGTTACTGAGGATAAACTTTCAGCTTTCTGGACTCTTTATGAAGTTTTAGTTACTTTAATAAAGCTTCTTGCACCTTTCGCCTCCTTTATCACTGAAGACATGTATCAAAACCTTGTTAGGCATATTGAAGAGACAGCTCCTTTGAGCGTACATATGACAGATTATCCGACTTCTGTTGAAGAGTATATCGATAAAGATCTTGAGGAAAGTATGAAGTTGGTGATCGGTGTAAATAGCTCGGGAAGATCTCTGCGTGCCAGTAAAAAAATAAAGACACGACAACCGTTAAAAGAGCTTATAATAGGGTGTACAGAGAAACAAGCTTCGAGAATAAAACCTTTTGAATTGCTATTACTTGAAGAAATAAACGTAAAAAAGGTCAAATATATCGATCCTAAAGAACATAAAAACTATTGTCAAATAATCTTAAAACCAAATTATGAACGCTTAGGACCAAAATATAAAGAAAAAATACCTAAAATAAGTAAGACTTTACAGCAGCAAGACTCCCTAGAGCTACTAAGAAGAATAGAGGAAAAAGGAAGCGTTAAACTGAAAATAGACGGGGAAGAAGTAGAACTGACACGAGGAGACTTGAATACAGAAAAGAAAGAAAAACCACCATATGTCGCCTCTTTAATAGGAAGTCTGCTAATGATTCTTAACACAGAAATGACCCCAGAACTCAGAGAAGAAGGATTAATGCTAGAATTTATAAGAAGGGTACAAGTAATGCGGAAAGAATTAGACCTAGAATACACCCAAACCATAAGCCTCTTCTATGAAACAGAAGACCAAGAACTCCTAAACTCCATGAAAAAACATGAAAAATATGTCGCCAACGAAACCCTCTCAACCAGTGTACAAGTAGGGATACCAGCTGAAACAACATACACAAAAAACTGGAAAATCGAAGATAAAACCATTAAAATAGCGATAAAAACTTAAAAAACCCCTCTTTTAACTTTTTATTTTTAAGATGAAAGGAGTTTTATTTAAGAAAAATTCTTACGAAACTTCCGTTAAAATTAATAATAATCGTGATAACTTTATAATAGTCATGTCCTTTTTTCTTATCAAGTGATGAAAAGAAAAGGAGAAAGATGGATTGAAGATCTTGGTAATGGGGCCCTTCAACTCAGGAAAATCAACCTTTGTAAGTAAAGTAAGTGAAGGATCAAGTATATCAATAGACCGTGCAGGAACCACAGTCGCTTTAGATTATGCAGTCGCAGAAGTTTTTAGCATGAGTGTTTTCCTTTTCGGGACCCCTGGCTTAAAACGGTTCGATATGGTGAGGAGGGTTTTATCAACAGGAGCAGACGGCGTTTTATTCCTAATAGACTCTACAAAACCCTATGCAAATGAATCCCAAGCCTTGTTTGCAGAGATAAAAAACACACTACCTAACGTGCCGATAATAATCGCGGCAAACAAACAAGATATCCCTTCAGCTCTACCGCCAGAGGAAGCAGCTCGCCTCGCAGGTTTCTCCAAAGAAGATTACTTCATTATAGGTACAAGCGCAACCACAGGTAAAGGTATAGAACGCGCGCTCAAAGTGTTAACTCTTGCCATTTTGAGAAGAATGCTTCCTGTCTTACGCGTAATTTTAGAGGAAGGGGGTAATCCAAACTCTCTTGAAAAGATATCTCAAAAGTTAAACGTTCCCCTTCAAAAAGCAAGGTTGATGCTTAGATGGTTAGAGTGGAGGAGAGTTTTATCTGCAGACTGGTATGCACAAACTTTTGAACTAAAACCTTTTGCAAAGCAAGCAACAGAAATCCTTCTCGAAATAGAACGTTTAAGAGAGGAAAGAACTCCCCCCGCTGTAACATTTTAAAACTAGACTTCAAACAAACCTAAAACGAAATGATTATATTCTTGTATTTACATTATTAGTCGGGGGATATGATTTTGCCGCTCCAGATGAAGCCCTTCCTGGAGGGCGATGCCATGATCGCGACAAAATGATCCTCCCATTTAAAAACTCTACTCCCTTGTTTAAAAGAGGGAAAAGGATTTTTTATGAAACTTTTAAGCTTCTTTCTTTCTGTTGTTGTCTTCTCTTGCTTCTTTCTCTGTGAACTTTTTTCTTGCACGTTTTAATGTTCCTGAAACGCCTTTTACATAGAGACTTACTGGTTCTTTTTTAAGGGAAGTTATTGTGGCGATTATTGCCCTGGTCTCCGTCACTGTTTTGTGCCCGCATTTAAGAATGCCTTCAAGGGTAGAGGGATTAAAATTTATTAGTTGAAGGTCAAGTTTTGCCATCCATGCCTCCCCAAAAAGTGTTCTTGCTGTGTTGAAAAGCGTTTGTTTGATATCTTCTTCATCCAATGCCGGCTCTTTTTCCGTGTAAACCTTGAAAACCAAGTAACGGTTCCTAAAAACCTTAACCATTTCTATCTCAAACCCTTTTATACTCTAAACATCCTCTTTTTGAACAATTTTTACGCCTTCAGGAATACCAGCTAACATTTTTCTTTGAAAGACTTTTAAAACTATGTTCTCAGGGGTAATAGACACGCCTTTCAAGCCCTCTTCTAAAGGTAACCCTACCAACGTTGCTAGTGCCACCGTATCCTGTGGTGTTCGCATCTCAAAAACGCTATTTGCACCACTACTAACTACTACAGGAGTTTTCGCGGTTAATAGGCGTCTAACCATAACATAAAAACTTTTCAACAATTTAGACCTGACCAACCCCCTAACCCTCAGCATAGGGGCTGTTTGAAGTTCAAAAGCCTTATTATTACTCGTCAACAATCTCGCCACAGACCAATCAATAACCTTGTTAAAAGAATATTCAGGCACACGAATAATATCAATCCACCGATTACGAGCAGCCCACATAGCCACCCTTTTACTCTCCGCGAAAACAGAAAACACAGCCGAACGCCATAAATTACCACGCTTAAGCACTTGTTTTTTTACCACGTTAACAGTACTACCACCCACCTCCAATCGCGGTATTACCTCAACCCCTAACCCCTCAAACACTCTAAAATTAAAAC
>Ga0209636_10002731_pt1 | contig 18021 bp, 16 predicted proteins | sample DeeMarSWOR152_54_FD_187464 | JGI IMG/M metagenome (GOLD analysis project Ga0209636, IMG submission 187464) | Marine sediment microbial communities from White Oak River estuary, North Carolina - WOR-1-52-54 (SPAdes) (version 2) | ecosystem: Environmental > Aquatic > Marine > Intertidal zone >... | reverse complement strand
AATATCTGAGATTATTAGCTTCCTGAAAGACTTTCTCTTTGTCTGGAGACAGATTAATTACACAGTTTGATATAATTACATCCACAGAGTTATCGCTCACAGGCAAGTCCTCAATTTCTCCAACCCTGAACTCCACGGTTTCATATCCACCTTTTTTTGCATTTTTCCTTGCCTTTTTCACCATTTCTGGTGTCATGTCTACGCCAATAACTTTCCCTGTTTTTCCAACTCTGTTAGCAGCCAAAAAACAGTCAACACCCGCACCCGACCCCAGATCTAACACTGTTTCTCCCTCGTTCACTGAAGCTAGAGTGACAGGATTTCCACATCCAAGCCCCAGGTTTGAGCTTTCAGGAACTTCTGCAAGTTCCTCATCAGTGTATCCCATTCTTCTACTGATCTCATTCAGACTCATTTCCTGGCAATAGCCTGTGTCCTGTGCATTGTCAACTGTAGTTGCTGTAGGGCTGCAGCAGTCGGTTCTTCGGGCCACCTTGGCGTACCCTTCTTTGACTATCCTTTTTACATCTTTTTCTTTCATAATCACACCTCTATCGGATGATCGATATTCCATTCCTTCTCAAGTTTATCGGTTGTCCGATATCTCGGGAGATAAGATATATAAATGTATCGGTCATCCAATAATTATGGATGAAATGTGTTGTGGATCTGATGCTCCTGAATGCTGCGATATGAGGGGGTTCTTGTCTTTTCTCGTATTATGGATTATATCCAAAGAAAGAATGAGAGGTTGTGATATAGGCAGGGAACTGGAAAAAAGGAGAGGTTCAAAGCCCAGTCCAGGGACCCTGTATCCTGTTTTGAAAGAACTGAAAGAAAAAGGGCTTATAGAGCCAGATAAGAAGAAATTTTACACAGTGACGAGGAAGGGAGAAGAAGAACTGGATTCTGCACTGCACTATTTCAGCAGCATATTTTATGATGCAGAAGAAATGTTCAAATGCTGCAGCCCACACCACTCAGAATAAGCCAAGAAATCAATTGAAAGAAAACCAGCAATTCAGAACCACAGGAATTACTGAATCGCACTACTTCCTCAGAATAACACATGCAGCTATAAATGCGAACACAGGAACCAGCACAAAGGAAATTTGCATGGATGATAGATCAGTGATTATTCCCATCAAAACAGGAGAGGCTGACGCCATGGTATACCCCCCAGAAAAGAACAGTCCTAACCCTGTGCCGTGGAGTTGTGCTGGTGTTCTGTCAGTGAGTAATCCGAATAGGGTGGGCCATATACTGTTGAAGAGCAGTCCGGCCACTACCACAAAAAGGAGCATTGTGACAAACCCTGAAGCATACAAAAGTATGTACATGAAGATCCCGGATATAACAGAAAGAATAGCCACCATTCTTGTCTTTTCATGCAGGTCTGAAAAGTATCCACCTAAAACCTGACCAATAACCCCAAATCCATTGAACAATGATAGAAACAGTCCAAAGCTTGCTGAAGAATATCCGAGGTCAGACAATTTCAGGGGCAGAAAAATATGTAACCCTCGAGCAGCCATGGAAACAAATCCCAAGGTTATGACCACTATAGCAATTCTCCGATAAAACAGATTCTTGATGGTTACACGCTTTTTGGCAGCAGGTTTTTCTTTCACCAGGAAAAGAAATAGTACACCGATGATGAATCCCATAATGGGAAACACTTTGAACACAGATCGCCATCCATACAATTCAGCTAATACTCCCGCAATTAATGGAAAGAGGGCCATACCCAGATTCCCTCCTGCTCCATGGATACCTAAGGCTTTCCCCTTTTTTTGTTTATGGATTTGGGATATCAAAGAAACACTCACCGGATGGTACACGCTGAGGCCTAACCCTACCATGAGGTTCCAGATGATTAATTCTGTATACGATTCAGAAATTCCCACCAGATAAAAACTCACTGAAAGGCAGAGTAGCCCGAAAACGATGAAGATCTTGCGTCTCCCCGTTCTGTCAGAGAGATATCCCATGAGAAATTGGCCCGCACCCAAAGTGACCACCATACACCCTGCTAGTATGCCAGTTTGAGAATAGGAGAGGGAAAACTCCTTGGCTATCAAAGGGAGCAACGTCGGTAAGACCAGCTCGAATCCATCATTGGTCAAGTGGGTAAAAAAGGTTATCACCAGCATGCGGGTACTTGACATGCATGGAAAGGTTGAATAATGCTTTTAAAGCTATGGGTTAGTAAACCGTGAATGTGCAGTGGTGCTGTAACCATTTTTAGAATTGAGAAAATTGAGCAAACCAGTGATCTGATAGCCATTATTGCACCAGAGCAAAATAGGCGAGAAGAGATTCCAATTGTATCTTCTCATTGGATCCTTCTACCAATCTGAAGTCGTGTTCACCCAGTCGATCGATCAATTCTATCTTTTTCTGATCAGGAATATCCAGATTGAAAATCTCTCTGTGCATCTGTCTTAAAATGTCTTCCCCTGACAATCCATACTTAATCAAAAAATCAGTTAACTGCTTTCTTGCTGTAAGAAAATCACCGGTTAAAGCATTTTCCATCATTTTTCGAATATCTTCAGGGGTGGCTCTGGCTGATACCTGGTAGATTTGTGTGGACGTGATTTCATCAAAGGCGGACGCTGCCTGCAGCAAATTCTCTGTCTTGCGCATGTCACCTTCTGCTACGTATAAGAGGGCTTTCATACCGTCCTCTGTTATGGTTAATCCTTCCTTTTCAGCAATCATTTCCATTTTGGATTGAATCGCTTCATCAGGGAGGGGACCAAACCTGAAGACTGCGCACCTGGATTGAATGGGTTCAATAATCTTGGAGGAATAATTACAGGACAGTATGAACCGGCACGTTGAGGTGTACATTTCCATTGTTCTTCGTAACGCGTTCTGAGCATCCGAGGTGAGCGCATCAGATTCATCTAGAAAAATGATTTTGAAATCGCCGCCAATGGGTCTGGTTCTCGCGAAATTCTTGATTTTCTGGCGAACCACATTAATCCCTCGTTCATCTGAGGCATTTGTCTCTTGGAAATTCTGTCTCCAGGTTTCTCCAAAGAACTCACGGGCCAGACAGATGGCACAGGTAGTTTTTCCCACTCCCGCAGGGCCAGCAAAGAGTAAGTGGGGCATATTCTGCTTTTTTACATAGTACTTTAATCGTCTTATGATGTTATCTCTGCCTCTAACTTCATCCAAGGTTTGTGGTCTGTATTTTTCAGTCCAGGGTTTTTCAAACGCCACATCATCACCTGTTATGTGAGGTGTTGTTCTGAAATTTATAAAGGTTTGGTGGTGAGTAGTGGGTGCTGATGTTAGTTATTGTGATGTACAGGTTGCGACAGCTAATAGCATTTTCAAAGGGGGTTGGCATTTTCTCTGACCAGGAATCCAAAAGGAGATTAAAATGAATTTTGAGATAACTTACTAATAAATTCAGTTGATAGAGGAGTATCAATTAGTTTTTATAGAATTTAAATGAAATTTCTCAGTTTTAGCTGTGAGGAGAATGACTCTTTTTTGCGAGACTATCACCAGAAAAGATTATATATGCTTCTTCAAATCTTTCTGAATATAGAATCTGCTATGTAATGGAGAGATAATATGAAAATGAATAAGAAAACGTATATACTGCTATTGGGTTTGTTGCTGGCTATTTTTTCTGTCAACGGATTGAATCAATCTCCAGGCATTGAAACAAGTAACCAGTTTTATCCAGCAATTCATAGAAACATCGTATCATGGGAAGATGATAATCCAGTCTACGAGTGCACTGTTGTGTGGGAGGATGATAGAAATGGAAATCTGGATATTTACGGCTGTAATATCGCTGAGAAAGAAGATTTTCAGATCACAACAGACACCAAGAATCAATTATTGCCTGTAATCTATGAAAATATTGTGGTCTGGCAGGACAACAGAAATGGAAACTGGGACATTTATGGGTGTAATCTTTTAACCAATCAAGAGTTTCAGATAACCAATAGTTTATTTGATGAAAAATACCCGGCAATTCATGGAAATATTGTGGTCTGGCAGGACAACAGAAATGGAAACTGGGACATTTACGAATACGATTTGTTGACAAAACAGGAGTTTCGGATAACTTCAAGCACATATAATCAACAGTTCCCTGCAATCCATGGGGATATTGTTGTGTGGGTGGATAATAAAAATGGAAACCCGGATATCTACGGGTATGATAGAGTCCATTCTCAAGAGTTTCAGATCACCACAAGTAAATGTCACCAACAATCTCCCGCAATCTGTAAAGATATGAATACGAACGAGTACACTGTGGTCTGGCAAGAATGGAGAACTGATAATTGGAGTATCTATGGATGCCGGCTTCAGTGGGATGAAAATAATTGCTCTCTTTCTAAAGTAGAAAACGGAGAAGTAAAAGAGTTTCCCATAACCACCAATCCGAACGAACAACGTTCTCCAGCAATTTGCGGTGATATTGTTGTATGGTATGATGATAGGCATGGAACGTGGGATATCTACGGGTATAACCTTTCCACCCATCAAGAGTTCCACATATCTACGGGTCTGAGTGATCAATTATATCCAGCAATCTACGGAAATTTTGTGATTTGGATGGATATAACCACATACCATCAGTGTTCACTTTGTGAAAAAATTGTCTGGTGGATGGGATTGAAATGCCGTAATTACAGTGTCTCCGGATATGACCTTTCCACAGAAAAGGGATTCCTCGTAACCACAATTGGAAATAAGCCTCCTTTTCCAGTATTCAGGTGTCTTTTTCTTGCCATACTTCCGTTAGCAGCTTTCATACTCATCATTCTCTTTATCTATATCTATGGTATCTCTGAAAAGCTGGTGAAGCCATCACGAGAAGAGGGAGATAACCAAAAAATCCATCGAGTAAATGTATTGGAAGATTTCCTTACCAGAATTATTATTGGTAGAAAAAGACGATTCTTTCTAATTTTATTTTTCTTTTTTTCCCTACAGGTAGTGACAAGTTATCTTTCTGGGAGTTTGGCAAAAATTGATATTCATTCTCTTCCTCGTGAAGCTGCAGTTCTTTTGAAAGAAGAAGCTTCTTCTCTTCCCACTTTGAAAGATCCAATTTTTTTCCTTTATTACATTACACCAATTATCATTTTCTTTCCAGCATGGAGATTTTTCTCTCATATCCCTGGTGTATTCATAGGCCTCTACAAAAATGGAATTATCAAGGAGAGGAAAAAAGACGAAGATGGCTCTGTAGACATCAAAGAGAGTAAGAATTGCTTGGAAGATACCAAGAGTATCGAAAATTCCAAAAACCGTAACGTTGAAGACGTCAAAGGGGTTGACAATACCAGTAGGGATACCCTTGGTGACTTTAATAAATCACTGCAGGAATTTGAGAACAAGATAAATGGGAAATGCAATTATGTGCTTGGATTAATACTCTGCTGTCTTGGAATATCGACCCACTCTCCTTTCAGCAACCTGCTGAGAGAGTCACTTTGTTCTATCGGAATCTTGACTTGCCCTGTCACCATGTCTCTCGAAAAAACAGGGCTTGTGAATTGGCGCAATTTCATTTTTTTCCCAGTAAATTGGATTGCATTTACTATAGTGGCCCTGTCTATGTTTTTTATGCTCGGAGTTTTCATCTGGAAAATGTACTGCGTAGTTAGCTTTGCGGGAAGGCTGGACAATGACTATAACCTGGAATTGAAACCGTATGACACAGATGGAGTTGGGGGATTCAAACCACTTGAGCAGCTCTGGCTCGATATGACATATTTGGCTATTCCCATCCTTTCAGATATCATTATACTTTTCTTTCTCAATCGATTTTTGGGTGCAGCGTTCTACCCATTTGGAAGGTTTTCTGACCTGCTCTTATGTAATATCGCTGTTGTTGCCCTTTTAATCTACCCCATTTGGAACTATCACCATGTTACTGAAATTCAAAAAACAAACTTCCTTGAAAATATTGAAAAGGAGAAAAGAACGAAAGTTGATGAATACTATGAAGAGATCGAGAATGCCCTTTTTGAAAAAGATCTAAAAAAAGAATATATGGAACATATAAAACAGTATCAGGAGATTGTGAGAAATGTAAAAAGTATTCATTCCTGGCCATTCACCAAATATCAGAAGGTAGGCATTGCTGTCAGTGCAGTTTTAGCTTGGGCAGCGCAAATATTCAGTTTTCTTACCTAGTGCTCAGAGGCAAATTTCATCCTTCTTTGCTCATGGAGAGATGTGATCTGGTTAGAGCATTCATAAGACAATAGATTGACTGTGATCTGTTTAACTTCAATGCACGCAAGGTTTATATGGTCTGTCCAAGTACTGCAACTATGAAGACAACTGTATCTGTTATTAAGGCTGATGTAGGGTCCTGTCCGGGGCACTCTGTTGTTTATCCCGATTTGATAGAAATAGCGAAACAAGAGCTGAAAAAGAGCGATCTGTTAATGGATTTTCTGGTGACCAACTGTGGAGACGATCTGGAGTTAATCATGACTCACCAGCAGGGAGTGGACTCAGACAAAATTCACCAGCTTTCCTGGGACACTTTTGAAAAGGCAGCTGCCGAAGCAAAAAAGTTGAAATTGTACGGAGCAGGACAGGATTTGTTAAAAGATGCGTTTTCTGGAAACATACGGGGGATGGGTCCGGGCATTGCAGAGATGGAATTCACTGAACGAAAAGCAGAGCCGGTGGTGGTCTTTTTAATGGATAAGACTGAACCGGGAGCTTTCAACCTGCCTATATATCGAATTTTTGCTGATCCCTTCAATACAGCTGGACTGATTATTGATCCCTCCTTCCATCAGGGATTTAAATTTGAAGTATGGGATATCAAGGAGAGCAAGAAGGTGGTGATGTCCTGTCCCGAAGACATGTATGATCTTCTGGCGCTCATCGGGGCAAAATCTCGATACGTCATAAAGAGAGTGTACCCCAAAGAAGGAGGCAAAGTACCTGCAGATGAGCCAGTGGCTGCCATCAGTACAGAGAAGCTGTCCTTTATTGCGGGAGAATACGTGGGTAAGGATGATCCAGTAGCTGTGGTGAGAGCCCAATCTGGACTGCCCGCACTGGGCGAGGTACTGGAGCCCTTTGCCTTTCCTCACTTGGTATCTGGATGGATGAGGGGAAGTCACAATGGACCCATCATGCCTGTAGGGTTACAGCATGCTCAATGTACCCGATTTGATGGACCTCCCCGACTGGTGGGATTGGGATTCCAGCTGTCAAATGGTAAACTGCTGGGCCCTGTTGATTTGTTTGATGATATTGCTTTTGACAAAGCCAGAAAGACAGCTCTGGAAATTGCAGACTACATGAGACACCATGGACCCTTTGAGCCCCACCGGTTACCCCAGGAGGACATGGAGTATACCACGTTGCCGAAAGTGCTGAAGAAATTTCAGGATAAATTTGTGGATATCACCTAGGGATATCAACACATTTTTCTTTTTTTTCTGTAGTGCACTAACCTTCAGTGGAAGTGAGGAGAACCCTCCCCAGAAGCTCATACTACCAACCCCCATTCCTCGAGATCGGGCTTCAGTCTCACTTCCAATTCTAATAGGAATGAGCAGCCTTTTAACAATTGGGTTTGTAGTAATTAGTGCAAACCTGATCCAAATTATGAAGGGTCGGTGAAGGGTGAGGGTTCTTGTTCTATAAGGCTGGGAGGTTCAAATGCCTTTCTGTGTCGAATATTGACGTTTTCAGAGTTTTCGCCTTAATACGCAAAATTATGCAGTTTAATACGCAAAATTATGCATGCAGAGCATTGAAATCACTGTGAGTTGAATATGCATTGCCATTCTGATTGGATTTTGGTATCCAAACAGGTATGCAAAAATTTTAGATGTTCGGAACTGCTGACACCATAGAAAGTCTTATAAGGTGCAAGGATTCTCACATACCGAGGTGAACGATGTGAGTTTCGTCTCCAAATGTTTTGAAAATGTCCATCAAATTTTAGGAATAAAGGTTGAACCTGGAACTGAAGATCAGATCAAGAAAGAACTAAAAAAAGCTAAAGAAGTGGCTGCTGTCTATACGTCATTAGGTGAATACGATATAATCGCATTGTTGGATATAGAAGATTCAAAAGAATTGACCGATTTTGTGGTGAACAAAGTAAGAAATTTAAAAGGCGTGATAGATACTCGGACGACATTGATCAAGAAATGAGGGAGAAAAGTGCCTGTCGTAGCTTTGATTGAAATTCGGGCAGACGATGTGTCTCAGGTAAGAGAACATCTAGAACCACAACATGTGCAGGCTTTTTATGAACTGATGGGATGGTTCAACATAGGTGTGATTATAAGAGTGGAAAGCCAGCAGGTTTTATTTGACACAACGTCAAGAATCAGGGAAATTCCTGGAGTTAAAGAAACCAAGACCCATTTGATACAGGACGGAATAGTATTCTAGGCATAACAGATCTAGCCTGAAAAGTTGGTGCAGCAGCTTTGCCTTTGATGGGGAACATTATACAGGACAAAATACTGAGCACTGGAGTTTTGAAAGGTACAAAAAGAGCTGAACTGGGCATGACTGTTGAAAAAAGCGGCAGAACCACTGGTCACAGTACAGGGGTAGTTGATCTGGTGGAAACCACGGTCATTGTACACTACAGCTACCAGAAAACTGCCATCTTCTCTCACCAGAGAGGGATGGATCTGACAGCAAACAGCGGAGACTCAGGAGCTGTGGTGGCTTTACAGAATAGAGCAGTGGGACTCCTCTTTGCAAATTCTAAGAATGTCAGCTTCTGCAACCCTATACATGATGTACTCACTGCGTTGAAAAGTGGCATCAATTAACTTTTATAGTGGAGTACAGAGGATCTGCGGTATGACATGATAACGTCCAGCACCACTTCAGGAGAGAGCGATGACTGCTCAATAATGTCTCTTATGGTACGGTTCCCATCCACAAATTCAAGTACCTGGCGGGCGTACTCTGGCACATTGGGTAACACTTCATCTCTTGGAATATCGAAATAAGGAATCTGATTCTCAAATGCAGAAGAAGGTTCTTCTGGTTCTTCTGCACGTTCTGGAGCTTCCAGGATTCTTCTCACCATCAAATTGAGCAATTGAAGGTTAGCGGTAGGGGTTATGAGCACTCCCAGAATGTATTTGGAGTAAAAGTAAACTGAAAGACTTCTATTCACACCGAAAATACTCAGCCGTTTGAGATCTTTCGTTTCAGTAACTGCTTCTGAAAGATACAAAATACTTTGGGTTACAAATCCCAGATTGCGGCCCAAATCTGTTTCTGTAATCTCTCCATTTTTTAAAACGAAGGAGCCAATGACACCACCAATACTCTCCTTCAATTGTTCTGCATACATTGCTTCTCCTTCGAGGAACAGATATATAAATTCTTTGTTCTCCTACACTGTATGTATCGAATAAAAGATATTGCGTTGGCACCTCAAGGGAATCAGAAAATAGACTGGGTAAGAGAACACATGCCTGTACTCAATAGTATTAGACGTGAATTTGAAAAGGGAAAACCATTCAAAGACCAGGTTGTTGCCATCTGTTTACATCTAGAAGCCAAAACTGGTTACATGGCAGAAGTCTTCATACACGGGGGAGCGGAGGTATATATCTCAGGGTCTAACCCCCTGTCTACAGATGATGCAGTGTGTGCCAGTCTGGCAGAAAAGGGTATTAACGTGTATTCCTGGTACAATATTGATTCTGATTCTTATTATGAAAATTTGCATATACTGCTCGATGCACACCCTACTGTCATCATCGATGATGGAGGTGACCTCACCTCATTATTGCACACTGAAAAGGACATTAAATCTGTCCGGGGAGCCTGTGAAGAAACCACCACTGGCATTACCCGGGTAAGAGCGCTGCAGAAAAAGGGCTTATTAAAGTTCCCGGTGATTGCAGTTAATGATGCATACTGTAAATCTTTATTTGATAACCGATACGGAACAGGGCAGTCTGCACTGGAAGGGATTATGCGCAGCACCAACCTGGTCATCGCAGGAAAAAAGGTAGTTATTGCAGGATACGGCTGGGTAGGGAAAGGATTAGCACTGAGGGCCCGAGGGCTGGGAGCAGCAGTTATTGTTACTGAGGTGGATCCAATTAAAGCACTGGAAGCATACATGGAAGGGTTTTCTGTAATGCCCATGGATGAAGCAGCAGAAATTGGGGATATTTTTGTCACTGCTACTGGCAATATTGATGTAATCAGAAAAGAACATTTCAAAAAAATGAAATCTGGAGCTATTCTGTGTAATGCAGGTCATTTTGATGTGGAAATAGATGTTCAATTCCTGAAAGAAATGGGTAAAGCCAAAAAAATCCGTGACCTGGTGACGGAATACACAGTGAATGGAAAAAAGCTGCATTTATTGGGAGAAGGTCGGCTGGTGAATTTGGCCTGTGCAGATGGCCACCCTGCTGAGATCATGGACCTGTCCTTTGCGCTCCAGGTGTTATCTGCCCGTTATGTGCTGGAGCATGAGCTAGACAACAGACTGATACCTGTTCCCCAAGAATTAGACATCAAAGTAGCTGAGCTGGCACTGAACGCACGAAATATTAAAAAGGATGTACTCACTGATAAGCAGAAGGAGTACTTAGCATCGTGGGAGTGAGGAAAACCTATTGTACCCTGGAGTGTCCCCATGATTAGAAAGAGTCTGCTTTTATTCTCGGTGAATACCACAGGAAGAGCTTTCCAGTACCTTTACCGGGTGGTTATGTCCTATTTTTTGACAGTAAGAGAATTTGGGGTTCTGTCAGCGTCGCTGCCCTACCAGAGTTTTGTCCTCCTCTTTACTTCCATGAGTCTCACCCCCACTGTATCTCGGTTCACGTCTCAGTACAAGGAAGAAGAAAGGGAAAAAATTGTCAATGTGTTCTCCCTTTTATTTGTGGGACTGCTCATGTGTGGTATTCTCTACGGTTCCACTGGGTTGTTCTCCCAGTTTTTTGGGGAGGAATTTTCAGCTTCCCAGTCTGTTCTGCGCATTTTGTCTGCAGCTGTGCCCTTTGCAGTCCTTTTGTGTATCTGTACAGGAATTTTTCTGGGGTATGAAAAAACAAAATTAGTGGCCCTTTCACTGATTGTATATCAATGTGTGATGATTCTTTCCTCGTATATACTGGTTCAATCTTTCAGATTGAATGGGGCTGCTCAGGGAATCCTTTTTGGATATATATTCAGTGGAGTCCTCGCTTTGGTGTTGGTGTTGCAGTTTCGCCTTCCAGTCCACATAATGATAAGAGAAATGGCGAAAATTATGCGGTTTTCTCTTCCTGTCCTGGCTGGTGTCACAGGATTATGGGGCCTGCTCAACGTGGATATTCTAGTACTGGCCAGGTTTGTCTCTGCTGAGGAAGTGGGATTGTATGGGATGGCTGCTCCCACTGCTCGGCTAGTGTTCGGGTTCAGTGTAGCACTGTCTGCCCTCGTGGTGCCCAGAGTTTCTGAGCTTAAGCACAAGGGGATTGATACTACCCAGTCTATTGGCAGCTCATTCGAAATGTGTGCAGTAGTAACCCTGCCTATTGCAGTCACCTTGGCTGCCTTTTCCAAAGAGATTTTGTACGTACTCTTTGGGCAGTATGAAGGGTATTTGAGTTTGACTATTCTTTCTACAGGGATGCTGTTCTACTCTCTGTTTTTTGTGGGATATTCTGCATTACAGGGGTTGGGAATGCCTGAACGTTCTATGGGTATAGCAGTAACAGCAGCTGTATGCAACATCTTTTTGTGTTTTCTTTTCATTCCCCATTATGGGTTAGAGGGAGCTGCCTTCGCCACCAGTCTATCCTGTGTTGTGGGAATGGTTCTTGCCCTCTCATTTTTGAAGATAGTGGTTGTACCCAGAATCTGGTACATCATCGTTTTCCTGCCATTGTTCCTTTTCCAGCAATATGTAGGAATTCTGGAAAGCCGCCTGATGACCATGACGGTGTATGGGGCAGTGGGATTGCCTTTCATTGTGGGTTATTTCTTATTATCCAAAAAATATCTGCACGCACAAAAAGAGATATAAATATTTAAGAAAGCTTGAGAACGACTTACTCTAAAATCCCCACCTGTAGTCTCCTCTTTCAAATAAAGAGTACCAGAATTTGTCTCGCAATTCTGGATCTGTATCCTTTCCGAATCTCACTGTCAGCATGTTTGCAGAATCCATCTGTATCTCTGGCTCATCTGTATCCAGATAGACGAACCCAAAATCCTGAAATAAATTCAATAGCAAGTCCCGATACTCGAATTTACTCAATTCATTATGTTTAAAATCCCAATGCCATGCTAATTCCATGGAATACACAATTTTATCATTGTATGATCCGTTTTTGAATAGACATTCCAACATTTTTCTGGCCACACCCAGATTGCGCCAGTTGACAGAAACTTCCATTGATCCCAGTTCATAGATATGGGGATCTCCTATCTTCCCCCAGCGTTCTTCAGATCCTGGATGCAACACAGTAATTCCTCCGATAATAACTCCGTCCTCTGTGTAGGCAAGCTCTACTTCTTCATCCTCATTAACTGCAATATTCAACCACAATTTTCTCTGCCGTTCGCTGCATCCTTCTGCAAACCTGAAAAAGGTCCCAATACCGGAATCAATTTCCAGCTTTCTAATACATTCACAAGAACACTTTCTTTTAATGGAGATTGTTCCTTTGGGAGTTTCGTATCTGGTAACCTGCTCTTCTTTCTGTTTGCTGGTCATTGGGAGCGCCTCTTTCCCGCCTTATGGCATGAGTATTTAATAAAGGTATCGTTTCTTCACCCTTCTCTGTAACTGGAAAATAGAATGTGTGTGTACTTTGCCGCTCATTTCTTTTTCTAGCTTCAACAGCTCAAATATGGAGAGTTTTCAAAGGAGAATATCCTAATGAACCAGAAAAGGTAGCGATCTATATCTTGTGTACTGGACTGGTAAATAAGTATTCCCCTTTTTCCAAGAATAGTCACATATAGAGATCAATTCATCATTTTACATAAGTAAAGCAAACATATATATGCTGTAACCAAAGGTAGTAGTGTGAAACATGTAATTCGCTGGAAATGGCTCATTGTTATTGCTCTGGCTGGTATTGGAATTCTATTAGCCCCCACACCTGAGGGCTTATCTGAAGAAGGAAAACGGACTTTAGCCATCCTGTTCTTGGCAGCTGGGACATTTGTTACTGATGCTCTCCCTGTGCCAGCAGTGGCTCTCTTGATCCCCCTGTCGTTGGTTGCCTTTCAAATTGATACCCCTGATGGAGTGGCCAGCTCCATGATGAGTGATTCAGTCCTGTTTATCATGGGTTCCTTAATGGTTGCTGAAGTACTCATCAAACACGGTGTGGACAGGCGGATTGCGTTCTTCATCTTGCAGAAAGTGGGAACAAGCACCCAAAAGGTGGCATTAGGATTGGTGTCTGCCTGTGCACTACTCTCAGCCATCATTTCTGACCACATGGTGGCAGCAGTGATGCTTCCGGTGGGCATCGCTATCGTGGAATCGGCACGAGAAGAAAGATCCCCCTCACTGGGGAAATTAATCATGTTCTGTATCGCCTACGGCTGTGCTATTGGAGGAATGGGTACACCATCAGGAGGAGCCAGAAATGCCATCATAATCGCCTACCTGAGGCAGCTTTTCGGTGTGCAGATCAGCTATGGTAGATGGGCGCTGGCCACCTTTCCCATTGTACTGATCAACATTCCGGTGACTACCTTTATCCTCACCAGGATATTCAAGCCAGAAGTGAAGGAATTGAAGAGTGCTTTGGAAAAGATGAGAGATAAAGGTGCAAAGACAGGAATAATAAAAAAAGAGGAGAAATTAACTCTTTTAGTGTTTGCTCTGATTGTGGCTCTGTGGATAACGGTGGGAAATAGAATTGGATTAGGCATGGTGTCCCTTTTTGGGGCAGTCCTCTTTCTGCTGCTGGGGTTGGTGGAATGGGGTGACTACCAGCGGGGAGTGGCATGGGGAGTTGTGTTGCTCTATTCTGGAGCCATCTCTCTGGGTATTGCCATGACCAAGACGGGAGCTGCTTTATTCATTGCGGAACGATTCCTCACCTTTTTGACTCAACTGGGATTTCAATCTGAAACATCTTTTGTTGCATCCACTGCTTTCTTGACCATGATGATGACCCAGGGCATGAGCGATGGAGCTGCAGTGGCTGTACTGGGCCCCATCACCCTGAATATGGCCTCTCTCTCTGGTGCAGGCATTGTGCAGGTGGGATTGGCCACCGCATCTTCAGCAGCCTTCGCTTACCTGCTGATTATTGGGACGCCTCCCAATGCAATTGTATCTTCCAGCGGATATGTCTTTCCCCGGGACTTTCTCAAGGCGGGAATATTCCAGATTGTCACCTCTTATCTGATACTGCTCTTTTTCATCTACGTGGTGTGGGGTATTGTAGGAGTGTAGATTTTCCTTAAATCTTATGAATTTCTTTTTTTCGATTTGTATAACAAACGAAAGGTTTATAAAAGGCACTCCCTCTGTACATGAAATGAAAATTCTCATCTGCATCCGAAAGAGTGAATGCCGGAATAACGCATTGATCGTGGGTGGGCAAATAGCTTCAGCCACCAATTCTGAAATTACCGTGCTTTTCGTACTTCCCAAAGTTTCAGAGCGGTTTGAGGAATACTTTGAAGCAGACGTAGATAAGAAGGGGCGCTCTCTGAAAGATAGGATAGAAAGATCCCACAAGATTGACCAGCGTCTGCTCAGGGAGGCGCGAGAAGTGTTGAGTGAAATGTGTATTGAGACAGAGGTGAAGCTGAGACGGGGTGATCCAGTAAGAGAGGTCATAACAGAGAGCCAAGAAGGCAACTATGATCTGATTGTGGTGGGATCTAGAGCTCTTAATGGAATTAAGGCTAAATTTGAGAGTTTTTCTGAAAAATTAATTGAACATGCCAATATTCCTGTACTGGTAGCCCATTACTACGTACGTGAACTATCCACTATCCTCTTGTGCGTGGAAGGTACAGAAGAATCCCGGTTGACCATTGAGTTTGCCCGGGACTTCGCCAGAGCAATTGAGGCAAAGGTGACTGTTTTATCAGTGGCTGGCAGTGAGAAGCAGCTGGACAGAGCATGGGAAGCTGTTCGACATGCAGAGAACATACTGAAGAAGGCAGGGATTGAAATAGACGTGGAAACCAGAATAGGAAAGCCCATTGATGAAATTAAGAAGAAATCTGCAGATTATGATCTAGTGCTGGTGGGATCTCACAAATTCGGTATTCTAGAGCCCCTATTAATGAAGAATCCCTCTCTGGAAATTCTGGAATCTTCTCAAGCACCTACCTTGGTGGTGCGTGAGAAAGAGCAATCATGATTGCAGGGTTTACAGGCTAGGTAAGTCAGGTAGGTGATCTTTTCACAGGGGTTTTCAGTCGTGTATTGCAGATGTGTAATGAACGTTCCATCTGAACATCTGGACGCAAAGGTTTAAATATCTGAATTAAAAGTACACACAAGGGCCCGTAGTCTAGCTGGTTATGACGTCGCCCTTACAAGGCGGAGGTCTTGAGTTCGAATCTCAACGGGCCCATTTACTTGATCGGAGTCTACCTTGTACACAATGTTTTGCTCAACAGAAGTACAATTGACCGTTCATGTAGACGCATTCAATTGCTCTTTCTATCGTGTACTCCTGCAGGACCCACAGATACTTCCTTCGGAGAGAGAAACCAGGGGCTGTTGCAGACTTATTGAAGTCTGGAAGGGAAAGATTTAAATAGCCACAGAGAATGAGGAGTTTGCTTTCTGAAAAGGAACAAAGATTGCTGCAAGGGTGTATTACCCTGAAAGAAAACAGTGTTTCCGCTTTCATAATTTCATGGAAACATTTAAAAAGGATGAGAACCTTCAAGAAAAAAAGGAGGTCAACTATATGGCAGAAGAAAAACCTCACCTGAATGTGGCGTTCATTGGACATGTGGATCACGGAAAGTCCACGCTCATTGGTAGAATGATGTTTGAGCATGGAGACGTCAGGGAAGCACTGATCAAGAAGTTTGAGGACATGGGCGAGAAGGGAAAGACCTTCAAGTTCGCCTGGGTCATGGATAACCTGAAGGAGGAGCGAGAGCGAGGTGTCACCATTGACCTGGCTCACAAAAAATTCGAGACTGACCACAATTACATTACTATTGTGGACTGCCCAGGTCACCGAGACTTCGTAAAAAACATGATCACTGGTGCTTCTCAAGCAGATGCTGCAGTGTTGGTAGTGGATATCAAGGACGGTATTATGCCTCAGACCATTGAGCACGGCTTTCTGGCCAAAACATTGGGAATCAACCAATTGATCGTCAATATCAACAAGATGGATCTGGTTGACTACGACCAGAAGAAATTTGAAGAACTTAAAAAGGATATTTCTGAGAAATTGCTGAAACGTATCGGTTATGATCCTGAGAAGACACCGTTTGTTCCCACCTCTGCTTTCTACGGCGACAATGTGATGGGCTCATCTGAGAAGATGTCTTGGTGGAAAGGTGACAGCATGTTCCAGGCACTGGACAAGATACAGCCGCCAGAAAAACCCATAGACAAGCCGCTGAGGCTGCCCGTTCAGGATGTATTCACCATCAAGGGTGTGGGTACAGTGCCTGTGGGTCGTGTGGAAACCGGTGTCATGAAAGTGGGAGAAGATGTCATCTTTGAGCCTGCTACCAGCATTCTGGGCAAATCTATTTCTGGTGAAGTGAAATCTATTGAGATGCACCATGTGGGCCTGCCTCAGGCAACACCTGGTGACAATGTGGGATTCAATGTGCGAGGTGTTGGAAAGCAGGATATCAGAAGAGGAGATGTGGTAGGTCACACTGCTGCTCCTCCCAGCGTTATCAAACCGAAGGACAGTTTCAGAGCTCAGGTCCAGGTCATTAGCCATCCCACTGCTATTACAGCAGGGTACACGCCAGTATTCCACTGTTATACTGCCCAGGTAGCATGCACCTTTGAACAGCTGGCTGCAAAACTCGATCCTAAAACTGGTTCTGTTCAAGAAGAGAACCCCAGCTATTTGAAGAGCGGAGATGCAGCGCTGGTGGAAATCAGACCTACAAAACCCATGGTTATCGAAGTATTCAAGGAAATTCCTCAGATGGGCAGGTTCGCTGTCAGAGACATGGGTCAGACTGTGGCTGTTGGTGTCTGCGTGGCTATTCACAAAGCAGAGTAAGAGTGGATTATGGTGCAAAAAGCCAGAATTCGTCTTGCAGGTACAGAGCCACGAAAACTGGATGATGTGTGCGAACAAGTAAAGAAGATTGCTGAAAAGACAGGGGTAGATCTCTCTGGGCCCATACCGCTGCCCACCAAGAAATTGAGAGTACCTACCCGAAAATCTCCTGATGGAGAGGGCACAGCAACCTGGGAACGGTGGGAAATGCGCATCCACAAGAGACTGATAGAGATAGATGCTGACGAGAGAACCATGAGACAGATCATGCGTGTCCGTGTGCCTGAAGGAGTAAACATTGAGATAGAACTCATATCTTAATTTTCTTTTTCGATTCCCTTTTCGATTCCTTTTTTCTGTAAGTCTAATGCTATCTGGTCTTATTGTTGTTGTAGACTGCAATTTATAGAACCCAAAAAGGTTAGTGCTGTAATTGCGTCATCGATCCATACAAGCGTTTCATGGTTTGAAATTCCTGTTCATCATAAAAGGTGCATACTCCTTCAGTGTATTCTTTAGCCACTTCGATGCAGAACCGGGCTGCAGCTTCCACATCCAGCAGTTGGCTGGCTCCAGTGGCACAGCCAGGGACCACCACCTGAGAGGTAATACCCACCCCCACCACAGGGGCATCTGTCTTTGTGCAGGGCTGCATAATAGCATTCAGGTGGTACACATTATTGGAGTAGGGAGTGATATCCTGGGTAGTGATGGGAAAAACAACAGGTAGCTGTCCCGTTACCTGCTGCTGTATGTCTAGGAGATCTTCACTGACTCGAAGAATATATCCTTCTTTTACAGTGGGAGACATGGCAATCCCTTT
>Ga0209636_10002730_pt1 | contig 18026 bp, 16 predicted proteins | sample DeeMarSWOR152_54_FD_187464 | JGI IMG/M metagenome (GOLD analysis project Ga0209636, IMG submission 187464) | Marine sediment microbial communities from White Oak River estuary, North Carolina - WOR-1-52-54 (SPAdes) (version 2) | ecosystem: Environmental > Aquatic > Marine > Intertidal zone >... | reverse complement strand
GCATGGACCGCTTACAGCGGTCCTCCAACTCAAAGAGGAGGTAATAAAATGAAATTTTCAGACAAAGAACTCTTAGAGTTGTACCGACAAGGGCTAACGAACAAAGAAATTGCAGACAGATTGGGAGTTACCCAAGCTTCAGTACATTATAGGCTACAGAAGCTGGGATTCTTGAACAACTACCACGCAGAGAAAACTATAGATCCAGAACAGGTGGAGGTCCTCCACAAAATGGGAGTGACCAATGTGGGTATAGCTTTGCTGCTACAAACAAGTGTACTGGTCATTTCACAGCACCTGAAAGAACTGGGGCTCAAAGACAACTACTACAGACTCAAGGAAATTGTGAACAGGGGATAGCATGACAGACTTCTACGAAAACTTGATCCACTTTTTGCAGAAAGAACTACCTGCAGTAGAAGAGGCTATCAACCAGGAGCAATCATTACCAGAGCAGATCAGACTACAGCGAACAAGAGCAATGATGAAAGAACTACTGGATCACGCACTATTCTACAATAAGGGAAAGGGTACCACTTGATTGACAAACTCCCCAGGTGTCTGCACACCTGCTTACATTGCGCACATGCAGTCATCCTTGAAGAGTATTCAGCTTATTCCCGAAAGCTCGTATTTGATGGCTGCTGGAAGTTTAATCACATCAGACTACCAGTAGATAGGGGAGACTGTGAAAGATTTAAAGAAAGTGAGGAAAGAGTCAAGAGAAATTTCTGGAAAAAATGGCAATGGAAAATCTACGTTGACGGAAAACTGATACAGCATGAGCAACCTAAACGAGTATCTGATGAGATCTGCAAGCAGCCTGAAAAACACAACGACCCAACGTGTGTGGCTACCAACACTACTAGCAACACCGACACCAAGGATGAGGATTTACCCACCCGGGCATTGATCTTACAAGCTTTGGCAAACAACATATCCCGACTTAAAGACATTGCTCACTTTGCTAATATTCACCCTGCTACAGCTCACTACCATCTGAGTAATTTAACCAGAGAAGGGAAAGTCACAAAGGTATCCAGGGGCAAATACTCCCTTCCAGGAAGTCACTCTTTCGAGGATGGTAGCCACTTTTTTGATAAAGATTTGACAGACAGTAGCCACTTTTTTGATACATTTTTAAGGGATTTAAACCTGGCTACAGGAGATGAACTGACCGATCTTACCCTTATTGAGAAAAAGATTCTCATAGAGATTCTGTCAGTTAAAAATAGACACGAAAAGTATTCTGAAAGAGAATTATCAAGGATATGCAACGTTTCCAGGAATACCATAAAAAAATATACACAAAAACTCGAAAAAAGGAAGTTAATAGAAATAAAAAAAGAACACAATCAATACGTGTATGAACCAACGAACGTGGTAATCTGGGTGGCAAAGTTGCAGTCTTTGACTGGTGCAGAAGATAAATCGTTAGTGGGACGATCCAATGGATGCTTGTAACACTGCTTCTCAAGGACCTGAACAGACTACCCTGGACACCTTTTTTGTACCTGCTTCTGAGATTGGTAATACTGACAAGGCACTATTGAAAGCTCAGTTAGATCAAGTATCTGAAGATTACGATTCAGAATTCCGGAATTTTCCCAGGGGTAAAACACTGACCAAACACATCTTTGACACCATCAAAAAACACCAAGGAATCACCACCAAGGAGTTGATACGGATACTGGATCTACCAAAGACTACTGTTTATGATCACGTCAAGTACTTGATTGAAGAAGAGCGTTCTGTCAGAAAAATAAAAGGTCAATTACACGTGATTGGGTCACCTCCCAAGGTTGTTTTAGGGTGGTGTTACCACAATATTACAGTATTATTTTTGGTTCAACATCAAGTAGGGGTCTTAAACGAATTGTGTCAGTATCTAAATGAGACACCCCTGTTCAAGGATCATCAAAGGAAGGCCATGGTGTGGCCACCACAAAGGAATTGGCGACCTATTGGAAAATCTCGTTCCATCAAAATTGCCTGTACCAATGATCCCTTAACCTACAGGGAAATGAAACAGTTGAGGTCCTTGATTTGGACATTTTTTGGACAGAAAAAACGATTAAGATTTAACCTGGAAAGAAATATTGATATAGAAGATAGTAACCCGAGAAAAAAATACGTACGCAGCACAACAATTTCAGAACAAGGGAGGTTCATTAGACAATATCTCAAGAAAATAGATAACAAAATAGTGATTCGTACAGAAGTATCTGCAGAAGGTGGATTTGATGATGTAACACTGCAATTAGAAGAAGAACTCGAAAAAGAAGAATTATGGTGTAAAATGAGATCACTCCAGAAGGTAGTTAAAGAATTGGAAAAGAAAAATTACAGGTATTTACTTGATAAAGAATATCTGCAAAAAGAAAATCAGCAATTAAAAGAAGAATTACAGAAACTGAAGAATAATTAACCAGCAAAAAATTCAAGATATTTCCAAAGAAATGTTACACGTGTAACAAAATTCATTAAAAGAATCCTGAAGCTTTATTTTTCCAGTGCTCTCAATCTGATTAGACTAATGTTCAATGATTTATGATTTTGTCAAGCTTCTTCATTGACTGTTCCTTTTGAGAGTCTGTTCCAAAACATAAAACCTCACCTTCTGGTAGTACTATTTTATCTTTGAAGAATCGTATATTGTATTCTGTAGAAAAATGACATAGAACAGGAAATATTGCATTCTCTTCTATGCAACTACATTCATAAAACCAATACGGAGAAAATCTCTCTAGAGTTCCTATTATGCTTGAGCGTACAGAATCTTCTTGTGTTTCCTTCAGAAGATCTATAAGAGGACCTACCACTTCTGGATCCCCTATTTTGCCAGATGCATTTACGATACCTATCACCATAGAACTGTTATTCGTTTTCCTTGAGAGCTTTAATAAAGAGCCTACTGCTCTTGAGTTCCCTATCCTACCAAGCACAAATAAGATCTTTTTCTGTACAGAAGTATTCTGTGTCTTCTCTAGGAGGTCAATTAAAGATTGTACTGCCATATCCCCTATCTTGCTTAGTGCATCTGCTATTTCACTCAGTTTGGAACTATCTTTTGATTCAATCAGAAGATTAATTAAAGACTCTATTGCTCTAGGATCTTCTGTTTCGGCCAGTTTCCATATTATTCCTTCCCACATACTTCTATCCTTTAATTCCAGAAATAGATACATTAAACTTTTGAATGCTTTAGGATTTTCTGTTTCACCGAGTGCTTGGGCTACTGCATATTTCACATATTTGTCTCCTGATTTAATTAAATCAGCTAGAGGATCTACCGCTCTTGAATCTCCTATTTCAACCAGTGCTCTCCCTATGTTCGCCTGCAAATGCCTATCATCTGTTTCCAGGAGATTTAAAAGTGGGTCTATTGCCTTGGGATCCCCTATTCTTCCCAGTGCGCTTGCTATCTTTAGTTGAACGAAGCTATCCACTGTCTTATCTAAGCGATTTAAAAGGGGTACCAATGCTTTTTTATCTTTTATCTCACCCAATGCTCCTGCTATCTCTGCTTGTATGGAACTATCTTCTGTTCTTTGTAAAAACTTAACTAGAGGCTCTACTGCTTTGGGGTCCCCTATCATGCCGAGTGCCCACACTATCACCATTTGCACTTCTTTTTTACCTGAATCTAATCCACCTATAAGAGGGTCTACTGCTATAGGGTCTCCTATTGTGCCCAGCGCTCTAATTATGCTCTTCTGTTTAGAGATGCCTTTTGTATTCCTCAGAAGTTCTATTAAAAGATCCGCTACTCCAGAACCTCCTATCCTGCTCAATGCATGTGTTATTGTTCTTTGAGCAAGCTCCTTATCCGTTTTCTTCAGAAGATCTATGAGAGGTTGTATTGCTGCATCACCTATCATACCCAATGCCTCAGATATGCTCGAATGTACATGTTCTTTTTCTGTTTCTTTCAGAAGATCTATGAGAGGTTGTATTGCTGAATCACCAATTTCACCCAGTGCGTGAGCTATATTCCGCTGAACAAGTCTACACTCTGTCTTCTCTAGATGATCTAAGAGGGGTTGGATTGCTAAATCTCCCATTTTACCCAATTCTTCTGCTATTCTCCACATCAGATTTGTATCTTCTGTTTTTTCTAGAAAATTTACAATATACTCTATTGTTTCAGGATTTCCTATACTACAGAATGCAAATACTATTCTTTCCTGTAGATAATTATCATCTATTCTACTTGATAAGCGCATGAGAGGTTCTACCGCTCTTGGATCTCTTATTGTTCTTAATGCCCCTACTATTCTCTCTATTACTGAAATACTATCTGTTTTTTCTAATGCATCTATGAGAGGATCTACTGCTCTAGGATCTCCTAATGCACCAAGTGCTACAGCTGTCATTTCTTGCACAAAGCTATCATCCGTTTCACTTAACAACCTAATCAAAGGTTCGACTGCTTTGGGATATCTTACCCCCATGCTCAGGGCAAATGCTACATTGATTTGCACATATCTATCGTCTGTTCTATCCAGAATATCCAGCAAGGATTGCAGCTCAAAATCTTCTATTCTGTTCAGTTGCTGTGCTATTACTAGACATACAATATTGTCTTTTGCTTTCTCAAAAACATCTATACGCAACGTCTTAAGTAATCGCGCATAATTTTTGCAGTGTTTCACTTCCATGCCTCCATTGATCGAATTGTGGTTCCACAACTGCAACTATATCATCGGTAGCAGGAAAATATCTGTTGTGAGTACAGGTTCTTCGTGTGAATTTCCACACTCTCTCTATAGAGTTCAATTCAGGGCTGTAGGGGGGTAGAAGCTCCTGAGAAAATTTATCACTGCATGCATCTCTCCAATCTTTGTGGATTCTTGCACGGTGATATGGGGCCCTATCTGCCAGCACAATTGTTTTTTTGGAAGAAGGCGCTGTTATTTTTCTCAAATACTTCAAAAATGCAAAATAGCCATCTCCGTTGAACATGTTCATCTCTCTCTGATAGACAAACTTCCCATCACGTAACCGAACTGCACCATAATACTTCACACTCTTTCTCACTGGATTATGATACACTACAGGATTTACATTTTCTGGAGCAACCCACATTTTGCAGGTTGTGCCGTGCAGTCTAAAAATAACTTCGTCTATTGCCCATAATTCTACGTCAGGGTCTTTCACCATCTCTACAAGTTTTTTTTAAATTCTTCTTTGACTGCAGGATCAGTGCCTGCAATTAATGGTCTGGGCTTTCTGTATCTGAATCCAAGTTTATGGAACAATCGCTGGCATTGGCGTACACCCAATTGAATAGTATATTCTTTTGAAATAAATGCTGAGAGAGTCTTTCCATCCCACAAATTCCCACTTATTCCACATTCTTCAGGTGTAGAGCGAAGTGCACAACCAATTTCTAAAAGCTGCTCTTCTGATAACTTTGGGGGTCTTCCTGGCCGGGGTTTATTCTTTAATCCTGATAACCCTTCATCTTTAAACCGATGAACCCACAACTGTACAGTCCGTACACCATCACCTAACAAGTGAGCTACTTCAGACGATGACATGCCCTGAGCCACTAAAAGGACAGCATGCAGACGGTGGGTATAACGAGCATCTTTAGATCTCCGTATCTCCTCCTGCAGCTCTATTATGACCTTTTGGGCGTTCGGTATTGTTAGACGCTTCATGAATCAAATCACCTCACCCCCTATATGATTCGCAGGTATTTAAGTCGTTCGGTATATCTGGAATGTTACACGTGTAACAAATATGGGTTACCCTCTGAAAATCGAAACCTTCAAAAGATTTGCACCCCATAAGAAAGTACATGCAAAAAGAACGAGTAGCCCTGGAAGCCTTGAGGCACCAGTATGTGGTATCATTTGCTGGAGTGTATGGTGAATTTCGAGGGAAAACATTGGTGGGCATTGAAGAGAAGGTTTTGAAAAAGACAGATTTAATCCCTTACATTGATAAGGTTACTATTTCAGGATTTGAGAAGCAGAAGAGGACTCCTCTTTTCTTGAAAGAGCATTTCACTGTGGTACCAGTTAATGAAGAGGAACTTGATATTGATGAGTCCTTATTACAGCAGGAGTTGGGGTTAGCTGTACTACCAGAGCATGTACCTGCACATGAACCTCTGAAGGTTGGTGACAAGATTGTGTTGAATGCTGTTTTGAGCAAAGAATTTCTTATGCGGGAGAAGGGTGGTAATCCAGAGTTATGGGCCAGGAATTTGTTGAGGAATTACTTGGTAAAGGGGAAGACTGAATTGTAGTTCTGTTATTAAGATAATGAAAAAATGGGTTCATTTTTAGGATTCTGTGGGGTGGAAGAATACAGATCGAAATTTCAGATGTTACACGTGTAACAAATGTGAGAAAAACCCCAACAATTGAATATCCTCTCTATCCAGAACCCTTATATATACTCATATGTGAGTAATTGCATGCACGCTGCTCTTTTGGAACTGGCAAAACTAAACGCATCCAAGGGTGTAGTTATTTCCACACTCCAATTAGGAGAAATCTTAGGATGTTCTCAGCAGACTGCTTCACGAAAACTTGTTGAATTAGAAGAAAAGGGATTCATAAAAAAAGAGAGAGCAATAAAAGGCCAGAAAATCATTTTGACCAAGAAAGGCCTTGACTTCTTACGGGAGTACTACATCCAGTTGAAATGCATTTTTGAGGAAAGAGAAGCCGTCAACATAAAGGGAGAACTCATTTCCGGCATGGGAGAAGGCCAATACTACATCACCCGACCTGGGTACACACAGCAGTTTGAAGAAAGGTTAGGATTCCGCCCGTATCCGGGAACGTTGAACCTCCTCTTGGAAAGAAAACACGACATTGTGGTCAGAGAAATGCTGGACAACTGCCCCTACATTAAAATTGATGGGTTCACAGACGAAGAGAGAACCTTTGGAGCAGTCAAGTGCTATCTCATTTCCATAAATGGAGTTAGAGGAGCCATTATTTCTCCCTTGAGGACTCACCATCCCAAAAACGTTATCGAGATTATCTCTCCTGTGTACTTGCGGGAAAAACTAAGTATAAAAGATGGAGATGAAGTTTCAGTAGACCTGTTCATCTAGTCAATTTGGATTTTTTGGTACTGTTTCATGCCATCAGTAGGTGTGTGAAGTGCTGCGTCCTGTAAAATGCACACCAACCCAGCTCGTCCCTCGTAGTTGAGACTTTCCTCTGTCTATGTGATCCCTCTCTTCGCATTAATGCACATTCAATCTCTTTGATTGCCATTTTCAGACTACTATGTATCTAAAAGAACAACGAAAAAGTGCTGGTAACCCCGAAACTATATGTGACCATGTTACACGTGTAACAAAAATGAATTAACCTGTGATACCCCCTTTATGTGCAAAGATTTTATAAAGATGGAAATTATCTCTCTTTAACTGACGATTGTACTCATACAGAAAGGTCCTGACTAGGAAGTACACCTACAGAACAGCCAAGAAATGGACTGATGTGAGAAGCATGGGACTCACAGTGAAGTGCCGAAGTATCATAGTAACCTTGAATCACTATGTAAGACTGCAAAGGGGTGAAAAAAATGGTAACTTCTGAAAAACTGAGAAAAGAACTGGAAACCCTGAAATTTGGGGACCATCTAGCCTGCATCTACAAAACTAAGGAAGAACAGCTCTCTACTGTAATTCCCTTTGTATTGACTGGATTGAAAAATAATGAAAAATGTATCTACATTGCAGATGAAAATACGAAGCAGGAGATTATTGAAGCCTTCAGAAAAGTGACTGATATTGATAAATACATAAAGACGAACCAGCTCGAGTTACTCACAAAAGAGGAAGCATACCTCAAGGATGGCTCTTTTGATCCAGACCAAATGATAGAACTGCTCAGCCGCAATGAAAAGAAAGCACGCAAAAATGGGTACAATGGGTTACGGGTTACGGGGGAGATGACCTGGATTTTTACAAAACTACCTGGAGTTGAAAGACTTATCGAATATGAAGCAAAATTAAACTATTTCTTCCCAGAAAGCAAAAGCACTGCTTTGTGCCAGTACAATGAGGGAAAGTTTAACCCAGAGATTCTGCTTGATGTCATCCATACCCACCCCACGTTGATCATTTACAATAACTTATACGAGAACCCCCACTTTTTACCGCCAGATGAGTTTTTTGCACGAATAAAGGGGGAAATACACTGGAACACGTATGAAAAAGTGAGAGATGGCATAATAGGTAGAAAAAGGACTGAAGAAAAGGCCAAACAACGTGAAAGAGAGAGAAGTCTAATTTTAGACTCCATGTCTGAGTTTGTTGCTTACTATGGTAGGGATAAAAGGATAACGTGGGCGAATTTGGCTACTGTAGAATCAGTTGATGCACAGCCTGAAGAGGTAGTTGGAAAACACTGCTACGAAGTTTGGCACTGCAAGGATGAGCCATGTGAAACCTGTCCTGTTTACAGAGCGTGGGAAACAGGAATGTACGAAGAAGGAGAGATAGCGTCACCTGATGGAAGAATATGGTATGCAAAAGCTAACCCAGTCTTTGAAAATGATGAACTTGCAGGGATCGTGGTGGTTTCACGAGACATTACTGAGCGTAAAAAAGCAGAAAAAGACAAAGATAGAATTCTGCATAACTTTGACGAACGTGTTAAAGAATTGAGCTGTTTGTATGGAATCGATGAAATTGTGAAAAGAGAGAATGCAGCAGTGGAGGACATTCTGAAAGAGGTTGTTCGTTTGATTCCACCCTCGTGGCAGTATCCTGAGATTGCTGGCAGTCGTATTACCTTTGAAGGCACAGAGTATAAAACCAGAATCTTCAAGAAAACAAAATGGATGCAAAAAGCAGATATTATTGTCAATGATAAAAAGGTTGGAACAGTAGAAGTGTGTTATACAGATAAAAAACCTATAAAAGATGAAGGTCCGTTTATAAAAGAAGAAAGAAACTTGATAAATGCTATTGCTAAACGGTTGGGGGATTTTTTTGAGCGCAAGAAAGTAGAAGAAGCACTCAAGCAAAGCGAGGAGAAATTCCGTTCTCTTGTGGAGACTACCAGCGACTGGGTGTGGGAAGTAGACCAGAATACTACCTACACCTATGCTAGTCCGAAAGTCAAGGATTTGCTGGGATACGAGCCGGAGGAAGTCACTGGCAAGACACCGTTCGATTTTATGCCCCCCGATGAGGCAGAACGAGTAACCAGATTGCTCAAAGATATTTTTGAATCTCAGAGCTCCTTTGCAGGATTGGAGAACACGAACCTTCACAAGGATGGGCAACACGTGGTACTCGAGACCAGCGGCGTGCCAATTTTCGATGCAGGTGGAAATTTTATGGGTTACCGGGGTATTGACCGCGACATTACTGAGCGCAAGCAGGCGGAGGAGGCACTGCGGGAAAGTGAGGAAAAATTCAGACTATTTTTTGAAAATGAGCCAGAATACTGTTATATGATCTCTCTTGAAGGGAAAATATTGGATGCAAATAAAAGTGCCTTGAAGATACTTGGTTACAAGAAAGAAGAAATTATTGGGGAGTCACTTCTCACAAAGGTTTACGCCCCAGCATCACGCAAGAAAGCCAGCCAATTGCTTATGGAGTGGAAGAAGACGGGCAACCTGAGAAATGAAGAATTGAACATCATCACGAAAGAGGGGAGAGAGCGAACTGTCTTGCTCAGTGTTGATTCTGTGAGAGATGCTCATGGGAAGGTACTTCATTCTATTTCAGTGCAGAGGGACATTACTGAGCGCAAGCAGGCGGAGGACGCTCTTCGTGAGTCTAGACTTCAGCTGGAGAACCTGTTTGAGGCGAGCAGATTAATAAATTCCACCATGGATACAAACAGAGTATTTAGGTTTATTTCAGATTCTATTCAAAAATTGGTTGGATTTGACAATTTCATTATTTTCTTGGTTTCAGAGGACAGAAACCGTGTATATCCTGTATATACTTCGGAAGGAATCAACGATTTAGTGAAGGGGATGAGTTTCTATTATGGTGAAGGGGAGATTGGTCGCTGCATGGAAACCAAGGAGCTCTTACTTTTGGAGAGTGCATCCAAAGAAAGAGGAAAAGTTGTTGAAATGACAGAAATGAATTCTCGAATTGTTGTTCCTCTCATCACAAAAGGTGAATGTGTGGGTGCACTTCACCTTTCGAAGTCTACACCCAATGCTTATAACCAACGAGATGTAAATGTTCTAAAACCGCTGGGCGAAGTCATTTCATCAGCTATCAGAAATTCAATGCTGCACAATAGAATCAGAGATTTGAGTCTGGAACTTGAAAGAAAAGTTGAAGAGAAGTCCAGAAGGACTGAAATACTCCTGTATGCGAGACATGCCTTGTTAGCAGAAAGGAGCTGGGAAAGAGGATTGGTCACTATTGTTGAGAGTATGGGCAAGCTGGGGTTTGACCGGTGCTGCGTGTTCCTGGTGAACCCTATGAAAAAAACGCTGGAATTCCATTTTGGCAAAGGTGTTGGCCTTCCAGAAAGGGGCACATCAGTTTCCTTGACAGACCTTGAATACTTTGGTGTTCAATGCGTTCGTGAAAAGAAGACCATATACGTAAGAGATTCTCGTTCAGCAGAGGGAAAACAAATAGTTGAAGCACAATCGTTTGTCTGGGTTCCCATCGTGGTCCAGGATGAGGCTTTTGCTGCAATAGCTGCAGGCAACGTAAGCAGTGAGATTGTAACAGAAGAGAATATCAAAGACATGGAAATTTTAGCAGGCATGTGTGCAGCCTTCATTGACAGGACGAGAGTGTTAGCAGAACCAATGGCAGAGCAAATGTTACAAACAGAATTCACGTATTGGCTTGACCCCTCAGAATGCTACATTTTTATTGAGAAAAAACCAGAAAAGTCTTTTGAAGTGTTTATTGATTTAGTCATCCATGGTGTACCAGGGTTTGTCATTTCCAGAGAGTATCCCGAAAAGGTCAAGAAAAAGTACAAACTGGTGAAAACTCCTGTGCTGTGGTTGACGCGAATTGAAAGAGAAAACACGTTAAATCCAGAAGATCTTTCCAAGCTGAATTACATTGTTGGAAATTTCACCAGAAAGAGTGAGAAATCTGTAATACTGCTGGACGGGCTGGAATATCTTATCACACAGACCAATTTTCAGACAGTTTTAAGGTATTTGCAAGAATTAAGAGATATTATAGCCATAAATAATTCACGGCTGATTATTCCCCTCCATAAGGGTACTCTCCCGCTGGAAGAATACAATATTCTGGAGAGGGCATTCACCATTTTAGAACCTGATTGATGTCAGTGACACATGAACTACTAAAAAAAGTGAAAAATTGTTAAAGGTTGCATCAAAAAATATGTAAAATAACCTTGAGGCTGTCTCACAATTCAATTTTCCTTAAAAATAGCTAGTTTCGTTCCTTAGAGCTAAAGTCTTAAAATAGAATCAAGTAAAAGCTATTTCTTACATAGAGAATCTGACTTTGAGATAAAATCTTATCACCAATTTCTGGGATGGTATAAAAAAGATAATTTGTGATGTTACACGTGTAACAAAGTGAGATACTACTAACTAGTGGACAGCCTGAGAGTACAAAGGTTTAAAAACCAGCGCAAGATAGCATTACAGGTGTTTCTATGAGTCAAATTACCCTGATACCTGAAAAAGATATGGATGATTTTGTCACCATAGTGGCTAATGCGTATCCTGGAATGGATATACCCTCACCAGAAGATAGACAGAAAGTGAGGCAGCGCCTCATCAAAATGCAAACAGAAGATAAAATAGCACACATTTATGGATTGTACAGGGAAAAAAAACTTTTGGGAGGAATGATATTATATGATTTCATCATGAATGTGTATAATGTAAAAACGTTAGCGGGAGGTGTAGGATTAGTAGCAGTGGACTTGCTGCACAAAAGGGAAAAAGTGTGTAAAGACATGATCACTTATTTTCTGGACTATTACAAAGAAAAAGGGAGCTTTATAACTTGTTTGTACCCTTTCCGTCCGGATTTTTATAGAGAAATGGGATTTGGACTTGGAACGAAAATATATCAGTATACAGTGAAACCTGTTCAGCTCCCACGAAATAGGAAGGATCACATTCAATTCTTAGACAAAAAGGATAAAAAAGCCTTAAAGGAGTGCTATACCAGATATACAGATAAAACGCACGGCATGATTGAATTGAGAGAGACTCAATTAGATCGCTTTTTTGATAAACCAGAAAATACTATTGTGGGGTACAAAAAAGATGATACCATTTCGGGATATCTGGTTTTTACGTTCAAGAAGGGGGATGCAGAAAGTTTTATCGTCAACGATATTGAAACCGTAGAATTCATATACGAGACGAAAGAGGCTCTTTCAGAGCTGCTCACATTCCTGCACACTCAAAAGGATCAGATACGGTATGTTATCATTAATACACAGGATGAGTACTTCTGCCATTTGCTGCCAGACCCCAGAAACAATTCAGAGCGGTTAATCCCGTCTGTGTACCATGAAAGTAATGTATCCGGGGTGGGGCTCATGTACAGGGTCATTGATACAGAGAAGGTATTTGAAGTTTTGAAAGACCACAACTTTGGGAATCAGGACTGTGACCTCAACCTATCTGTAACAGACAGCTTCTTCAAAGAGAACGAAGGGGATATTATTGTTCATTTTGAAAATGGGGTACCTTATCTGGGGAGAAAAGACTACGAGGTGGAGATTCGTCTGGATGTTTCCGATTTCTCCTCACTGGTCATGGGTGCTGTGCCGTTCAACAGGTTATACCGCTACGGGTTGGCAGATATTTCTGATCCTGAATACGTGGATACAGTAACTGCACTTTTTAGAACAAAAGAAAAACCTGTGTGCACAACAGAGTTTTAATGTAGTAAGAAAATGCCATAGAAGTCTTCCATATTGTTTGATTTCCTCGAACACTGTAGATTAGGGAAAAGGAGGGTATAAAATCTATATCACTCATTTGAAATCGAAAGAAAAGTTTATTACTGCGAAAGACCATAATGAGTAATCCATATCATTCAAAAAACTGGAAAAATCGCTAGGTTTATATACTCTCTGTAAAGGTGAGAGCATGAAGATATCTTTTTCTGGAGCTGACCTCTTTCTTTCATATCTTCAGGGAGAGGCTACCTTAGATGAGGTGATCGATCATGAAGCTTACAGAGTTGTGTTCAGCCACAGAGACCATTACGGCAATGGGTTAACTAAAAAAGATATTGAGAACGCTTTGAAAGGGGAATCTACTCCATTTTATGGACTAAAAAATCTCAATGAAAATCTTCCCAGGATAAAAAATCTCATCAATACAATAAAGAAAAACGAATCTGAATGGATAAAGGATGTGTCAAAAGTTTTTTCTTCTTTACTTCCAGAAGAGCATATAACCAACATAACTGTATATCCCATAATCGGTTACGATGCTGGAATAGGGCTCCACAATGCAGTGTGCATGAACCTTAATTGGGAACCATATGTGAATGATCCCCACGAGTTTTTGTATTTCATCATCCATGAATGTTTTCACGTGCTCTATGAGAGAATCCATAGGATTCCTCCACTCAAAGAGGTAAGAACACCCAGTGGTTGGCTGTCTTATTTTAACATATTTGTTCAGAATGAGGGGTATGCGGTGTATGCTCCTCTTCATCTGCGAGAAGAGAGAAATCACTTAAAAGATAGGGATTATGTAGTTTTATTTGATGAGAGAAGAATTGAAGAACACATTGAAGGGTTTTTGGATACTCTTGAGCTCTTTGAACAAACACAGCTCACTTTTGATGAATACTGCCATTATATCTTTGGACCGATGCGTCTCACGTACAGAATAGGCTGTGAATTGGTGAGGCGTATTGAAAGAAGTTACGGTTTTGAAGCAGTGAAGAGAGGCATCTATCTTGATGCAGACCAGTTTCTTTCTACGTATCACCACTTGCTCACTAAAAAGTAGAATCAGCATTATCTTTTTTGTCAGAATGTTACACGTGTAACAATTCATTGTGTTAATTCCTTGTGAGCAAAAGGCTTAAAAAGTAAGTGCGAGGTATCAATGAATAGACAAATGTATCCGAGGAGTGAAAATGGCAAAGATAAAGGTCACAGTAGAAAGAATCGACGGGTACTGCAACCTTCCCATGCTGGTAGGTGATTCCTTCTACGTTGAAGGTTCCCGATTGTATATCCCTGAAGGAAAGTACATCTGTGTGTGGGCCTTGCAGAGCATGATGCCTGTTTTTCCTGTGATGAGTGTTAAAGATACGTTAGAAGATAGTCACTGGATAAAGAAAGTTACCCATTTTTCCTGCCCAGATCCAAAAGGTCGTGTACTGTACCGTCTAGAGATAGTTGAATAGATTAAGCTGACTGAAAAAGGTGTCAAGATGATCCGCGTTGACGTGAGCAAATGTACAGGATGCAGAAGATGTGAAACTGTGTGTGCATTCTTCCACACAGGGAAAGTGAGCAACCGGTTAGCCAGAATCAAAGTTGTGAACCTGTACGAGAGCGGTATTGATGGTCCAGTAGTCTGTGCCCAGTGTAAAGAACGCTACTGTATGGATTGCCCTGTCAATGCATTAACCATAGGCTCAGTAGGGCAGATAATCTACTCCCCAACTGGTTGTGTACTGTGCGGCACCTGTGAAACTCAATGTCCTATTGGTGCTATAGAGGTATTCAATGAATGTGTGTACGTGTGCGATCTCTGTGGGGGGAGGCCGAAGTGCGTGGAAGCCTGTACAGAAGGGGCCATCACCTATGATCCAGATGGAGATATGTCCTTGGAGAGTCTTGAGAAAGCAGAGAAGATGAATCCAGATCAGAAACGTCACAATTACGTGAGAAAACAAGGAGAAGAACTGCGAAAGACGTGGAGGGGAGAGCGTGCCTAACTACGGGTATGGCGGGAGAATTTTACGAATAGATCTTGCAGAACAAAATGTCCGTACAGAAAAACTTCATTCCTCATGGGTGAAACCCGTTGTTGGGGGGAGAGCTGCTAACACGAAAAGGCTTTTTGAAGAAATAGATCCTGATTGTGATCCTTTGGGGCCTGATAATGTTTTAATTTTTGGTGTAGGACCTTTAACTGGTTCTTTACTACCTGCATCTGCTTACTATACGGTAACTGCTAAATCGCCACTGACAGGGATACTGGGAGATTCTGCAGCAGGAGGCCAATTTGCAGCAGAGATGAAGTTGACCGGGTTTGACCAGATCATTATGACAGGTGCAGCAGATAATTTAGTGTACGTGATGGTGACTGATCAAGGTGCAGACATTGTGGAGTGCCCTCACTATGCAGGTAAAACTATTGTGGAGACCACAGAATCCATCAGAAAAGATCGGAATGACTATTCCATACAGGTGGCTGCTGTTGGGCCTGCGGGAGAGAAATGTGTTTTGTATGCAACAATTGTGTCCAGTGGAAATAGGGTAAACGGAAGGACAGGCATGGGAGCTGTCATGGGTTCCAAAAAGGTGAAAGCAGTAGCTGTGAGAGGTTCCCTTCCTGTAGAGGTCAAAGATCCTCTAGTTTTTTTGTCTGAAGTTAAAAAAGTCGAAAAAACTATACAAAATCACCCTGAATACAAAAAACGCTACCATATGGGTACTACCATGTTGATGCAAGATTTGAATAACATTGGTATTCTTCCTACCAACCATTTTCAAAAAGGAGTGTGTAAATACATTGATGAAATCTCTGGCGAAAGACTGGCAGCCTTATACAAGGTGAAAAACAAGGCCTGTTTTAACTGTAACCTTCATTGTTCTCGTTATTACATCTGCGGCGACACAGAGGCAGAAGGTCCTGAATTTGAAACATTGTGTAGTTTTACTTCCCGAATAGGTAATTATGATCTTGAATTTGCCTTGGAGATGAACTGGTATTTAAACCAGATGGGGTTAGACTCCATATCTACTGGTGAGGTTATTGGCTGGTTAATAGAGTGCCAGGAAAGAGGATTGATTTGCCCAGAAGAAGTGGATGGTCTTCGCATCACCTGGGGTGATAAAGATGCAATCAGAGACACGGTAAAAAAAATCGTATTTCGTGAAGGAATTGGAGACACTCTAGCAAATGGTGCCACAAAAGTGTCAAAACAGTTTAACGAAAAAGCACAACACCTCGTCATGCAGGTCAAAGGGCTGGACATCATCTGTGGAGATCCCAGAGGTATCAAGGCGTACGGCCTCACCTATGCTGTATCCTCCAGGGGTGCTGATCACCTTCGGGCTGAACCCTACTTTGAATTAACCAACCGAAAACAGGAAGCTTTAAGAAGATTTGGCACAGAAAAAGCTGCAGATCGTCTATCAGAAGAAGGAAAGGCCGCTCTAGTAGTGTACTCTGAGAAGATTGCTCTTCTGTGTGATTCAATAACTATGTGCAAGAATATCGGACTGTGCATGGATGTACTGAATTTTGAGAATTGTTCTGCCCTCTTAACTGCAGGTACTGGTATGGAGTACACTCCAGAATATCTAAAAAAGATTATGGAAGATTCGGTAGATCTGCAGCGCAATCTCAATAACCGGTTTGGCCTCCAAAGAGAGGACGATACCCTACCGGAACGATTTGTAAAAGAGCCACTACCTGAGGGGTTAACAAAGGGATCTACAGTAGACATTACACGGATGGTTGAAGAATACTATAAAATCCACCACTGGGAATAACTTCACGTTTCATAAAGCCTTCACAAGAGAAGAAAAGATTAACCCTGCTCCCAATATTAAAACGATAGTTGCCCCAGAAGGTAAATCCAGCCCGTAAGATAAGAACAATCCGCATACGGTGGCAGTAATACCTGTTCCAATTGAAGAAAGCATTAACCGCTTCATGTCATGAGTGAACAATCTACTGATGGCTGCAGGCATGGTTAACAAAGCAATCACCAAAATGACTCCCACCACCCTGATCAAAACTACGACGCTCAGCCCAACCAAACACAACAGCAGCAAATACAACTTCTGGGCAGGGACTCCCACTACAATGGAAAATTCTTCATCAAAGGACATGGCCAGAAACTCTCTGTAAAATAATGCTACTACTACAACAATTACTGCATCCAGTGTCACCATCATCACCAGATCAACCCGAGGAACAGTTAGAATATTCCCAAACAAGTAACTGAACAGATCTGGAGCATAACCAGGACTTAAATGAATAAATAAGATACCCAAAGCCATTCCTACAGGCCACATGACACCAATGACTGTATCCTCACTTAATTTGGTCTTCTTACTGATAATACCAATACTCACTGCAGATAATACGCTAAAGGGAAGCGCAGCCAGAATTGGATTCACACCCAGTAAGTACCCTAGTCCGATCCCGCCGAAAGCGGCATGGGAAATCCCTCCACTGATGAAGACGATCTTTCTCACCACCACGTAGGTACCCACAATGCCGCAGGATATACTGACTAACACTGCTGCTATCAGTGCATTTCTCATGAATTCATACTGGAGTATCTCTATCATTGTTGTGCCTCCTCAATACTCTGTGGGGGATGCCGTGTGCAATAACTTCTATAGGGCACTGGTACACATCTTCAAGGGCTTCCATTGCTCCCTCTGCAGGTCCGTGATAAAATAATTTCCGGTTTAAACAGGCTACACTCTCCACATAGACAGAAATAACACTGAGATCGTGGGTAACTAAAACAATGGCCATTTTTTCCTTTAATCGTGATAATAAATCATAAAATGACTTCTGCATTTCAGGATCAACACTGGCAGTAGGTTCATCGAGGAGCAACAACATGGGTTCTCTCACGAGTGCTCGTGCTAAAAGTACTCGCTGGAGCTCTCCTCCTGATAGGTGACCGATTTGTCTGTCTGCAAAGTCAGACATGCCCACTATTTTCAACGTTTTAGAAACACATTTCCTGTCAGTGTCAGAATACTTTTTGAACCTTTGGTACCGTCCCATGATGACAGCATCAAAAACAGTTATGGGAAATTGCATATCAAACCCAACGCCCTGAGGGAGGTACCCGATTGATCTCCTTCCACTTTCTGGCGGATTTCCGA
>Ga0209636_10002729_pt1 | contig 18029 bp, 18 predicted proteins | sample DeeMarSWOR152_54_FD_187464 | JGI IMG/M metagenome (GOLD analysis project Ga0209636, IMG submission 187464) | Marine sediment microbial communities from White Oak River estuary, North Carolina - WOR-1-52-54 (SPAdes) (version 2) | ecosystem: Environmental > Aquatic > Marine > Intertidal zone >... | reverse complement strand
CAGCTAAAGTGGCTGACGAGACTGTTCTTCCGAAGACAAAAGCATTGGGCGTTTTATCTGGCACTACTGCTATTCTCGGCGTGGGAATTCCAGACTTTCCTGCCAGATCCTGTACCATGTTCTCTAGAAATGGATTTTCTCCTTTTTTGAGGTATCTTAACCTGGCAGACATGGAAACAATGGACGGGGAGAGCAGCCACTGGAACAAGACCACCAGGAGAGCTAATGGGATGACAAAGTATATTCCCAAGTCAAAATAGTAGGCAACCACGGAAATCATGGCAAACAGTACAGCAAAGATGAGAATTATCGTAATTGCCATATTTCTGCGAAGCGTTGTGAGTGACATGATATATGTTTATTACTGGGAATTTAAAGGTTATGGTAAAGGGGCGTTGTCAAGTTTTCGGTGGATGGAACCTCTCTGAGCTCATGAATTTCTTTTTGTCAGCGATGTACAAATAATAAGGATAAATTCACCCAATGTTACACGTGTAACAGTATCATCCCAAAGGGTTGACACCCTCTTGTGCTCGAAATATTTATTAGAGAGAACCCAATGTTAACTATGGTCGAAATTGTAGAAAAAGTGAACTGTCCGAGTTGTGGAGCCCCTCTAAAGATTAAGGCAGGAGAAATTGTTGTCACCTGCGAGTACTGTGGAACTGCAGTGAACTTGAAAGCGGAGAGATCCTTTGTGCTCAGACATTCAATTATCCCTAACAAGTACTCGAAAGAAGAAATTGAAAAGCTGGTGAGATCTTGGATGCGAGCCGGGTTTGCCATGCCTGAGAATGTGGCACGAAAGGCGCGCTTTGAGCAGGTGCGGTTAGTCCACCTCCCCTTTTACGTGGTAACAGCCCATGCAGTGACGAAGTACCAGGGAGTGTTCACCAGGACGGGGAGACCACGTGATGTAGAGGATACTATTGCCAAAGACTACCAATGGACAGTTTTAGGGAGAAGAGTTTCACAATTCCCTGAGAGAGAGTACAAAATCCCTTTATCTGGGAAGTCAAGCTTTGATTTATCTTTAGTACAGGGGGAGTTCTTGAATGCAGAATTAGATGAAGGAGATGCTGAAGAAAAGGGAAGAGCAGAAATTGAATTTCACCAGAATTATTTGGCAAAAGAGAAAGCAGACCACATCACAGAAAGTATGACCACTATAGATGTGAAGGGCTGTGAATTTTTGCATGCACCAGTATGGTTCATCGATTACGAGTACAATGGGAAGGTGTACCACGTATTAATGGATGGAGCCACTGGCGAGGTCATCAGGGGAGATATACCAGTAGAGGAGAGCAGGTTCCCGTGGATTTGGATTTTAGCCATCTTGGTAGTCTTTTTTGTGTTGCTGGTAATAGTACTGTAATCCTTGAATGACCTACAATAGACTAGTCCGAATTCATGTGTTTGCCACTTTTAAAAGAGCGAGCCACAACCCAAGCATGTCACAACCTGAGATCACCATATCTTTTTCTCAGATACGACACAGCAAGGGGATACACCATTTTTTGGATGAAATTATACCTGTGCATCCTGTACAAGATGGCTTTCATAATTCTTCCGTTTTTAACCATGAGCGAGTACCGGATTCTATCACATTTTTCCCACAGGTAACGGTTGGTTATGGATGCTTTTAATTTGTGACTGAAATACTTTTGTGCAGTCTGTTCGTAATCTTTGTTATCCAGTATGCTTTGAGCAGCTAAGAATCCAGAAGTGACAGCATACCTCATGCCAAATCCCCAAAGAAAATCCTGTAACCCTGCTGCTTCTCCTACAAATAATGATTTGTCCTTTTTGAATACATTTTTTGTTGAAAAGCTTCCAATTCCTCCAACTTTTTTCGGTTCTTGTATACCGAGGTCCATCATAGTTGAAAAGATGTTCTTTGTTTCTTCAAAGCAGTGTGCAACAGATGTTAACTCATCGAGTACTACCGTACACATGCAGCCGTACCCTTTTGTCACCAGAAGGTACGCATACCCTTTGTAAGCTGCCTTATCATTGAGTAGGAGTACAGCAGTATCTTTCATTGTGGTTTTGAAGGCAATTCCTTTGTCTATACCAGCAATTTCGTTAAACGTAGGACCAGTAGCAACGATGTCGGCCTGGTCTTGAGGGATTGTCTTTCCAAAATGGATGCAGACTCCCAATGCAAGTGCTTGTTCTTTCAATCCGTAATCAAGGCTTCCTGGCATTGAACCTCTCTTCACAAGGTAAAAGAGTGGCTTTTCGAATTTGATTTCTTTAGTTTTGGAACCATTTGTCACAGTAAGAGTTGAGAAAGGATCACAATCAAAGTTAACAGTAATATTCATTCTTTTGAATTCGTTCAGGATGTCTTCTTTTTCTGACCAGTTTTCCAGCCCTTCAAGATCTCCGCGAAATCTTTTTCCAACATCTTCATTCTTTTCAAAAACATCTACATTGTGACCTGCCTTTGCGAGGGTTATTGCTGCAGATAAGCCAGAAATACCAGCACCTACAATTTTTGTTCTCCTCATTTTATCCTCTTTGTATTATACTCAAGGAATATAAGGGTTTGCAGGAATTGTAGTCATAGATAGATCATTCTTTAGGTATTAAGAGAGCTCATAGGTGTCAATTTTCGGTTGGTTTTGTTACACGTGTAACAACAATTTGACAGCCTCTCTCAGAGAAATTGTAACATTTTGGTTCATGATAGTTTGTGAGTACTGACAACATCTGGAGCTGGAGCATAACACATTTAAGCTCTTCATCCGAACAAGTTGTAATGTATGATGTCACAGTCACAGGTGGAGGACCTGCAGGTGCTTTGTGTGCTGAGGAACTGGCAAAAAAAGGATTTTCATGTCTTTTGCTAGAGAAATCAAAACCGAAAAGGTATAAAGCCTGTGCAGGTGGTATAAGTCTTGAAGCGTTTAATTTGAAGCCTGTACCTGATTATATTGTAGAACGGAAGATCGTTTTGGCACGGATTTATTCTCCTTTGAGATCTGTGGATGTTGGAGAAAGAGATGAACCAGGGTATACCGTCTACAGAACAGAATATGACCAGTGGCTGAGAGATCAAGCTCAAGATAAAGGTGCAGAAATCCACTACGAAGAAAAAGTGAGGAAGGTGACCCTCAAGAGTTGTACAGTTAAAGGAAAAAAAGAGTACAAATCTCACGTAATTGTGGGCGCATTTGGGGTGTGTCCTTGTTTGTACCGTGAATTTGGGGTTTCAATTTCAGAATGGGTCCAGTTGATACAGCAGGAATTCACACTTCCAGAAGAGGTAGTCTCAGAGAGAATTGGCAACTCTCTTGAAATTTATTTTGACAGTACCTATGCTACCTGGGGGTACTCGTGGATCTTTCCCAAGAAAGAAGGGGTTTCAGTAGGATTGCTTTCTCTTCCTCGAACAGTGCGAAAAAAAGAACGGTTAACCCACTTTGTCAATGATCACCAGAGCAAATTAAAAGGTGCTACCCCCAAGAAATTTGAGAAGAAATATACGTTTGGAGGATTTATCCCATTAAGACCTTTAGAGAAAACGTGTGGGGAGAACTTTGTTTTGGTGGGAGATTCTGCTGGATTCTGTGATCCAGTAACTTATGAGGGAATTTCAAGTGCTTTAAAATCTGGGAGGATAGCGGCCGATACCATCGAGAGGTACTTAGAGCATGGGCATCCACTGTCTTCTTATGAAGATGAATGGAGGAAAGAACTGTATGAAGAAGACTTGAAGTATGCCCAAAAGCTGCAGAATCTCATGTATGGCCATAACCTGTCAGATAAATTAGCAGAAGCAGTGGTGGATATAGCAAATGATGATAAGGATATGAACACTGCATTGAGATGGTTATTAAACAGGAAAAAACCCAGGAAAACAGTTTATAACCTGATCATGAAGAAGAAGTTTACATTATTGAGAAAGCTCGGGTTATCTACTGTAAGACTTTTACCGAGGTTGATGTAATGGATGTGATCGTGGTAGGAGCTGGTCCTGCAGGCAGCACGGCTGCCAAAGCAGTGGCAGAAAAAGGATATTCTGTGACTGTATACGAGAAAGGGCCTCTCAAGAGGGAAAAACCCTGCGGCGGTGGAGTCTCAGATCGTGTGGTCAAAGAGTTTGGGTTGGAGCATGCAGACACATTCTGGGATCGATTTTGCCAGGGAATTTTCTTGTGTTCTCCTCAGAACAGGACAGTGGTCTTAGTTGACAAAGCAGGCGGGAAAGGTTATTTAGTGATGCGGGAGAAATTTGATTATTTCCTGGTGGAAAAAGCTCGAAAAGCAGGTGTAAAATTCGTGGAGAACACGTATGCAGAGCCATTTCTGAAAGATGAGAAAATACACGGTATAAAAACTAAAGAAGAGGTAATAGAATCTGATATTGTGATCGCCTGTGATGGAACACCTTCCTCGTTTGCACGAAAGCTAGGTATCTACTCGGGAAACGACTACAATCAGGCAGCCGCCTATCAGTACCAGATGAAGATGGATAACACAGAAATTGATGAAAAAATTGGAGACAACATGGAAATCTACTTTGGTCACCAATGGGCACCATACGGGTATTCCTGGATCTTTCCCAAGAATGGCACAGTCACTGTGGGTAATGGTACGTGGCTTTATGCTCTAAAGAAGTGCAAAGCAACCTTGAAAAAGCTTCTGGATACATTCATTCAGGAGCACCCAGTAGCCTCTGAAAAGTTGGAGAATGCGGAAATTATGTATCCTCAATCTGCCATGATCGGGTTCACTGGTGTTGCAAACCCTTTGTACCTGGACAACTTCATGGTTGCTGGAGATGCAGCAGGATTTGTATCAGTTCCCACCGGCGAAGGGATTTACTACTCCATGGTGTCAGGTGCAGCAGCAGGAGAGGTAGCTGCAGAAGCTGTGCAGCGCAGAGATACTTCCCGTACTGTCTTGAAAAAATACAAGAAAAGAGTAGATGAAAAAATAGGGACAGACATGAAATGGGGATACTGGCTGAGAAGGCTGGTAATGGACAAAGAAAAAAATCAGGAGCAGCTGATAAGAGCTTCCCTTAGAGATGAATGGATTTATGACATGACAGGGCGATTGATCGGAGGAGACATTGGATATAAGCAGTTTATGATAAATTACTTGTTGAGACCTGATAAAGTTTTCAGGTTATTGTGGGGTTAATCATAGGATCCTGGGATTACCTTCAGAGGTTGGTATAATGGATGTGATCGTTATAGGAGCAGGCCCTGCAGGCAGCACGGCTGCCAAAGCAGTGGCAGAAAAAGGATATTCTGTGGCTGTATACGAGAAAAAACCTTTAAAACGGGAAAAACCCTGCGGCGGTGCAGTTTCAGGGCGGGTTGCAAGAGAATTCGTATTAGATTTAGAAGATACATTCTGGGACCGACAGTGTACAGGAGTCTTTCTGTGTTCCCCAAAAGGTAAGACAGTAGCTTTGACAAGTGATGGCACCATAGCGTATTTAGTGATGCGGGAGAAATTCGATTATTTCCTGGTGGAAAAAGCTCGAAAAGCAGGAGTTAACTTTGTGGAGAACACGTATGCAGAGCCATTTCTGAAAGATGAGAAAGTAAGAGGTATAAAAACCAAAGAAGAGGTAATAGAATCTGATATTGTGATCGCCTGTGATGGAACACCTTCCTCGTTTGCACGAAAGCTAGGTATCTACACAGGAAATGATCATAACCAGGCTGCCACCTATCAGTACCAGATGAAGATGGATAATACAGAAATTGATGAAAAAATTGGGAACAACCTGGAAATTTACTTTGGCCACCAATGGGTGCCCTACGGGTATTCCTGGGTCTTTCCTAAGGATGGCGTTGTTACAGTGGGTTGTGGAACCTGGTTTTACGCTCTCAAAAAATATAGAGTAAATGTAAAGGACTGTCTGGATGCATTCATTCAGGAGCACCCAGTAGCCTCTGAAAAGTTGAAAAATGCTGAAATTCTGTACCCTCAATCTGCTATGATCGGATTTTCCAGTATTGTTCAGCCCCTCTACCTGGATAACTTCATGGTTGCTGGAGATGCAGCAGGATTTGTCTCTCTTCCCACCGGCGAAGGGATTTACTATTCCATGGTGTCAGGTGCAGCAGCGGGAGAGGTGGCAGCAGAAGCTTTGAAGTCAGAAGATTGCTCCTGCAAAGTCTTGAAGAGATACGAAAAGAGAACATACGAGAGAATTGGGGCAGACATGAAATGGGGACCTTTGCTGAGAAGAATAGCATTAGACAAAGAAAAGGATCAGGAAAACCTGGTACGATTGTCCTTAAAGGATGCGTGGTTTGCGAAAATAATCAGGGACTTAATTGTCGGGGATATTCGGTACGACCGATTCTTGATGGATTTACTGTTGAGACCTGATAAGTTGCTGAAATTTTGGCTGGGTTAACTTGTTATATATTCTTCTAGATGGGGTTGCCAAGTCTTCGGGGGATGAAGAACCCCAATCATCTTTGTTATCATTTTTTCAGAAATGATGTGATAAAAGACAATATATTGTTGCACGTGTAACAAGAGTGAGACAATCGCCCGACAATTTTACAAACTTTGGCATTGAGCGGCAATGTATGATATGGTAGCTTAGTAATAGTTTATTATTAACCGAAAATCTTATATAATTCAAAAGAAACAAAAAAACTCAAACATCTCGAAACCATAGTTTCCTACAGTTCATCAGGGTCGATTCTGAGACTGTAAACAGATAGATAGGAAACCATCAACACGTAATATTCGACAAAAGAAGAGGTGACAAAAAATGTATGCAAAACTGATCCAGCCCACAGTAAGCCTAGATGGAACAGTGTTAAAAGCAGGTTGCTACGAAAGTGGAAATTTGCCCATTTTTGGAGAGTGCGTACAAAAAGGCGGACTTCCCCTTTTTCCTATCTAGGGTTTGAAATCTAGAATTGTTGATAATCGTTGATAACCAGAGGGTTAATGCATTTGCTGAACAAATCTGATCCTATTTGTGGATGAGTACATAGTGCTTGGCCAGCTTTCCTAGGTTGTGTGCCTGTTCTTCTGACAAATGGACTTTGAGCATGTCCTTTTCTATGTCTCCGTATTTTCTGGTGAGCCTTTTTTTTCTCTCCTGTGTCCAGGTAGCTTCTATGTATGCTATGTCAGCTCCAGAGACTAACTCTTTCAATGACTCACACATGGAAGAATCTCCTGTAACTGCCACAGTCTTTCCTTTTAGTGCAACCCGATATCCTGCTGCAGGAATTGGGGGCATGATCCCCTGGGCTGTTGACCCTGCATGGTTGACAAGAAATGGTTGTATTGTCACACTGTTGAATTGATATATATGTCTGTCTTCTATTTTAATGGCCTCAATTTTGAAGGGAATAGTATCTTTATAACACTTCTGGAATCCTTGTATGACAGCATCTACCTCACATGTTCCAGGATGTAAAATTTTCAGTGGTTTTTTCCGTCCTTTCATTCGTAGGTATCCTAATAGGGAGTGCAACCCTCCCATGTGGTCATAATGGCCGTGAGTAATCACAATGATGTCTAAATCTTCGAAGTTGTAGTCTGTACTGAGGAGATCTCTCAACGTTCCATCTCCTACATCCACTAATACAGTGTCCAGAATAATCTGTGTGGCAACACCTGCTTTTGAGTAGAGAACGTGACTCATGATTGTCTCAATGAGTGTATCGTTTTAAGGATGAGGGTTACATGGCCACAGTACTAAAGATAAATCAACTAAGTGTTACACGTGTAACATAATCCCCCGAGGTTTGACAATCTCAAGATTCATTATGTCGAGGTTTCTTACAAGCCCAAAGGATTTTATACGTGTTAGTTGTATACAGTGCATGGGACTTAGAAGCGCTGAAAAGAGTCTTACCTATAAGTTGGAGTACGAAAAAGTGTTCGAAGAAGCGAAAAACGCTCTTTCTGATTGTGGATTTATCATCAAAAAGACTGATGAACCATCAGGGATTATTAAAGCATTTGCAGAGGTGTCTATTTGGTCTTACGGAGATGTTATAACTATTTCAGTTTCCAAAAGTGCAGAAGGAACCCACGTGAAAGCACACTCCACGGCAAAAGCAGCCATATTTGATTGGGGCAAAAGTGGGAGGAATGTTACTGATTTCTTTGCCATTCTAGATGAGAGGTTAGCAAATTCTAATAAAAGGGTGAAATCTTCTGCTAGTTATTTCGAATAACAAAATTATAGCGACATCTTGACATCTTTTCCGTAGTACACGTGGACAAAATCCCTGTATATTCGGTATTTGACTGACCACTGTCATGTCTTCAACAGAAACGAATACTAATGATTGGAATTGTACATACGATCAAGTGGTAGACCATTTAGAGTAAAGTTTATAATTATGGATAAGAAAGAATAGACAATGAAAGATGAAAATGCAGGTTTAATAATATTTGACTTGGACAATACTCTTGTGGATAAAAACGCAGTATTTGAAAAAGCGCAAAAGAAAATGATTGAAATAGTTAAAGGATCCAAAGTTACCAAAAAAGATATGGAAATCTTGAGAAAAATGGATTTAATTCTCATTAAGAAAAAAAAGAGTCACCTCTATCCTTTTGAAATCTTAGCTTTGTCTCTGTGGCTCTACTACGACGAGAATCTGGATGTAAAAAAGAGTATTCAAAAAAGTCTAGACATCTTTGAGGGCACAAGTGAAAGAACTGAAGAGATAGAAGAAGCTATTGAGCTGGCAGAGAAAGCAGCGGGAGAACACAATAACATTGTGGAGAATACCCCGGCCCCACTCTTCAAGGGAGTAAAAAAAGTTCTTCAAACTCTCAAGAAAAGAGGATACATTCTAGTCCTCGTTTCAGAAAGTAATCACTTGCTGCAAAAGAAAACATTGGAAACCTATAACTTGCAGCAGTATTTTGATGATTTCAAACTATGCGACCAGAAGGGGCAGTGTTTTTTTGAGATCAAGAAAAAATTTGACCCAAAATTTTATGGAAACGAGTTCAAGGTTGTTGTTATAGGAGATGGCATTGAAAGAGACATTAAACCAGGTAATGAGATTGGGGCCATCACCATCTGGAAACCAGGAAACTTCAATCCAGGTACACCGTCCCCCGGTATGAACCAGCCAGACTTTTCTATTAGGGACGTAGAAAGTCTTTTAACTATCCTTCCCTAGATTTGGTTCCTCTTTTGCTATTTAAAGTATTTTCTACCTATTTCGAGTGAGAGATACCCAAAGGCAGCCAAAATTAATATGATTAGGAACTTTGCAGTCCAGTTCCACAGATTAAGATAACTGACTATTCCTGAGTAAGCCATAAGGAGAAGTGAGCAAAAAGATACATAGAAGAGCAGATGCGCAGCCAAGTTCTTTTTTACTTTTCCGTGAGTCTTTTTTGCCAGTTGGTATGATTCTACCACATAATCATGAATGAGCTTGTCTCGAAGCTTATCAGTTTCAAGATATCCTTCTAATTTTCTGGTTTCTTCCTTTAAAAAAATATTCATCCATTCATTAGCCTCTTTTTTTAAGATGAATTTGAAAAAAAGGAGTGATTCTGGGTCTTCTGATCTTTTTTCTCCTTTTTCTCCCTTTTCTCCTTTTTCTCCCTTTTCTCCCTTTTCTCCTTTTTCTCCCTTTTCTCCTTTTTCTCTCCCATCTCTAGGCCATCCTTTTATTTCGAAGGACGGCCCAATTGTCTCAATGATAGAAATTGTACCACCTATTGTACAGAAAAGATACACTAAGAACAAAACTGGAATGAAGTTGATACCTTTCCATGTTGCTGAAATATTGCTTTCAAGGAAGAAATTGAACAAAAAAGTTGCAGCACCAGTCAGAAAAGCTATAGGAATCAAGAGACGAGCAGCTTTTTCACTCTGGTGAAGATTTGCCTTCAAAACTTCTTCAAAAATATTCTTTGCGATTTCAAGGCGAGCTTTCTTTTCATCATCCATTTTTGACCCTCCTATAGGTTGTTCTCATCTGTCTTTTAAAGTTTTCGCCTTTTTCCAAGGTCAGATTGTGGGTTTAATCCCTCTTCATTCATTTTGGACTTTATTGGGTTTCTATTACATTACCACCCGTGTCTTTGTCAAGTTCATCGACAGTAATTCCTCTTTTTCTCAACTCTCTCAAGTACGGGTTAATCCCCACCATGTCTGATGCGATATGTCCAGAAATGATCAAATTCCCTTTTCCGTAGTCCTTTAATTTCTTTAAATCAGGTGGTTTAATGTGGATGTAGATGACTGTTCCAATCCCGTGATCGAAATACGCTTTTGCTACAGGATATCCACCGTTGGTGCCAGCACCGTGTGCTACGACCACCTTTCCTGCTTTGTCACCTGAATCACCCAACGGTACCATAATGTCAGTAGATGCATTCTTGAATTCTTTTAACGTGAGCAGAGCATCAACCACATCTTCAACTGTTGATTCTTCATTCGTTAATTTCTGTACTGTATCATCCATGATTCTCCGCCCTAGCTCGTCTAGAGGATTGTGAATATTTAAGTAAGGCATTCTCAACTTTTCTGCCACAGAGGGTGCATGGTACAAATTCCTGGATTGGCTCGTCACTTTTGCAGTCTCCACCATGGGCAACACTGCTTCTTCAGCCACTTTTTCAGGGACACCTTCCTTCATTAATTGGTCTTTGTGTTTCCACAACACTTCATAATACTTCAGGAATGCTCTTCCTCCCTGGGGGTGGTGAGCCAGACAACAGTCGTACCCCAATTCATGGGCCAGCACCAATTCGGGAACACCCAAATCCACGCCAAATAATACCTTTTTGATATTATCTCCTTCAACATAGACAGCAGAATCTCCAGGTATTTCCGTCATATCCACCATATCCAGGGCAATCTGCATCAACTCTTTGGTGTTCATGGTTATTCCTCCTTTTCGACAAATCCTTTCTGGTACAAAGATTCAATTATATTCTTTATCTGTTCTCCGGCCGTTTCTTTATCTATTTCGAACTGTTCTACCACAGTCTTGACAATTTCCTCTACTGTGGAGCCATCACACAACTTCCACACAAAGAAACTGCTCTCATTTAACACTAGTTTCTGACCATTTCTCCTGTTAATCAGAAGATAACAGTTCTCTTCCTCCCTCTCGATGATCTTCGGAACATGTCGGATGCGCATGCACAACCTACGAAGAACAGCTTAAAAACATTATGTCCGCAAACGTTGGCACTGTACAGATTTCCGAAATTTTAGCATTCAAAAGTTGAGATTTTGACCTGTAATGTTGACATTTTTAACAGTCCGTATGTGGAGTAGTTGTACTGTGTAACAGGATGTAACTACAGAGTTATCTAGAGAGTTGTCAAGATTGTGGGGGATGAAACCTCCTTGAGTTCATGAATTATTTTTTTGCTAACAATTCCCATACAATAAAGATAACCTCGCCTAATGTTACACGTGTAACAAACGACGCCTGCAGATTTCACAGTCTCTTACCTAGTAAGATTTATTAAACTGGAATGTGCAGCACATTCATGAGGATCAGCATTACAGGAACTCCTGGCGTTGGTAAGACAGCAGCAGCAGAGAAGTTGAGTAAAATATTGGGGTTAACCCACATTGATGTATCGAAAGCAGCTTTCAAGATGGGGGCTGTTGTAAAAGAAGATGAGAGCAGTTCTGTAGTAGATGTGGACACTCTAAAGGAGAACCTAGAGAAAATGGATGATATCATTATTGATTCACATTTTTCAGAAGTATTTGATGTCGATTTTGTTTTTGTGCTGCGATGTGAGCCCAAAACACTGTATACTCGCTTAAGAGAAAGGGGTTATCCCGAAAAGAAGGTCAAAGAGAATGTGATGGCAGAAATACTGGATTACTGTTTGATGAATGCGCTTGATTACCATGATGCAGAAAAAATTTTTGAAATTGCTGAAAATGCTACAGATGAGATACTCTCAATAGTGGAGAATCCAACAAAGGAGAGGAGTCTAGCCTTTGGGAGTAAGACACACTTTTTAACTGAAGAGAACCTAACCCTAGTAAATGATATGAACATTTGACCCAGGATAATGCGTATGTGTCGTTGCATGGTTATCGACACGAGCTTTTGGGTTTTCCTGTGTTATTCAAATATCTGCAAAAAATGAACTTCCTTTCAGCAACCAATTGAGATGCTCCATGAGTTCTGTCTGTAGTCTCTCACAGATTTGTGGTAACCGTGGTCAAATTCTCTCCACTTCTTGTACAGCATCGTTTGCCACGAACAAAAAAGAAAAAGAAAAAGGTTGCTTAACCCCTTACCTTGAACTTGATCTGTGTTCCCTCTTCAGTCACTAGAGTAACGTCTTCACCAGCAGCAAAGGTATCGCCTGTAAGAGTGGTTAAATCGAATGTGGTAACATCATCAGGTTGTATTGTTTGACCTAAACTCGTGCCAACGAGGATACCTTCCTGGTACACTGCATCTAAAACAGCCGCTGTACTGGTAGCGTTTCGAATGTACACGGTTAATGTACCACCACTGAGGTTTTGTGCTTCAAGGACGAGCTGCTCAGCTTCTGCAGATTCTGCACCAGTCTTCTCGGAGGTGAACCCACTTGCCCAGGCGTACACAATGACAGCAATAGCTACAGCCACTGCGATCATCAGCACCACCGCGATGACGGGGGATACACCCTTCTTTTTCTTCAGCCATTTGAGAATGTTCATTTTTCTCCCTCCTCTTTGAGAGTTCTTTTCAGGCATGATTTTCTTCTTCTGAGAAGTGTGATACGTATAAAGGTATGTGTGAGCGGTGAGTATACAATGCGATAAATCCACACAAGATGTGAACCCTACAGGAATATACAGCAGTACATGTGAGTACAAGGTCCATAACGCGGTAAATTCACATAACATGAGAATATTCCAAATGAAATAAGTTAGAAACCCAAGAAAACAAAGAAGAAGATTCTCTTATGGACCAACCAATATGGTACGTCTTTTAGGGTTCTAGAAACCAAGCCATGAAGAGAGTAAACTCCCTTGGACAGTGGAAAGATCAATTGACTATGTGTACTGGAAAGGCACGATACCAAATCTTTATCAAAAGAGGGAATTGTCAAATTGATTGGTGGTTTTCTCACTTTTGTTACACGTGTAACAAAATGGTCCACCGATAGATAAACCACTCAACCTTAAACCTTAAAAAGCACTCACCAAAAAAACTATCATGCGAATGCGATTTCACCAGCCTGAGGAAGAATCCGGGATAACCCCCAAGCGCATCTTTTTTCTGCTTGTAAAGGTTGTTTTGGCACTCATAGGGATCATGGCCGCATCCTTTTTCGTGCTTTTGATTATCCGGGGGGAAGAGTACAAAGGATTATTCTATCTCATTTTTATCATTGTTTCCTCACTTGTTGTTTTCAGACTGTATTTCAAAAATGTTTACAGCCCACCCAAGTTAAAACCTGAACAGGAACCTGAGCTGTACGGAACGTTAGAAGCGACAGCAGCCATGATCTGGAGGGCTTCCAAAGGATATGATTACTCCCGGGATAAGCTCCACGAATTGCTGCGTGAACTGCGAGGGAAGGAGTACAACCTCAGGGGGACTGGTGACCAGTATCTTGATATGTTGAAAGAAATCCTGGAGGAGGTCTAATGCTTACCATGAAGTTCTTTTTTTTGAGTGTTGCACTTTTGGCCGTGTTTGCTGTGGGAGCTACCTTCAGATCGGCCGATGTCCTTGTTTTGTGTGTGCCTTTATTGTTCTACTTCCTCTTTGCCCTGCAGGGAGAACCCCCAGAAACTATCATCAAGAGGGCTCCCCTTCCCGAAAGAGGTATGGCAGAATCGGTGATTCCCATCTCTTTTGAAATGGTTGTGGAAAATCCTCCCCACTTCACAGAGGTTATGGACAGAGCAACAGGAAAGCTCATGGGGAGCAACTACTTTCTATTATCACGTGAAAAAGATGTTGAATGCGAATACGACCTCAAATTGAGGAGAGGAACCCTCAACATTGGTCCTATTACAGTGAGACATCACAACTTCCTTTTCACCCAGTTCTGGGAGTACACATCAGAAGAAATTGAATCTATCGTGGTCATACCCAGGGTACATGAATTAAAGCCGATAAAAATGAGACCACGGCATACCAGGGTCTTTTATGGAACGCTTCCCGCACGGAGAGCAGGAATTGGGGAGGAGTTCTTCTCCTTACGTGAGTACTGCGCTGGTGATGAATACAGGAAAATCAACTGGAAAGCTTCTTCCAGGTATGGTGATCTGGTCGTCAACGAGTTTGAAGCATTAAAAATAACAGATGTCATTATAATATTGGATGCGAGAAGAGAAAATGCATTAGGAGAGGAGAAAAGCATTCTGGATTACTCTTTAGATGCGGCAGCTTCCCTTTCTGCTGCAACCTTAAAGGGAGGAAACAGGTTGGGATTTTTTTCTTACGGCGATTCGTTCCACCGGCTCTACCCGGGGACTACTCGGAGGCACTTATTAAAAATTCTGGAAATTCTCACTGAAATTCGGCCCAAAGGATCTCTCAGACTGGATTATGTCAAAAATTTCATATCTGCCTTCTTTTCCAGAGGTTCTCAACTCATTTTGGTGTCTCCCTTGTTGGATACTTCTTTTTTGAGTGGTGTCCAGGGGTTGTACGCCCTGGGCTTTGATGTGATGGTAGTGTCCCCTTCACCTATTAAAATCCAGTGGTTGTACTGCAACAAGGATATCTACCACGAGCTGAGCAAAAAAATTTTAGAAGAGGAACGGACAAGACTCCTCTCCATGTTGCGGGAGTACGCTATTGTTGTAGACTGGGACGTAGAAATGCCTTTGGGTCAGCCTTTATCGGAGGTGAGACTATTCCGCCCAAGACGATAGTCCTCACCAGGATAGCAGCTTGTGCGATAATGGGTGGTTTATTGGTGAAAGCATTCCTCCTGCCAGAGAAGACGATTGCGGTGATCATGGCTGTACTGTACAGTGCTGTTGTTGTCACCCTGGTGTTGAAGATTGAGCTGGGAAAATATGGGTTACCCTTTTTTGGTATTCTCTGTGTGATATACTTTGTTGTCTTTCGAGTGCCCAGGAGCTGGTTACTGCTCACTGTGACTGGGCTGCTCCTCTGTTACGAACTCTTAGAATTCTCTTTTCGCCACGATGTTACAGTAGGAGATGTGGAATTACACAAAAAGTTGATGAGAACCCATCTCGTGTATCTTGGGGCTGTGTTCACCTTTATTGCAGGTGCATCTTTTGGAGTACTCTTCCTCTTTGAACGGATTGCTTTCCGGTTTTCAGAAAGTATTTACGTCAATGCACTGGTTTTTTCTGTAATTTTCTTTGCTGTGTTATACCTTCTCAGATACGCATCAAAATAGTTCAATTCTTTGTGATAGGTTGGTCTTAGTTCTATTACTTTGCTCGTTGGCTGCTCCTGATAGTTCACCTATTCAAGCTTCATAACTGCCCCTCATCTTATTATTTTGAGCATATCTGCCACAATAATCACCATAACACCAATCCCTACTAAGACCAGCAGCAGCACTTTTTCATCATAAATCAGCTGCTCTTGCGATTTATTGAAAAGGTTTATTTTCCTGTCAGCTTGTACATCATAGATTTTGATGCTCTCAATGTCGCGATCTATAGAGGTTTTGAACCCTGCCTTATCGTAGGGTGCAACAAAGTCTCGATACATGAAAGGATTCCCATAAAACGCGGGATCATCCTGGAGCTTTTCTACAATAGCGTGACTGGGAATGTAAGCAGGGTATATATGTGCAGATTCAGGAGCAGTCCAGTGCATGGTGGTGGTGGAGATTCCCATGACAATGCTGTCCATGCGGGTGTGCATAGCCTGATCAAGGCACTGTCCCAGTTCCCAGTTCTTGGCACAGAAGTACAAAAATGTTACGTCACGTTCCTCTCCTTCCTCTAGAATGAGATCGACCACAGGATTTCTTTCCGTGTACTCCACGCTGTCTATGTGACGAAGCTGCTCCTGCACTATTGTGAACCGCTGTTCTAATGTATTAATGTTGTATATGGTGGCAAAGACAAAAGATGTTCCCAGTTCAGGCAGTGGTTCAGCTTCTGGCTCACTGGATGGTTCAGCTTCCAGTTCTTCACAGGACGCTCCCACTGTTGTTCCATCGTAGTTAACTAGATGAGTAAAGGGAATATTCAGTACTCCATACAAATACTCGTGGGATTCTATACGTAAATCCACAGCTAATGCTCCTTCTTCATTCTTCTCTGTCAAGAAGTGGAGCAGGTCCATGACTGCTTTTTTTTCCAAGTCCAAAAGCTGCCGGTCGGAAGACCAGCCTTCCAGTGTTCCATATTCATCATTTTGCCATAAGTAAAACCTGTTGCCGTACACAGAACAGGTGACAAAGATGAGGTTCTTGTATGACTGTGCAGTATCCAAAGGGAACTCAGCAATGATCTGGGTGAGCAGGTGATACCTGTAGGGTTCAATTCTATCTTCGTAGACGAATTCAGAATTTGCGACAACAAACACGGCCACCACTTCCAAAAGTTCAGGTTCAACTTCATCCACTTCTAAAACCTTCTGGATGTACCGCAAGGCAACCCGGTTATTCCCGAACTTCTCGTGGGCAAGGTTCCCTAAATCAGGATCATGAGAGTAGATATCTGCCAAAGAAGTAATTATCTGGATTTTATCCTGTGTGAGTTCACCAACCAATGAGTAAGCCAGCTCTCTATCGAATTCGGCAATCTGTGACAGCCCAGAGAGGGCTAAAAAGGTTTCTCTCGTCAAGGAGTTGTACTCAAAAAAGCTGTCTAACAGCTCTTTCTCCTCTGAGTGTAACCTGGTAATATATTGAAGTGCTTCAACATCTCGGGATTGGTACACTCTGGAGAGTTCCAGAGCCAGGTCCTTATCCACATCGTAAAGAGTGATCAGCTCTTGCACTGTTTTAGATTCAGATAAGGTAACGTCAGAAATGAACCAGGGAGCCTCTGATATAGGAAGTGCCAGATCGAGGGGCATGCCACTGATCGTTTCCACCATCTCTTGTATCTTGTACTCTCGGGCAATGAAAAACCAACTCGCAGATGTTACATTCTTAGCAAGCTGGACATCTTTTTCTGTTATCATCAAAACATGTTCCATAATATCCACCTTAGAAGGAGAGATTCCCATTTGAAACCACACAGTTTGGGCAATATTGAGCCCTACTTCAGAATCCAGCTTTGAAATGTCCACCAGCAAGGCAAGTGCACGAGCTTCTTCTTCTGTTATGTAGTCCTTCACCCATTGTATGTTCATCAACGTGAATCCAATTCGTTCATTGATCGAATACAGAAAGGTGAGCTGTTGATAGTAGAAGAGTTCTTTCTCACTCTGGTGGTTGTGTGCATATCTTACCCAGGGATAGTCATTTATGGTATCGAGGAAGTACTCTTCGCTATAAGATTCTGGTGAGCGCAAGGATGATAATGAGAAATAACCCAGTGCCAGAACTGCAATAATCAGGATCAGTATACCTATAGATTTTTTCATTGTATCCCTCTTTTTAATGAAGGTATTTAACCTTTGTCCCAGTATTGTGAACACTGGGGTTATGGTGTTTGTGTGTCGTGGAGTGTTTTGTTTGAGGATATTTTTAGATTTTAATAGGTTTTTAAGGATGTAATGTGGTTTGAGGCTGCAGATTGGCATTTGTTGGTCAATTCGTTTCTTCCTGTTACAGTTGAAATAGGGGGGACATGAGCTGGCTCTGTCCAGGTTCAGACAGTACATGACTCAGGGAATAAAATCCGTGGACACTTGGAGATGGAAGACCAGTAATCTGGGAATTAGTCTGGGAACAGATAGGCTGCCACCATGCATCCTCCCATGCCGAAGGGGAACACGTAGATGAACATGATGATAGCTACCCTGAGAGAGATGTAGATTGAGACCTCCATGTCGACGACACCGAGGTAGGCAGGCATGAAGAGGGATAAGGCAGTGATGATGCAGGCTAAAACGCAGATGAGGATGGTGGCGTAGAAGGCTCTGCGAATAGATTTGATGAAGAGGTATGCGAGGAATCCGCAG
>Ga0209636_10002728_pt1 | contig 18030 bp, 15 predicted proteins | sample DeeMarSWOR152_54_FD_187464 | JGI IMG/M metagenome (GOLD analysis project Ga0209636, IMG submission 187464) | Marine sediment microbial communities from White Oak River estuary, North Carolina - WOR-1-52-54 (SPAdes) (version 2) | ecosystem: Environmental > Aquatic > Marine > Intertidal zone >... | reverse complement strand
GTCTTTTATTAGTTCCCGCAAGCAAATATCACCCAAAAAGTCGCAAGACTTTTTGGGGTCCCCTAAGCGATTTGATTTAAGTTAAACAGAGTTACTACGAAAATCGCAAGATTTTCATAAGATGGTTTAACAATGGTGCCGAGGGGGAGATTTGAACTCCCACGGGCTTTCGCCCACCACCCCCTCAAGATGGCGTGTCTACCTATTCCACCACCTCGGCCTGGCAGGGGTGGCAGGACTCGAACCCGCGACCTGCGGTTTTGGAGACCGCTGCTCTAGCCAACTGAGCTACACCCCTGAAGCTAAATTCTAGTTTTTGCTCAATGTTATATCTACTGTTGGCGCTACTTTTTCCAGCACCGCTCACCCTGGGAGGTAACACCTCGTCCCCCAACGCCAGAGCACCTGATTGCCTACCTTATTATTATATTGGAGTAAAAATCCATTGTAAAGACTAAAAACGGTGCTAGGTTGATAGCCTGGAGCAGGCTTTGCCCTGGCAAGCCTGTATCACCTGGGCGTGGGTGCTTTAACAGGATATGACCCAGGCAGGTATTATCAAGATAACGGTAGTGGTAAAGGTATATCGGGAATTTACTGACTTTTTTACCGACCCGATGAGAATTCCGGGGGAATTCGGGCAAAAAATCGGCAAAAACCCTTGACAGGGCCGGGGGGCAATATGGTACATTGGAGTTTCGGAAAAGCCTAACTGTTACCTCTGACCTTTTAGCAAATGAGGATGAAATTTCGGGAAAGAATCTCGGAAATCTTGACAAGTGTGTGGTGGGATGGTATACTGGCAATTGAGAGCATAAAAGTGAGCTCTTACAAAATGACCATCAATGCCCAAAATCGAACGGAAAATCAGATTATTGTGACATATACTTACATATAAATATACTTACTTAACAGGATTTTAACATAAGTAGTATATTATAAAGACATAAAGATTGATGAAAGGAGGTGATGAGGCGCAATTTTACGACGGGAAGCTTATCTAAGATAGCAGAACCAAATTATAAATGAAAGGAGGGACGTGTATGGTTTGATGACAGGAACAGGAAAATGTGATACAGTTTTGAAAATTTTAGAAAGGAGGAGAAAACATGAAGAATAAGATACTTTTACTCTTGGTAGCGACGGTGGTAGCAGTCAGCTTGGGTCTTGTCGGCGGCGGCTGTGAACCAGCAGCGCCAACTATCGTTATTGGTATGTCAAGGTCTGAGACCGGCCCCTTAGCACAGATTCATGAGCTGGCATTCCTGCCAGTCTATGATACATATCTTGAGGAGGTCAATACAACCGGGTTAACGGTTGGAGCCGAGAATTATCAGGTAGAGGTTGACGTACGCAACGATGGCAGTGTCATGGCGAACATGTTGTCCAACACGGCTGCCATCTTAAATGACATAGCAGCTGGCGATGTTCACTTTCTGTTCGGCCCCACCTGTACCGCCTTCCTTGAGGGTCAAGCCCCTCTCGCCGCGAATGCGAGTGTGGTACAGATGACCGTCGAGGGTGGCGCCACCACTCTCATACCCAAATTGAACGACTACGACTACTCGTTTATCAACCTGAGTTTTTCCGACTGGTACCAGATACCGGTTCTGGCTAAGTTGCTGGCAGAAGCCCAGTCAGTAGCACACCCTGGCACGAATGCGACGGCGTATATAGGCTATCAGAATGACGCCCACGGCTTAGAGTATGAGGGCGTGGCCAAAACATACTTCGCTAACGAAGGAATTATTGTCAAAGGAAGCTTTCCCATGGATAGCGGCGACCTGACGGCCAACACGGAACTAATAAAGGCGGCTAACCAGAGTGGGGCTAATGTCCTTTGCGCTTTTGCCTATCCCGAGCATACCTTCGGCACTGCCCTTGTGGCCGCAGGCCTCAACTATACCCCGGACGCTATTGTAATCGGCCCGGGCGCCAACTTCAATGTTTACAGTATAATTAACAATGGGACGGAGGAAGGTGTGACCTGCTTTGCGGTAGCCAATCACGACACCTCCACCGCGATGGACGCCTTATATAATAAACTCGAGGCTGATCCTGAAGTTGGCTGGCCCAACGTGGATGTTTGGGGACATCCTCTCTACTGGGCAGCAATGCAGATATGGGAGGAGGCTGCGGTGGCTTGCGGAACCGTTGATCCTGCCACCAAGGAGTATGTAATTAACCAGGACACCTATAGAAACTACCTCCGCAACGGGAACTTTACTACGGTTCTGGGGGCGACCTGGTATGTGGATGGAAGTTTGACTCACCCAGCTCCTGCCACCGGCGGCGCTCTTATGAACTATAAGTGCCACACCGGGGAGATTGGTCAGTGGCAAAAGGGCATCATTGAAATCGTCGGATATGCGGGAATCGGGAACGCAACAGACCCGTATGGCCTAACAAACTATGTTGTTACTGCCAACTACACATTCCCCAAATAATAGGAAAAGTGGAGGATAAGGCTAGACATTAAGAAAGATTTTAGGAGTCTAGAATAGTAAGCAGGCTGTCTAGAAAAACCTACGGAGGGGAGATAGTTATCCCAGAGAGAGGTTTTCCTAGGCAGCCTCTTCTCGCGTGATTGCCAAGGATAATAATAAAGATTAAGAAGTCAGCACTATGAATGAGACAGCTATATGGGTAGTCTTTTCCGGTTTACTGAACGGCGGCATCTATGCCTTGGTTGCTATGGGCTTGAGTCTACAGTATGGTGTTGCCCGGGTGATAAACATCTCTCATGGCGAATTTATTATGATCGGGGCTTTCCTCACCTGGACGCTGTATACAGCCTTGGGGATTAACCCGCTGGTTTCCGCGGCTATTAGCGGTCCTCTTTTGCTCTTAATCGGTTTTCTACTTCATAGAACTTTGTTCACAAGCCTCAGAGCGAGGTCACCGTCACCGGGTGCTTTTGAGGGCAACTCTTTGTTAGTCGCTTTTGGTCTCATGTTCGTCATCCAGAATATAGCCTTACTAGTATGGGGGGGGAGACCGCAGGCGTACTATTATTTATACTATGGGGTCAAATTGTTTGGAGTGATATTTCTTATCAATAACCTGATAGCCCTTGTGGTTGCTGTAGTCCTAGGTGTGGCCTTTTATGTCTTTGTGACCCGCTCCCGCCTGGGAAAAGCCATCAGGGCAGCGGCTCAAGACCCGGCGACTGCTGAACTCATGGGGGTAAACATCAACCGTATGCTGCCTTTATGCTTTGGGCTTGGTACCTTAATGGCCGCTGTTGCCGGCGTACTGGCAAGCATGTGCTACCCAATTTCCGCAAGCATGGGGATAAACTATAGCATAATCGCCCTCATTGTGGTCGCCCTAGGTGGGCTGGGCAGTATCCCGGGCAGTTTTATCGGGGGGTTTATAATTGGTCTTATCGGCAGCATAGTTACTCAGTGGCAGCCCGGTTTATCCATGGCTGCTTATTATGCGATACTCTTGCTCCTGCTTCTAGTGAGACCACAAGGTATTCTCGGGAAGAGGTAAGATGGATATCACCACGTTTACATCCAAAAGGTTCTTTATACCGGGGTTACTCCTTTTAATCTTAATCTGTTTAGCTACCGTCCCCCTCTATGGTTCACGTTCTGATCTCTTCGTGCTGACCATCATCCTCATGTATATCATCCTTACGGTGGGCTGGGCTATGTTTTCCGGTTCCACCGGCTACATGTCACTGGCGACGGCGGCCTTCCTCGGAATCGGCATATATACTTCAGCTTTCCTGTTTTCAAAAGAGTGGGCATTATTACCCCTGCCTGCCGTTATCGTTATAGGAGGTCTCGTCAGCTTCATACTTGCTCTTCTCGTTGGCCTCGTAACCCTGAGGCTGAAGGGCATATATTTTGCTATCTTCACCTTCGGACTCGTTGTGCTCATCAGGCAGCTTCTCGTATTCTGGGAGCTTCAAATAATAGGCATACGTGGTCAGCATGTTATCCCGGTAAGTGGCGAAACTGTTTACTACGTAATGCTCGGCATCGCTGTGGCGACGTTGCTTGCCGTCTATTTTATTAGGCGCTCCAAATTGGGCTTAGCCATGCAGAGCATCGGTGGGAACGAGGAAGCGGCGGCTCACATGGGCATCAATACAACTATGGTGAAGGTTATCGCCTTTGCCATCAGCGCCTTTTTCATGGGGGCAGCCGGGGCAATTATGGGGCCTAGCTGGATATATGTCGACCCTACAGTCGCCTTTGATATTTTCTATTCCTTCATGCCAGTCTTGATGGCTGTCTTTGGCGGCATGGGACAGCTTTATGGTCCAGTAGTAGGTGCCGCTGTTTTTGCCTATACGGAACGAGCGCTAAGACTCCAGTTTTCCTATTATTATATGCTCGCTTTTGGTATTATATTGATAATCGTTATCTTATACCTGCCCGGTGGGCTGGTGGGACTGATACCAAAGTTGTGGGATAGGCGGAATAGACTGAGGGGACTGATATCGAAGTTGTGGAAAGGAGGTAAAGCGGAGCAACGTGCAAATACTTGAAGGCCAAGATGTAACCAAGTATTTTGGGGGCTTAGCGGCGGTATCTCATATTGACTTCCACGTTGACCAGGGCGAAATCGTAGGTCTGATTGGTCCCAATGGAGCTGGTAAAACAACACTGTTTAACTTAATATCGGCGGCTCTGCCCCTTAAATCAGGGGAAATAAGATTTAAAGGCGAGAAGCTCAACGGCTTAAAGCCGCACCAAATCTGCCAGATGGGAGTGGCCAGGACGTTTCAAGAGACTAAAATTTTCGCCAATATGCCGGTTTTTCAGAATGTATTAGTGGGGGCATCGTTCGGGACGCCAACCCGTATGTCATCGGCGGATGCCGCCAGGGAAGCTACCCAGGCATTAGAGTTTGTCGGGTTATCGGCAATAGGAGCAACCCCGGCTAAAGACTTAACCCTGGTCAACCAGAAGCGCACTGAAGTAGCTAGAGCGCTAGCCACCAAGCCAGAGCTGTTGTTACTTGATGAGCTGATGGCCGGTCTGAACGCCACGGAGATAAGCGAGGCTATGGAGCTGGTAACCAGGATTCGGGATAAAGGGATTACCATTTTCATGGTTGAGCATGTCATGAAGGCAATCATGGGCGTATGTGAGCGGATTATGGTGCTCCATCACGGTGAGAAGATTGCTGAAGGAACACCACAGGAGATTGCCGCCAATAAGACAGTTATTGAGGTATACCTAGGGGAGGAGACTCATGCTGGAAGTTAGCAACCTGGATATTTTTTATGGCAAGTCTCAAGCCTTACAGGACATTTCTTTAAGAGTCGATGAGAAGGAAATAGTCGCTTTGGTTGGCGCTAATGGAGCCGGTAAAACGACACTGCTTAATACTATATCCGGTTTGCTACGTCCAGCTTCAGGTCATGTGGAATTTCTCGGTAAGAGAATAGATAGGCTAGCACCTCATACCATTGTGCAACTGGGTATTTCTCATATACCCGAAGGCAGAAAGCTTTTTACCGACATGACAGTGCGTGAAAACCTGGAGATGGGTGCGTATAGCTCTAAAGCCTGGAAGCGAAAGAAAGAAACGCTTGAGCAGGTTTATCAACTTTTCCCGATACTAAAAGAAAGAGGAGGGCAATCAGCTGGAAAATTAAGCGGCGGTGAACGGCAAATGCTAGCCATCGGTCGGGGCTTAATGTCAAAGCCAAGACTGTGCATGTTTGATGAGCCGTCGTATGGTCTAGCACCGAATCTACTATCAGAACTTCTCGAGGTCATAAAGCACCTGCGTGAGCAGGGAATTACCGTCTTTTTGGTTGAGCAAAATGTTCGACGTACCCTTGAGACAGCCGACCGGGCCTACGTGCTGGAAAACGGGCGGATTGTCTTAGAGGGAAAAGGTAAAGACCTTCTACAAGACGAACTGGTAAAGAAAGCCTATTTAGGACTGTAGCTTAACGGGTGTGATATGCCGCCCTACGGGGCTAATAAAAATGCAGTTGCCCAATTTACTTTACCCCACAAAATCTATGATTTTGTGAGGGCCCCAGGGAAGTTTATTAGGCAGCAGTTTCAAAATGTAGCAAAGGGATAAATCCCAAGCACAAAATGCCAAATCCCAACCAATATCAAATAACCAAAATTCAAATGACCCAGACGGTTTTGAATTTGGAATTTAGAAATTAGAATTTGTTTAGGATTTGGTGCTTGAAATTTAGGATTTTAAAACAGGTTTTTGAAAAAGGAGGGAAATTATGGCACGAGGTTATATGGGAAGAGTTCTGTTTGTGGACCTTTCCAAAAATGAGCTAAAGGATGAGGCGCTCGACGAAAAGCTTTGCCGCCAGTTTATTGGAGGCTATGGCATCGGCGCCAGAATCCTCTTCAGCCGACAAAAGGCTGGTGTTGACCCACTGGGACCGGATAATACCTTTGGCATCCTTACCGGCCCATTTAGCGGTACCCCGGCGCTTTCGGGCACAAGGTTTACTGTGGTGGGAAAATCACCGCTGACCGGGGGCTGGGGAGATGCCAATTCCGGTGGTTACTTCGGTGCTTTCCTGAAGTTCGCCGGCTACGATGCCGTGTTCTTTACCGGCATATCGGCAAAGCCAGTATACCTCTTTATCAATAATGGTAAAGCCGAGCTGAGGGATGCCGCCCATCTATGGGGGAAGGATACTCGCCAGACCGAAGACATACTGAAATCCGAATTGGGCAAGGCTGTGGAAGTGGCCTGCATTGGCCCATCAGGTGAGAAACTCTCTCTCATCTCGGCGGTTATAAACAGGGCCAGAACCGCAGCCCGTTCTGGTTTGGGCGCCGTAATGGGCGCCAAGAGGCTTAAGGCAGTGGCGGTGAAGGGCAAAATGAAGGTTCCTCTAGCCAATGAAGAAAAAACTAAGGAATTAAGAAAAAAGTGGCAAGCTGAATTGGGAGGGCATATTGTCTGGTTAAAGCCGTTCGGCACGCCTTTCCTCGTTGATATCGGCGTTCAGACTGGTGATTCGCCGGTTAAAAACTGGACAGGAGTAGGGGTTATTGACTTTCCAGATTTTCAACCCTTAGCAAAAGAGGCTGTGATTGAGCGTAGGTCGAAGAAGTTTGCCTGTTACATGTGCCCCATCGGATGCGGCGGGTACATGAAGGAAGGAACCGGAGAGTATAAATATGCCGCCGGTTCACGGAGACCGGAATATGAAACAATTGCCATGTTTGGCACCAATTGTCTCAATAACAACATTGAATCGATAATCAAGGCAGGGGATATCTGCGATCGCTATGGGGTTGACACCATCTCTGCCGGAGCTGCCATCGCCCTGGCTATTGAATGCTTTGAGAACGGGCTTATCACCCAGAAAGACACCGATGGTATTGAAATGACATGGGGCAACCATAAAGCCATCGTGGCCATGACCGAAAAATTGGCCAAGAGGGAAGGTTTCGGTGCCGTGTTAACCGATGGGGTAAAGGTAGCCGCGGAGAAGATCGGTAAGGGCGCCGACCAATACGCCATACATATTCAGGGGCAGGAGCTTCCGGCACATGACCCGAAGCAAGCGTTTCACCATGCAACTACCTACAGGCTGGACCCCACTCCGGCTCGTCATTTCCAAGGCTCAGAGGAATTTCATCCCGAGGGACTGCTGCCCAGATTCGACCGAAAGTCGTTTAGTGGCCGAGGAGAAGCACACAAGATAGGTAGCAACTTCAAACATGCCGTAGTTTGTACCGGGATGTGCCTGTTCGTGTACATGGCTTTTCCCAGCGTTGACCCTATCGCTGAGTTTATGAGAGCGGTTACCGGCTGGGACGTAACTAATGACGAGCTACTTGAGACCGGTGAGAGAATCTCTAACCTTCGTCAGGCTTTCAATGTTCGTGAAGGGCTGAACTCATTAGAGTTCAAAGTCCCCGATAGGGTTCTGGGCATACCACCGCTGAAAGAGGGACCCCTGGCCGGGATAACGATTGATGAGGACACGCTGGACAGAGAGTATCTTGCTGCCATGGATTGGGACCTCAAGACAGCCAAGCCGAGTAAAAAGAAACTGCTGGAACTGGGGCTGGCAGACGTGGCTCAGGAACTCTGGCCTTAGCCGGGACAATTCAAGCAGGAATTCGCGCGGCAATACCCGCTGCTTAAATTAGAGCAGACGGAAGGTTCCCGTTGCCTATAGCATCACAGTTCCCCCATCAACATAGATGATCTGTCCCGAGATCATATCCGAGGCAGCTGAGGCTAAAAACAGGACCGCCCCGACGGGGTCAGTCGGCTGCAAACGTTCGTGAATTGACTGTTCCCCGGTGGCAATCTCAAAGACCTTATCGCTATCCTTCTGGGCTAAGCTAGCTTCGGTAGCCACGTATCCCGGGGCAATAGCGTTGACGTTAATACCGGATGGACCCAGAGCTCTAGCCAGGGCGTGAGTTATTACGCCAATCGCTGCTTTGGTACAGGCATATGGCAAATAGAGCTGAGCCGCGGGGACTCTGTCAACAATGGATGCCATATTGATAATCTTACCCTTTTTCTGCTTTATCATCAGGGGAACTATAGCCTTACAGACAAGCCATGTCCCTCTTGCATTCACATCGAACATCTGATCCCACTCCCTCACCGTCCAGGCATCCCAAGGCCGGGGGTCGACTGCATACCATATGGCGGCATTATTGACGAGGATATCGACCCTGCCATACTGCTGGATAACCTCCTCTGCCATCTTCCTGGTATCCTCTTCCTTAGAAATATCAGCCTCCATGGCAACTGCTTTCCCACCCTTAGCTCTTATTTCTCGAGCTACGCTTTCAGCTCCCTTCAAGTTGATGTCAGGCAAGAGCAATTTGGCCCCTTCCTTAGCAAACTCCAAGGCAAAGGCCTTCCCCATACCACGACCCGCTCCGGTTACGATGGCCACTTTGTCCTTCAATACTCCTGACATATCTCCCTCCTTATTGATTCTCGGTAAATAGCTTTGAATTGGCCATATTTTATGTGATTCGAGCTGAAGAACTCAAGCTTTCCCCTGCGGGCTGCCCGCGTAACCTTTGACATTTACTGTTTCAAATCTATCCGCGATCACTTCAGTAACCCAGATAGACTCTTCCATATTCTTTGTTGTAATTCTTTCGCCAATAACCATACTAACGCTAGTGGACTATACAATCCAATACAGGTCAAGGAGGTGAGAAAAGATGGCTAAAGGTCTGGTTAACACGTTAACTGATTTGAAGGAACAAGAGGTTATGAAGATTGTTGAGGACAGGCTTAATGCCAAGGAAGACCCGCTCAAAATTCTGGACGACGCCAGAAAGGGCATGGAAATCGTAGGCAATCGCTTTGCCAGCAGCGAGTACTTTATACCTGACCTAGTGTATTCCGGCGAGATACTGAAAGCGGTGACGGAGATGGTCAAGCCCAAGGTGAGCAAGGCTGCTGAGAGCAAGAGGCTGGGTAAGGTTGTTTTCGCCACTGTTGCCGGGGATATACATGACATCGGCAAGGACGTCGTCGTCTTTATGCTCGATGTCAACGGCTTCGAGGTACGGGGCAACAGTGAGTGCCTAAACTAGAGCAGACTGGGGCTTCAGTTGCCTATAACATCAAGTGCCCACCATTTACCATTATAAGTTGCCCGGTGATTAAATCCGAGTCTGCTGAGGCGAGAAATACCACAGCCCCCGCCACATCTTCTGCCTCTACACGCCGTTTTATCATTTGGGCGGCGACAACGCTTTCGAATAATTTTTCACTACCACCCATACTTAAACTGGCTTCGGTAGCTGCTAATCCCGGGGCAATAGCATTCACATTTATACCCGAAGGGCCTAAAGCAGTAGCTAAAGCATGGGTCAATGAGTAAATTGCTGCTTTGGTTAAAGCATAAGGTACAAACATGTGGGAATCCGGGGATTTGAAAACATCAGATGCAATATTGATAATCTTACCCTTTTTCTGCTTTATCATCAGGGGAGCTATCGCCTTAGAGACCAGCCAATTCCCCCGGACATTCACCGTAAACATTCGGTCCCATTCCTCTATCGTCCAGGCGTCCCAAGGCTTGGGACTTACTCCATAGTATATGGCAGCATTATTGAGCAGGATATCGACCTTGTCATACTGTTGCATAACCTTCTCAGCTATCTTTTTACCAGCATCTTCGCGCGAGATATCAGCCTCCATGATTGCTACTTCCCCACCTTTAGCCTTTACCTCGTTAACCGTGCCCTGAGCCCTTTCCAGATTAGTAGTAGTTAATAGCAGTTTGGCCCCTTCCTCGGCGAACCTCAAGGCGAAGGCCTTCCCGAAACCGCGGCTAGACCCGGTTATAATGGCTACTTTGTCCTTTAAAACTCCTGGCATGTCTCCCTCCTTTTAATTTTTGTCTTTTTATAGTAAACCGCATAATGCTGAAAACTCAAGCTTTAACGTCCGGGCTACCCACGTAACCTTTTACATTCCCTTTTTCAAATTCATCCAGGATAATTTCAGTGGTCCACATAGTTATTTCCATAATAGCGCAGCCGTGTGTTATTCCCAGGAATTCCAAATTCATGTCATCACGCGTCAAATCCCAGGCTTTCCCAAACCATTTCCTTTGTATAGCCGTGCAGAGTATGGAATTATATTTCTGGTAACACTTATCCACGAGAGTATTCCGAACGGTGGCAAAAGCCTCGCCCAACTTGGCGAGGTACAGAGGCCCCCCCGGACCCCCCTGGATCCCCAGAGCCAAGCCCATTACCAAAGCGCCGCTGGCTACAGCACCACAGTTCCCATCGCAAATCAAGCCAATACCCGCGGTCGTAACACACACCCCAGAAAAAAATCTGTCTTCCACATCCTTGGGGATAATTTCCAAGCCACCCCACCTCAGGGCATCAATTACTGCCAGAAATGTACACTCGCCGCATCCCTTGTATCTTGCTTCATATCCTATGGCCAGTTCATTTGATTTCTTGATAATTTCGTCCTTCGCCTTTGTGAGCTCGACCATAATTATTGTACCTCCGTTTCTATTTCAAATTGTCCGCATTGTATCATAAATAAACGGCTTCCTGTCAAATTGTGTCGCTTTGCCGACGGATATGTAGCAAAAATTCTCTGTCTTTGTTATAATCCCTTTTTCAGATAACATTAACGCTAGCGGACTATAGCGTCCAACACAGTTTAAGGAGGTAAAGAGAGATGGCTAAAGACCTAGTTAACACGTTAGCTGATTTGAAGGAACAAGAGGCTCTTACGATTGTAAAAAATATGCTGAGTGCTGGTGAAGACCCACTCAAGATTATGGAAGATGCCAGAAAGGGCATGGAAATCGTGGGCAAGCGCTTTTCCGACAGCGAATATTTCATACCTGACCTGGTGTACTCCGGCGAGATACTGAAGGCAGTAACCGAACTGGTCAAGCCCAAGCTAGCCAAGACGACGGAGAGCAAGAAGCTGGGCAAGGTTGTCTTCGGCACTGTTGCCGGCGATATACATGACATCGGCAAGGACATCGTCGTCTTTATGCTCGATGTCAATGGCTTCGAGGTTCATGACCTAGGCGTGGATGTCCCGGTGCAGAACTTCGTGGATAAGATAAAGGAAACGGGTGCCCCTATCGTCGGCTTGAGCGGATTCCTGGCGCTGGCTTTTGATTCCATGAAAGAAACTGTGGAGGCCATAAAAGCCGCCGGCTTACGAGACAAGGTAAAAGTCATGATTGGCGGCGGTCAGATGAGTGATGAGATAAAGAATTATACCGGTGCTGACGCCTACGGCAAGGACGCCATGGCCGGAGTTACCCTGGCCAAGAAATGGATTGGTGCCCGGTAATAATCTTCAGCAGATAATTTGGAGGCAATAAATATGGAAAAACAATGGCAAGAGATGTCACCGGAGGAAAAGCAGGAGTCGCTGTTTCAAAAGTGGATGTCGCCGGAGGGCGTAAAGTTTAAAAGCCCCGAAGCCGAGAGGTTATACAAGGAAAGAGCCACCAGGCTAAAAGATGCCATGCAACTCAAGAAAAAGCCGGACAGGATTCCGGTCTTTCTAATCCCCAGCTTTGCCCCCGCTTTTTACTCCGGGTTAACCCCCCGTGACGTCATGTATGACTACGAAAAAGCCAACAATGCCTGGAAAAAATTCTACCTGGAAATTGAGCCGGACGCGCACTTTGGCTGCGTGGCGCCTGGCCCGGGAAGGTTCTTTGATATTCTTGACTACAAGTTGTACAAGTGGCCGGGGCATGGTGTACCTAATGACACCACCTACCAGTGCATCGAAGGCGAATACATGAAGGCCGATGAATATGACGCCTTGATTCAGGACCCGACGCATTTCTTTAACACCGTTTACCTGCCGCGCATCTTCGGCAAGTTAGAGGCCTTCAAGCAACTGCCTAATATCACCACCTTTGCTGAAATGTACGGAACAGGCGTTACCTTTTTTCCCTATGGTCTGCCCGATGTTCAGGCTGCCTTTAGGGACCTTATGGAAGCCGGGAGTGAAGCCCTGAAATGGTTTGGCTATTTCGGTGCTTTCTATAAAGAGATGACCGAATCAGGATTTCCCTCAGGTCAAGTCGGCTATACCAAAGCGCCTTTTGACATACTCGCTGATACCCTAAGGGGTACTAAAGGTATAATGATGGATATGTACCGCCAGCCCGATAAGCTCATCAAAGCCATGGACGCTATGTTGCCGTTCTGGATTCAGAAAGGAGTAATTGAGGCCAAGATGGGTGGCTGTCCTATAATATTCTTACCCCTGCATAAAGGTGCCGATGGCTTTATGTCTGACGAGCAGTATAAGACCTTCTACTGGCCCTATCTGAAGAAGATAATCCAGGGCATGGTTGATGAGGGAGTGTTCCCCTTTATGTGGGCTGAAGGGGGCTATAACTCGCGTCTGGAGATTATCCGGGACTTACCCAAAGGTAAGACGGCATGGTTGTTCGACATTGTAGATATTGCTAAAGCCAAGAAGGCATTGGATGGTATTGCCTGTGTCGCCGGCACCATGCCCACGGACTTGCTGGCCGTAGGCACCACCCAGCAATCGATAGACCACGCCAAGAGATGCATCGAAATTGCCGGCAAAGGCGGTGGCTATATCATGAGCAATGGCGCCTTCTTCGACAACGTGAAGTGGGATAATCTCAAGGCGATGGTTGAAACCGTCAAGAAATACGGCGTCTACAAATAGCTACCCAACAGGCTGGGGTGGTAACATAAGAGCAGAGGAGAGGCTGGGCTATGCCCGTAATCCGTGATATCCCCCTGAGCTTGAAGACCAGGGAGGTGCTACGGCGGCAGGGACTGGGGGGAGGAGCTAAAGTCAGGCCGGAGATAAAAATTTTAATTCGGGAACTACTCGCTAGTGTCAAGAAGGCTCGCCTGCTGGAGCCAGCGGTGGCTTATGAATACTATACGGTAAGCAGTATGAACGGCAGCCAGATATCGCTGGAGGGTGATAAAGCGATACACGGCCCATTAATACCAGCAATCTTCCCCGAGGCGAAGGAGCTTGCCGTTCTCCTCTGCACCATCGGCCCCAGGCTGGAAAAACAGGTAACAGACTACAGTAAAAGCGGCGAGGCTATGCGGGGGATGATTCTGGACGGTATCGGCAGCACCGCCGTGGACATGATGGCTCTGGAAGTCCTCAGGCGTCTCGCCAGTGAGGTCTCGTCTCGGGTTTATGAGATAAGCAGCCCGGTTAACCCGGGTATGCCCGGTTTTCCCCTGACCGAGCAGTGGAACCTGTTGGGACTGGTCAACGCAGATGAAATCGGGGTGAGCCTGACCGCTTCGGGAGTACTGGTCCCCCGCAAATCGGCTTCCATGGTCATAGGCATCGGTCCCAAGATGACAAGGTGGACACAGGCTGAAGTCTGTGCCCGCTGCAGCCTCAGGGAAACCTGCCACTACAAAGTAACAGAACAGGAAGAAAATGACTGATTTCACCATTGATTTTGAGCCGGTAGGGCGAAGAGGTAAATGCCGCAAGAAAGAGTCGCTTCTAGCCTGCGCTCGCCACCTCGGCGTCGGTATAAGCAGCATATGCGGCGGCAAGGGGACGTGTCATTCGTGCAAGGTACAGGTTATAAGTGGCACTGTCTCCAAACCAACGCCTAACGAACTGGAGACCTTTTCCCGCCGAGAAATCAAAAGGGGGTGGCGACTTGCCTGCCAGACCTATCCTGCCAGCGACTGCAAAATAGCTGTGCCCGCCGAGTCCATGACCACCTCGCAACGGCTCCAGGTAGAGGGGCTGGAGATAACAGTTTCCCCCGAGCCATCAGTTCGAGTCTACCGCCTGCAGCTAGCCACCCCCTCACTGGAAGCCCCCCAGGCTGATGCCGACCGCCTGCTTAAGGCACTAAACCAGCAGCATAAGCTGCGATGCACCAAGGTTGACATTGGTGCCCTGCGCACTATCTCTGACCAGCTGCGGTCCTGGAAGTGGAAATGTCAGGCTGTAGTCCGTAATGGCGAGGTGACAGCCATTCTCCCTCCAAAAAGCCGCCAGCTGGGGTTAGCCATAGACCTGGGCACCACCAAGGTTGCCGGCTACCTAGTTGACCTGGGCAATGGGCAGACCCTAGCCGCTAAAGGGGTGATGAATCCCCAGATTAGCTATGGGGAGGACATCATCAGCCGTATTAATAGGGTGGTAAAGTCACCAGATGAGGGTGTGCAGTTGCAGAAGCTGGCGGTTGACGCCATCAACGAGCTGTGCGCTGACCTCTGTGCTGAAACTGGTGCCAAACCTGAAGAAATTGTGGAGGCAGTAGTCGTGGGCAATACCGCCATGCACCACCTTTTCCTCCGCCTGCCGGTAAAACAGCTTGCTCTCTCCCCCTTCGTGCCTGCCATCAGCCGGGCGCTGGAGGTCAGGGCTGGGGAGCTGGGGTTAAATATTGCCCCCGGGGCGTATGTATACCTGCTGCCCAACATCGCCGGCTTCGTTGGCGCCGACCATGTCTCCATGCTGCTGGCAACAGATGCCTGGCAGGCAAAAAAAACAACGGTGGCTCTGGACATCGGGACCAATACCGAGGTCTCTCTAATCTGCAAGGGGAAGATAGCCGCCACCTCCTGTGCCTCCGGACCTGCCTTTGAGGGCGGTCATATCAAGTACGGCATGCGGGCAGCCACGGGAGCTATTGAACGCCTGCGCATAGACGGCGCTAAAATCCAGTACCAGACCATCGACGGGGCGCCGCCGGTTGGCATCTGTGGCTCGGGCATACTTGATGCACTAGCTCAGCTTTATCTGGCTAAAATTATTGATGAGGGTGGCAGGATAATAAACAATCGACCTCGCGTTCGTGCCTACAAGGGACAGCACGAGTTTATATTGGTTAGCAAGGAAGAACGGAAAGGGAAGCCAGCCATCACCATTACCCAGCATGACGTGAGAGAGTTGCAGCTGGCTAAAGCCGCTATTCGCACCGGTATCCAGGTGCTTCTGGAAACGAGCGGCTGCTCTGAAGCTGATATCAAGCAGGTGATAATTGCCGGAGCCTTTGGCACCTACATTGATGTAGCCAGTGCTGTGGCAATTGGCATGCTGCCACCACTGCCCCTAAACCGCTTCCGACAGGTGGGCAACGCCGCCGGCATGGGAGCCAAGCTGGCTTTGATTTCCCTTAAATCTCGGGCTAAGGCACAGGCTGTCGCCTCCAGAGTTAGTTATATTGAACTAGCCAGCGCCCCCAAATTTGAGCAGGTCTTCGTTCAGGCAAACTACCTGGGACGATACCGGATTATAGAGAGCAAGAGGGAGGAAATTGACTGATGGAAACCAGAGTGTCAAGTCCCAAGAAAGAAGTAATCATTGGTGATAACCAGCCCACAGTGCTTATCGGCGAGCGCATCAATCCCACGGGCAAGAAAAGGTTAGCCGAGGCTCTCAAGGCCGGCGACCTGGAGATTGTCCGCAAAGAAGCGCTGGCTCAAATGCAAGCCGGGGCGGATATTATCGATGTCAACGTGGGTGTATTTGGCATCGATGAGGCAGCTCTGCTGCCCAAGGCAGTGCAGGCAGTGATGGAAACCGTAGACACACCCCTATGCCTTGATAGTTCTAACCCCGATGCCCTAGAAGCGGCACTCAAGGTCTACAAGGGTAAGCCGCTGGTTAACTCGGTTACCGGTGAAGAGCACTCCCTGAAAAGGGTCCTACCCCTAATCAAGAAACATGGGGCTGCCGTCATCGGTCTGGTGCAGGACGACGATGGTATCCCCAAGGACGCTGAGGGAAGGGTGAGGGTTGCCCATAAGATAGTGGAACGAGCCGAGGCGGCAGGTATCCCCCGTGAGGACGTAGTCATTGATTGCCTGGCTTTCGCGGTAGGAGCTGAACCCGCCTCTGGGGCGGCAGTCATGGAAGCCATCCGGCGGATTAAGGCCGAACTGGGGGTGAACATGACAATGGGCACCAGCAATATATCTTTTGGCTTGCCTGACCGCGAACTGCTCAATAACGCCTTCGTCGTCATGGCTACTGCCGCCGGTGCCACCTGCCTCATTGTGGATGCGGCTAAGGTGCACTCAATTATCCTAGCCGCCGACCTTGTGCTCGGCCGTGACAAGCGCGCCCGACGCTATATTGAAGCATATCGGCAACGCCAGAAGCAATAGAAACAATAAGAAGTAAATGACCAGGAGGAAAGAATGCCAACAAGGAATATATTAAGCGAGCTAAGCCGATACAAAATAGGCACCTTCGCCCACATCATCCACAGACATGCACTCCTACATCCAGATCAAGAAGCTTTCGTGTACGGGTCCGAGAGGATAACCTTCTCCGAGTTTAATGCCAGAGTAAATAGCCTAATACACGCCTTGCAGGCAATGGGGGTCAAGAAGGGAGATTTAATTGGTATCTTGTCCTGGAATTGCCTTGGGTATATTGAAGCCTACGGGGCAGCGATGAAGGGAGGATTCATTGCGTCGCCGTTTAATCCCAGGTTAAGAGAACAGGAGCTTGAGTACCTCATCAATTATTCGGAAGCCAATAGCCTCTTCGTGGGACCTGAATTAATGGAGATGGCCAATCAACTGCGACCGCACCTGCCCAAGGTTAAAAACTTCATCTCTTTTGAGGCTTCCGTTCCCGATATGATATACTACCGTGACCTGCTGACTAGTTATTCCAAGGCAGAGCCTGATGTTCAGGTAGACGAGGACGACCCGGTCGGCATCGTTTACACCAGTGGCACTACCGGCGTGCCCCGTGGTGCTCTATATACTCAACGTGGCTTCATCGACGACAGCAAGACTCTAGTTATGAATATGGGCCTACAACCCGGGCATAAACGCGTTCAGATAACGCCTCTCTTCCATATTGCGGGGAATACCCATTTCCGGAGTTCCCTCTACATCAGAGGATGCAATATTATCATGAAATTCTTTGACCCCGCAACAACGCTACAAATTATCCACGATGAGCGGGCTACCCATATGGACTTTGTGCCCACCCACCTGGTGGCAATGCTTAATGTACCTGACCTCAATAAGTATGATATCAGTTCTATGGAGCTCCTGTGGTACGGAGGCTCACCCATGCCTCTGGAGGTGCTAAAGAAAGGGATGGAGGTTTTTGGTCCCATTTTCGCCCAAGGATACGGACAGAGTGAAACTGGTCCAGCCGTCTCTCATCTGTCAAAAGAAGACCACAATGTCTTGGATAGACCTGAGAAGGAACAGAGAAAACTCACGTCAGCGGGCAGACCAGATATCGGGGTGCAGGTCAGAATTGTGGATGACGAGAGTAACGATGTCGAGCCTGGTGAAGTGGGCGAGATAATAGCACGAAGTAAGCACATCATGGTTGAATACTGGCACAAGCCTGAGGAAACCAGGGAAGCCCTTATCAATGGCTGGGTCCATACCGGGGATATGGGCTATTACGATGATGAGGGTTATATCTACATTGCAGATCGGAAAAAGGACATGATTATTTCCGGTGGGGAAAATGTCTATCCCAGGGAAGTAGAAGAGGTTCTCTACCAGCATCCCGCGGTTCTGGAGGCAGCTGTCATCGGTATCCCTGACCCATACTGGGTAG
>Ga0209636_10002727_pt1 | contig 18032 bp, 17 predicted proteins | sample DeeMarSWOR152_54_FD_187464 | JGI IMG/M metagenome (GOLD analysis project Ga0209636, IMG submission 187464) | Marine sediment microbial communities from White Oak River estuary, North Carolina - WOR-1-52-54 (SPAdes) (version 2) | ecosystem: Environmental > Aquatic > Marine > Intertidal zone >... | reverse complement strand
CTGGCACATGCTGTATCTCGAATGGAGGCTATGCTCTCGATTTTCGCGCGCTCTCCCATAGGCCCGTGGGCCCTACACCCTGTAATTCATGTAGCAGTAAATGTTAAACAGTAACACTCGGCATTCAGGTATAAGGGAGGTAGGTAAGGATTTGAAAGAGCGTAAGATGGTTAAGCTAGCGATTTTCGCTTTAACAATTTGGATATTAGGGGGTTCCGTATTTCTGATGCCTATAGTCCAAGCTCAGGTCACTCCGCCTGTTACTCCGATTCCTCAAATCCCGCTTGAGGGCGATATGACCTTTAAGGTGTACCCGGACAAGAGCATTAAAGTGAATCTTGTCGGGAGTCTTGAGCAGGTCTTAGAAGCCTACGTAGATCCTCCCGTGTACAATGTGTTTTTTGACCTAACTATCAGCCCTGCGGGTGTGAACTTGACAGAGGTCAAGGGTAGCTTTGTGATAAAACTTAGCCCAGCGTATTCTGTGCTGCTTTCGGCTCTCGACTTAGACATCGAGATCCATGGCGAGGACATGAAGAGCAACACAACCATCCTCTTCAACCTGCCAGGTTATCTGGGGGTAAACGGTACAATAGGGGTGTTCACCGACGAGGCTACTTGGGAGAGTACATTGGACTTCGACCTCACCGCTACAATATGGTACGAAGTCGTCTCTAAGGAAATTATTCAAGAGTTTGTTCAGATGTTCCCCATGTTTAAATCGCAGCTAGCTTCCCAAGTGAGCGAGCTGACGGAGGGGAACATAACACTCCAAGACCTGACACTTGTCAGCAGCGAAATAGGCACTACATCAGCTACACACACCCTTTCCGGTAGCGTAGTTGGTGATTTTAACAAGGGCGGTATGGCTCTCTCAACCAAAATGGTCCCACCGGATATGGGTGTCCCTGCGCCGACGATCACCCCAGGGGAACTATATATTACACCAAAGTCTGCCGATCTTAGCGTGACGTTTGATAGGGAAGAGCTGGCCTTCAAGATTGATTCTGAGAGCGTAGTTGAGGGCGATCTAGATCGACAGATCAACGTCATGAAGAATCTCTCATCAGAAGGATTTCTTCAATCTCCACAAATCACCCCAGAAATGACCCTCATAATAAACAACTTTCTGTTACCCACTGAAATGAGCATAGTGAACCTGAACACTGTTTTTGAATACACGTTCGATGGCGAGAAGCTCGGTTTAAATTTCTTTATTGACGGCTTAGAGTTTAAACCTCCGACGACCGGAGCGTTTCTCACGATTCTTAATGAGGCTTTGACCGGAGTCTCCATGCCGGGCTTTACATTAACGTTAGAGGGGGCGTCCGACGAAAAAGAGTTCGTTGAGATCGAAGTACCACCAACTACATCCGAGCCCGTACTAAAGGACGCGCGGAAGGTCGTTTGGACATTTGACAACCTTGCCAATCTAAATCTAGTCTCATTTGAGGTTAGGGAATGGCCCACGCCAACGTTGACATTGAGCCAGACCGAGGTCGTTGCGGGCGACACGGTAAATATAGAGGGTGTGCTAACTATCGAGGGAGAGCCTGTAGAAGGACAGGAAGTTAACATAGCGGCCAACAATATGGTAATAGGGACGGTCGAAACGGACCACGAAGGGGGCTTCTCTTTCACCTACAAATTCGAAGACGCCGGGAGTTACGAAGTGAAGTCGAGCTGCGAATATTACGAGAAAACGGTGGAGTCGCAGATCACCGCCGTAACCGTTAAGCCCCCCTCTCTTCTGCCACCGGAATTAGTAGCTCCTGTGATAGGAGGGGTAGTCGTTGCAGTGGCGGCTGTGGGTTACATATTGATGAAGAGAAGGTAAGTTCGAAAACTAACACCCTGCAATGCGCATTCATCGGGATCATATATGGTGATTAGCCATATATTGGCGTGCTCGTTAAATGCGAGTGAGGGGTTGATACGAAGAACCTTTCCCTCTGATGCATTGTGCTGGTTTCATTGGCCCTTCCTTGATGAAGACCCAGATTTTAGTGGTCTTGACGTAGTTTCATCGCATTTATGGAGCCCTCTCATATTTTCAGTTATTGGCCTTTTTCATCCCAATTTATCCGTCTCCTTCATCTCGTTAAAGGAACGCACAGTCGCCATGTTCCTCGAATGTGCGGTAGACTTGCATATTCCACGGCCACATAGCTTCTCTCAAGCAGGATCGATGATCATAAGGAGAAGGCATACAAAGGTCATAGTGGCCTTTTAGATCTATGGTCATGATAAAGAGAGCCCTCATAAGCGTTTACGACAAGGACGGCCTAGAAGGGCTGGTCGAGGCCCTGGGCGGGTTCGGCGTGGAGATAGTCAGCTCGGGTGGCACCGCCCGGAGGATACGCGAGCTCGGGTACGGGATGCTGATCGAGGTCTCGGACTACACGGGGCACCCGGAGAGCCCCGGGGGGCTCGTGAAGACCCTGCACCCGAAGATCCACGGGGGTCTACTCCTGAACCGGGGGGACCCGGACCACAGGAGGTGGATGGAGGAGAACGGGGTCGAGCCCATAGACATGGTCGTCTGCAACCTCTACCCCTTCGAGAGGGTCGCCGAGGCGGGGGCCGACCTGGAGACCGCGGCCGAGAACATCGACATCGGCGGCCCCTCGATGGTGAGGTCTGCAGCGAAAGCGGCCCTCCTCTACGACAGCGTCCTCGTCGTCACCGAGCCCGCCCAGTACTCGGAGGTCATAGCGACGCTGAGGGAGAACGACGGCGAGCCGGACACTTACCTACGGAGGAAGTACGCCCTCAAGGCCTTTAAGCGGACGGCGGGATATGACTCAGCGATAGTGTCCTATCTCGAAGGGATGGAGGACTGAACATGTCGAAACAGCTCCGCAGGATGTACCGCACCAAGCTCGAGGAGGAGTTCCCGGACACAGTGAAGATCGTCATCGGGGACGAGGAGATAGTCTACGGGAAAGCGATGAGCCTCAGGTACGGGGAGAACCCCCACCAGCCAGCCGCCTTCTACGCCCCCAGGGCGGGGGCACTCACAACGGGAGCCCTCAAGGTGGTGAAGACAGGGAAGGGCGGCCTCAGCCAGACCAACCTGGAGGACGTGAACAACAGCCTCAACATCGTCCGCTACTTTGAAGAGCCCGCGTGCGCAGTGATGAAGCATCTGAACCCCTCGGGCGTAGCCGTCTCCCGGGGTAAGGGAGACACCCTCAGGGAGGTTTACATCAGGGCCAGGGACTGCGACAGCCTCGCCGCCTTCGGCAGCTTCGTCGGCTTTAACACCGAGGTCAACAAAGAGACCGCTGAGGAGATCCTCACGACCTACGTCGAGGGCGTCGTCGCCACCGCCTTCGAGGAGGCGGCCCTCGAAGTGTTCGAGTCGAAGAAGGACCTGAGGGTGCTCCAGGCCGGGAACCTAGAGAGGATCAGCCGCTTCGTCGGCGACCCCCTGTGGCCCCTCAGCATAAAGACCCAGATGGACGGGTCCATCGTCCTCTCGGCCCCCATGCTGACCAAGATAAAGGGAGCCGGAGACCTGGACCTCGTCACCAGGCGGAAGGCGACCCTCGGGGAGCTCGCTGACCTCCTCTTCGCGTGGTACATCTGCATGAACGTCAGGTCCAACGGCGTCGTACTGGCGAAGGGAAGGGCAACCCTCGGCGTGGGCACGGGCCAGCAGGACCGGGTGACCGCGGTAAGACTCGCCCTGGAGAAGGCGGCGGAGAGGAGCCGAGGAGAGGCTGTGAAGGGCTCCGTGCTCGCATCGGACGGTTTCTTCCCCTTCAGGGACTCGATAGACCTCTTGGCTGAGTACGGCGTCGCGGCTTGCGTCCAGCCCGGCGGCTCCATCAAGGACAAGGAGGTCATCGAGGCCTGCGACGAGTACGGAATCGCGATGGCCTTCACCGGGGAGAGGTGCTTCAGGCACTTCTGATCCCCTTCCCCTTGACACCCTGACGTCCACGTTCGAGGTTCAGGCACATTGAGCGAAAAAAACCTGATTTTAGCCCCCTGCGGCATCGACTGCATCGAATGCCCGGCCTACAAGGCAACCCGAGAGAAAGACTACGGGAAGTTGGCGGAGATCCTGAAGGAGTGGGCCCCTGTGGAAGAGGGCTACGAGCCGGAGGACCTGCTGTGCGACGGCTGCTATGGCGAGAGAGTCTCCAGGGATTGCCAAGTCTGCTGGATAAAGGACTGCGTTGAGGAGAGGGGGATACCTTACTGCGCCCACTGCGGAGACTACCCTTGCGTGAGGCTAGTCAAGGAATGGAACTCTTGGCGGGTAAACAGCGCCACCGAGGCTAGGGTAAGGCTGGATAGGATAAGAGACGGGCTTGGAAGAAGACGGTCAATGCCTTAGAGTTTTACTGTAATTGGCGTAACCGAAACAGTTAAAAAATTATTATAAGGGGCCTTGAAATATCAGAGTCACATGGTCGGAAAGGGAAGTCTGATCGTCTTCTGCGGCTTGGACTGCGCTGAGTGCCCTGCGTACAATGCCACAAAGAAAGACGACGCCGAAAGGCTAGTGGAACTCGCTAAGCAGTGGTCCACACCTGAAATGAAGTTCGAGGCCGGGGACCTAGTCTGCGACGGCTGCCATGGCCCACGGACCTTCAAGTGGTGCGGGGAGTGCCCCATTAGGCTCTGCGGCCTCGACCAGGGCCTGGAGAGCTGTGCCCAGTGCGGGGATTACCCCTGCGAGAAGCTCGAAGAGGCATGGGAGCGCGTGGGTGATGGCGCGGCCGTCCAGAGGGCCAACCTGGAAGGGCTCCGCGGCGGATAGGGCGCTCAGGAGTCCCTCCAAAGGGGGCTGGTGCTGCAGTGGGGGCCACCGAGCATGTCGAGGTAGCTGTCCTCCCACTCCTTGACCCTGACCCCGTGCCCCCTCAGCTCCTCATTGGTCGCGTGGTTCCTCTCGTAGGCGATCACGAGGCCCGGCTTAATCGCCACGATATTCGAGGCCCCCCTAGCCTGCTCCATCAGGGCTAGCATCAGGTGCTCCACGTCGTTCTCCTTCTCGGGTCGGCCTCCCACGTAGATGATCTCGTCGGGGTCCAGCTTGCCCTCCCTCACGAGGTAATCGACGAAACTCAGATCCTCTCGGACCAGCCTCGGTCCCCCTTCTCCCCTCTCGTAGACGAAGCAGCGTCCCGCCCCAGCGAAGTCGTTGGGGTGAATCACGGCCTCCATCGGCCTGTCATCCCTCTCGGCCTGGGCCCGCAACGCCTCAAGTGTCTTCAGCAGGAGCCCCTTGGGCGGCATGTCCCCGACCAACTCGCTCTCGAAGAAATAGGGCATCACCAGGACCTTCCCGCGGTCGGGGTAGTTTATCACCACGTCGAGGTGCATATAGTCGAGGGCTGGATAATCCGGGAGCCGCACCACGCATATGTGCCTCAACTCCCCGTCGCGATCCGCCTCGAAGAGCCTCCTCGCGGCCTCCAAGAACCCGGTGAAGGTGGACCTCTGCCCTACGCCCACGGCGATGGTCTCCTCATCGACGATCTGGGTGTCCCCGCCCTCTATGCACGGCCGCTCCGTGAAGCCTTCCCGGGCCTCGTTTGCATCGTAGACGATCTCGACGTTCTCGCTGAGGACTGGGTCGTGATCGTAGGCGAGCCTGACTACCCGGGGCTCGAACCTCCTGCTATAACGCCTCATGCTGCAGATGACTGTACCCACCGGGGTTGTGAACGACGTGTCCCGGGGGTAGGGCCACCCAACCCTCTGGAAGTCCGGAAGCACCACCCGGTCCAGCGTCCGGTCGTAATACGGCCTCGGCGGGTACCCTAGGAGAAGGTGCTCGATCGTCAGCTCCTCTGCTTCGGGGGAGGCGGGCATACCCTCCCAGACATCCTTGACCATCCATCTCCTCTCCTCGACGGTCGCTCCCTCGAGCGCCTTCCCCAAAATTTCGGTGACCTCGAAGACCCGGACCCCCTCCTCCCTCAGGAATCTGGGAAGCTGCTCCCACTGTCTTCTGCCCCTGTCTATGCCTGCGTGGGGGCATCTGGCAAGGTAGTGGGTGCTGGACTCTATGCCGACGAAGGGGAACTTCCCCTCCCAGAACTGCTCGATGGACTCCTGTACGAGCACGGCTCTGAGCCTGCCGGACTCAGATCTAACGGTCCACATGTGATTGTAGAGGGGTTCTGGGCATAAAAGACGTTGCTGGATTATTAAAGGCGGGGGCCAGCGGGAGGGATGAACATCTAGGAAGATCGACAGTAGTATAACACAAACTAATAAAATCATGGCATTGTGAGTCTGGGAAATATACAGAACTTTGAAATTCTTCTAATCTATATTATTGATTTAGAAGAGAGCAACTAGGTTACGATACATAAAAGGATAAAATAAGTGGGGAGGATATTTGGTCGAATGGGCGATTACGCGAAGCTGGCAGTCTTCGTAGCTGTGCTACTCCTCTCTGTGAGCTTGATGGCGGTCGCCATAGACTACCTCGGCGACCTCTCCGATGTCGAGCTTGATATGGAGCCCCAGGAGGAGACTTCCACGACCTCGACCAGTGGCGGTGATGCCAGTAAGGGAAAGGGCAAGAGAGTGAAGGTCGCGGGCGCCTCCGAGGGCGAGATGTTCCCACTATTCGAACTCAGCTATCCACCAATGACAAAATACCTGAGACAGACCGTTGGCGAGTTCTACGACGACGGAGAATGGAGCCAGCATGAAGTTCACATTTCTCTGCCTTATATGGGTGAGCCCATCACGCCATCTGTAACGGCCCTCGTTTCCCCGTTACCAAGCTTCTATAAGGTAAAACCCCTATTCAACATGAGTGGTTTCATCCCGACGACGCTATATGTCGTCAAGCTTGAATTCGATGGCGAGCTCGAGCGATATCTCTCTCTTGAGTTGTTCTGGGCGGAAGAGAAGTTCACTACACCTTACAATGTTTCGTCTACTCTCTATGAGTTTCCAGATGCCATGCTGTTAAGCGCAGAGATCCATCAGATGGACAAATACCTAGAGGTACCTGAGGACTTGGAGGACCGTCTCAGGGCTAAAGCACTCGAGATCACTCTGAGCCTCACAAACCCCTGGATGAAGCTCAAGGCCATTGAGACCTATCTGAAAGAATATTACGAGTACGACAAGGAGTACCCTCCAGCGCCTGAGGGCATGGATCCTGTAGAGTGGTTCCTCTTCAACAACACTGGGGGGACCTGTGGTCACTTCAACTCTGCATTTGTCCTCCTCGCTAGGTCCATCGGACTACCGGCTAGAGTAGTCTCCGGCTTCGCGGTCTCACCCGAATCTGACTACCAACTCGTATACCCGAAGGACTCTCACATCTGGGCCGAGGTGCCCTTCGAGGGGCTCAGCTGGGTCACTTTCGATGCCACGCCCCAGAGGCCCGAAGATCGCCCTATGGAGGACCCGAGGATCCCGACCCTAACGAACATCACTTACCATGACGACAGGGCTGTCAAGGGTGGGAAGTTCGAGGTAAGGGGGATGGTCACTACCATCAACGGCTCTGTGGTAGACGACATGAATGTTGAGATACTCCTTGCAATAAATAAGAATGAAACTGGTATCCGCTGCGGATTAGGGGTCGTCGAGCAAGGCATCTATAAGGTTTCATGCGATGCAGCCCCGAACATCAATGTCGGTGATTACCATCTCATAGCCCACGCCATGGCCAACCAGCACTACCAAGAATCTTGGAGCGACCCTGATATCACGATCATAACCGAGACAGAGGTCTCGATTCAGGCTCCCATCACGGCTTATATTGATGAACCCATCACAGTCATTGGGAAACTCATAGACAAATCTAACAGTCAGCCAATCTCTAACACGACGGTCCGCCTATTGTTCGATGGAGAAGAGGGTTACTACACAACAAGTGCAGATGGGACTATTTCACTTACCCACGTCTATGAATCCGAGGGTAACAAGACGGTCAGCATGTTGATGGAGGACTCAAGGTACTACATCGCCTCGAACACAACATTCGGCATAGCCGTTACGCTCCGACCTCCGCCAAAGGCTAGCATCCTGCAGATAGTTACGACATTCCCTTTCAACGTCATAATAGCGACGATAGCAACGGTGATCGTCGGAGCTGTGGTCTCCCTCACGAGGAAGCCCCAGGGGCCCATAGGCGCTCGGGCTGCCGCTGAATCCCGTCTCTTGGTTGAGGTCGAAGAGGAGCTCCCGCGGTATTTTGAAGATTATAAAGAGGGCATTGTCAAGGTCTTCAACTGGTTCTACGCTTACGTAATGCGAAGATATGAAGGGATCACGGAGAGCATGACGCCCAGGGAGTTCCAGCAGGCGGTGCTAACTAGGATCCCATCTAGTGGTGAATCTGCGTTAGAGTACCTTGTTACGGCCTTCGAGATCGCCGACTATAGCACATCCCAACCCTCCCAGGAAATTTTCGAGAAATCACTTAAGGCCGTCGAAGTGCTGAAAGGACTGATGGATAATGCCCAGTAAGTCGAAGAGATCATTCACTAGGAGCACGACCATCTATGCTGTCTTCGCCGGAATCCTAGCATGGCTAATCTACTTCAATGATTTCAGGCTCGGCGACCTAGGGGCTTTCCTCCCTATGTCAGAGCAGATGGCCACGATTAGCCTCGACGTCATTCTCCTCCCCCTTCTCATCTCAGGATCGATCTTCTATGTAGCGGGCCTAGTGGGCATTACCTTCGAAGGCACCCTAGCCGAGATGTTTATAGGTACACTCTACGCGGCAGGCTTCACTAGTTTCTTCGCCCTCTTCCTCATAATACTCCCTGGCTCAGTGAACATCAACACGGCAGGGTATCTACTCTTAGGAGCCTTCGGGATCGTCTTACTATACAATATAGTCTCCACAGTAGCCAGACTGAAGAAGAAACCATACATCAGGTCCGTGGCGATAAGCGCGACCATATACGCAGAAGGACAGATCATTATGCGCTTCATCTTCCTACTCATCGGGTCCAGCGGGGCGACGATGCCTCCCGAGATGGTATCCGCCATAGGGCAGTTCATAGACCTCGGCGTCACTATCGCTGCGATCTTCACACTGTTCGCCGTGTTCAAGACCTCAAAGAACTCCTATCTCTCGGCCCTGGGGGGTATCGCGGGTAACTATCTCTTCTCCGTCTCCCTCAGTCTGATAGGTGCTTTATACTACGGCTTCTTCCTTGGCGGCCTCTCGACCCTTGCACCCAGCATTAGAAATCTCTCCCCTTACGTCGAGTGGACGGGTATCTGCGTCTTCGCGGCGTTGATATTCACGATAATGAGGAGGGGGATGCAGGGATCCATCATCGTGAAGGACAGGCTGGGGCAGTGGAAGAGGCATCTCCAGCAGATCACCACTTACAAGGGGGACAGGTTCGTCGACTTCACAAGAGTGGTGGATGACTTCGTCCAGCGGGGTGAAAGGGAGAGGCTCCTTGTGAAACTTGCTCTCTATCTCGACGAGAACCAAGTGGCCGATGAGGAGATCTCGAGGCTCCTCTCCGATCTCATAAATTACGAGGACGAGAAGAAACCAGCGATCTCAAGGCACGGGAGGACCTCGAAGATTGAGGAGGATAACATGGAGAAGCGCCTCGAGGTCCTCCAAAGGACGATAGGCAGGATATCTCCCGCCGGGGTTACGAGGGCGTCAATCCCCCAACAGGGGACGGGGGGCCTCGCAGGGCAACCCTCTCTAAGAGGTCAAAGTGATGAATAAAAGAAGTTGGAAAAAATGAACGTGTGGGAAGTCAAGGAGATATGCTCCAAGATCCTAGAGGGAATCGGGGCATTCTACGTAGGGAACAGGCTGATGCTCAGGAAGCTCCTGTCATCGGGCCTAGCGAACGGGCACGTCCTCTTCGAGGACTACCCGGGGCTTGGGAAGACCCTCCTCGCGAAGACCTTCTCCAAGGTGACCGGCTGCCTCTGGAGGAGGATCCAGTTCACCCCCGACCTGATGGCGGCGGACATCATCGGCACCAGGGTCTGGAGGCTCGCGGAATCCAAATTCGTTCTGGAGAAGGGGCCAGTATTCACCAACATCCTACTCGCCGACGAGATCAACAGGTCCCCCCCGAAGACCCAGTCAGCCCTCCTCGAAGCGATGGAGGAGAGACAGGTCACCATAGAAGGGGAGACCCACAAGCTGACGCCCCCCTTCTTCGTCATAGCGACCCAGAACCCCATCGAGCTCGAGGGCACATACCCGCTGCCCGAGGCCCAGATGGACAGGTTCCTCGTGAAGCTCTCTATGGGGTACGTGCAGACCAAGGAGGAGGAGAGCCTCATACTGAAGCGGAGGATAAGCTGGAGGAGGGACGACCCCACGGACCTGATCAGACCGGTAACCGACCAGAACACCTTCGTGGAGATGCAGCAGTTCATCGAGAGGGACATCTACGTCGACGACCAGATCCTCGACTATATAAGCGATATAGTGCGCCTGACCAGGAGGCATCCGATGATAGAGGTCGGAGCGAGCCCCAGGGGGGGCCTCTCCCTCCTAAAGGTGGCGAGGGCGAGCGCAGCGATCTCGGGCCGAAACTTCGTCACACCCGACGACGTGAAGATGTTCATCGCGGACGCCCTCGGCCACAGGATGATTATGAAGATGGAGTACGCCATAGAGGGGGCCTTCAGCATCGCTGCGATCCTCGAAGAGATCCTCGGCGAGGTGGAGGTCCCCAAGCAGTTCGCAGTCAAGGGCTGAGGCCGAGGTGCTGAACCGGGACACCCAGGAGCTCATAGTGAGTGGTGTCACCTTCGTAGTCATGGGCATGTTCCTGGGGAACCTCATCCTCGTCGTCCTCGGCCTCTTCCCCGTCGTCTTCATCGCCCTCGGCATCATCATCGGCCAGCCTAGGGAGGTGGAGATGAGCAGGACGGGAGAGGACCAGAAGGTCTGGGTCGACGGCCAGGTGTCGGATACCATAACCGCCACCATAAAGGAGGGAGTCGGCATGGTCTCCTTCAGCGATGTGCTGCCAGACAGCTTCAAGCTCGAGGAGGGAACAAACTTCAAGGTCCTCTGGAAGGGCGCCAGGGACAGGAAGGAGACCATCAGCTACAGGGTGACCTGCGGTAAAAGGGGACGCTACGAGCTTGACGGAGTCTCTTGGGAGGCCCGGCACCCGCTGCAGATCTCCAGTAACATGCTTGGCGAGTACCCATCGCCCAGGACCTACATAGTGCAACCGAAGCCGCTCTTCGTCAAGAGGATTAGGGAGAAGAAGGCGATGACCCGTGTGCCGATGCCTATGGAGGCGAAGATTAAGTTCGGCTTCCCGACCACGGACTTCCTCGAGGTTAGGGACTACAAGCCAGGGGACCCGTACAGGAACATCAACTGGAAGGTGACCGCCAGGAGGCTATCGGGTTCCCCTTCAGCCTACCAGGTGAATGAGTACGAGAAGGAGGGGAAGAAAGCGGTCTGGATCTTCCTGGACACAGCCTCCCACATGGCCCTAGGAACCACGGTGAGGAACACCCTGGAGTACGCCGTGACGGCCGCCCTCGGGTTCGCAGAGTTCTACCTCGGGCGGGAGTGCCAGGTCGGGCTCTGCGTCTACGACTACGACGCACACGAGTGGGAGGGGGCCTATCAGAAGGTCGAGGTGACCCCGGACCTGGAAGCGGTCCTCTCGAAGATAGACCAGATGGAGCAGGCTGTGGCTCCCGAGGAGATATCAACGGATGCCTCCGAGACGAGGATGACCACCGTGAGCAAGATCCTCTTCCCAGACATAGGGAGGAAGCAGAAGTTCAGGATAATGAGGGAGATGCTCAACGTGGACATCAAGTACGGCGGAGAATCCCTGAGGGAGGCCATAATGAGCAGCAGGAGACATATCGTGGGGTCTTCGCCTCTCTTCATCATAATCACTATGATCGACGCCTCCAAGACGAAGGGCCTCTACGAGGGGGTGAAGCTGCTCCATAAGTACTGTGGCCGAATAAGGAGCCTCCCGTCGATCATAGTCTTCAACGTGCTGGGATACAACATCGCCGCCGAGGATGAGGAAGAGGGGATGGCCGCGGAGATCCTGAACTACCAGAACAGGAGGGTCTACGGCACCCTGAGGGGGATGGGGGCGACAGTGGTCAACTGGAACCCAAGGACGCAGAGCTTCGCGCAGGCACTGATCCAGCAGAGGGTTTGAGATGAGGACTATTGGCTACATCAGAATGGCAGAGCTGGGGGTCGCCCTCGCCTCAACGTACATGACGGCCGTGACCCTCATCCAGACCTCCATCTACGGGAAGCTGAAGCCCAAAGCCGTCGGCTTCCTGCACCCAATTCTCGAGGCCTACGGGATAGACCCAGCCTACCTCGACATCATCATCCTCGGTCTGGTCATGGCTCTCTCATTCAACTTCTGGAGGAGGGGGGACGAGGCCGGCTTCGGGAGGCTCTTCAGCCTCAACATGCTCATGTTCTTCCCCGCGGTCATCGACTTCTCCATGTTCAACTGGGTCAACCTGATCCTACCCTACGACCCCAGGCCCAGGGTCTCGGTGCTCTGGGCCTTCGCCGTCGGCCTCCTCCTCCAGGCAACCTACCTTTTCCTCAGATACACGGTCAGGTTCAGGCTACTCCAGGACGAGCTGCTGGGCAGGGGGGCGGAGCAGGGGGACGTGGACGAGGTCTCCAGGGGGCAGATGTACTACCTCGCCTCACTGGTCTTCGGGACCGCGGCCATCTCAGCGGCCATCTACTACGTTATACCATTCGTCGTGGGTCTGGTCAGCATCGACGTCTCGGGGGTACCCTATCCCCACATAGTGATCGGCGTCGCCTGCATCCTTCTTTTAGCATCAGCGATCGTCTACTACCTCAGAGGTGGAAGGGTCGAAGCCATCCTAGAGAAAGCCACATCAGTGAAAACCAAAGCCCCATCCAAGGAGGACGTGCAGCCAAAAATCTAGGCGTAACATCCGTGGTTTTTCATCGGGATACACTTGTATGTCGATGGAAAGATAGGTAGGCTAGTTTTCACTGAGCGTTGTCGACGCGGTTTGAAGATATCGGAGAGATCAAGGCTCAAAATGCTTTTCTCTGATGTCATGAAGCCGTTCTACAGCTTCTTCAGCTCGAAGATGACTGGGTTGTATCCGTCCGGGCAGGCGTGGCGGGCCACCTTGGAGTCGTCCTCAGAGGTGGCAAAGGCAACGTCCGCTCCGTAAGCCATGGCGTATATCTTGGGCAGCATGGAGTATGGTATGTGGAGGCAGATCTTCCCCTCGATCTTGTTGGTATCCCAGTCGAAGGCGACCTTGTCGCCGACCCTGTGGCCGGAGGCACAATGGCCCTCCTGGCTTATGACCCTTGCCAGAACCTTCCGAGACATGGGCTACCCTATGGATCGATGAGGGATATCCCTTTTGATCGCACAGGTATCGGCTGCGTCGAATCCGTTGAAAAAGGATGGTTTGGCCATCCTTGTAGGTCAGCGGGACTCCCTGACCAGCTCCACGGAGCTCATGAGCAGGGTCTGCCTCAGCTGCCCTATAGTGTAGATGCAGGCCTCGCGGGAGGCGCCGTCGGTCGTAGGGGTGCACATGGCTGTTGCGCCGTCGGGTATCCCCACGTTGGCGCAGTTCAGCAGGATCCTATTGTGGGTGTGCTCGTCGTGGAGCACCTCGGGCCTCCCCAGCAGCTTGGCGAGGCATGCGCAGATCCCGTAGCACGCCCAGTTGGAGGAGTTCGCTGGGATGACGACTTCGGCCCCCGCGGCGGAGACGATGCCCGCTCCGCAGGGGCAGCCGCAGTCCCTGCAGAACTCGTGGTGCCTGACTAGGATGTCCTCGATGGTGGCGAAGCCGCACTCGTTACCGTTGTCGCCCGTCGCTATGGTCAGGATCCCCCTACCCCTCGCTGCGTCCAGGAGCTCGTTCCACCTCACGATCTCCTCCTTAGGGTCGCTGCTGTTCCTCGGGCCGCCGAGGGCCCCGTGGCGTATCCCCTTCCTGTTGCAGGAGGTTGCCTCGACTGTGACTAAGGCCTTGGGGTCGAACTCGTCCAGCAGCCTCCCCGACTCCTCCCGCGCCCTAGGCGCCGACTTTTCCGGCCAGTTCCGTATCAGGACCGTGTAGGGAGTCCAGATGCTCCCCCTTAGCTCCCCCGGGTCGGTGACCGGGATGAGCTCGGCGCCGATGCACGACTCTGGCAGGGATCTCTCGAACTTCGTGCCCTCCCGGTAGTTGACGACGATGACGGGTATGGCCCTTAGGCCAAGGATCAGTGACCTCGCCAGGACCGCCGCGCCGGGGGGCCCGTCCATCTCGTGGCTGTTCGTGACTATGAGCACGGAGTCGCCCTCCCCTACGCTCTCCATCAGCCTCTCCGCGGCGAGCAGGGCCAGGGGCCTCCCATACCTCTCTCGGGTCTCGTCGTAGACCCGCATCCAGGAGTACCTCTGCTTCGCGGGGCCTCCCCTGCCCTTCCTTATCACCGGGGCCGTCCCGACCGGTGTGGAGACGATCCTGTCCACGACGTCCCCGAAGCCCACCAGCAGCTCTTCCTCGAAGCCATTCACGACCGAACACCGATCTGACGTAGGGGCGACCCCTATTTAATCATCTGAGATCCGATCCAGTTCATCGGATGCGGTTCGTGGAGCTGGATCAACATTTGCGGAGGCGATGAATCCTTTTATCGGCTGTGGGTTATCTAAGGACCATGGAGAACCGTATCCCCAGCGTCAAGGTAGCTGTCATTGGCGGCTCAGCTATCTTGAACTCGGGCTTCCCAGCAGGGTTCGACGGGGTCGAGGTGGTAGAGGAAGGTGTCGTCTTCGACACTCCATTCGGCCCCACCGCTCCCTTCACTCACGCCTCCATCGGCGACGCTGAGTTCCTCTTCGTCCCCTTCCACGGCATAACTAAGGAGATCAGGAACACGGAGTCCAACAGCGCCGGCGAGAGGGTCTTCTACGTCCTAATGAGGGCCGGGGTCAGGAAGATCTTGGGGTGCGCCCTCTGCGGCTCCACGAACCGCCTCCTCGACCCAGCCGACGTCGTCGTACCAGACGGCTTCGTCGACTATACCACGAAGCGGGCCCAGTCCCTCACCCGCAGCCTGGCGAGAAAGGGCGTCGACATCGAGACTATCATGTACCGCCTCCACAGGCCCTTCTGCCCGGAGCTGAGCCGGCTCCTAGTAGTGGGCTCCAGGGAGGCGGGGTTCCCCAGGGTCTTCTCCAGGGGGATCGTCGGGGTCTCGGAGGGGCCCCGCCTGGAGTCTCCCTCGGAGATAAGGCTCAGGTATGTGGACCGGGGCATAGACGTTGTGACGATGAACCTCGTCCCCGAGGTCTACTTCGCCAGGGAGATAGGGGCGTGCTACGCCGCCCTCGAGCTGGTCTCCAACTACGGGGAGGGGCTGGTCTCGGCGGAGTGGACCGGGCCGAAGGCCTTCAGGGATTTCCGAGGCCAGTGGAGCAGGCCCTCAGCGGAGGCGATACTCCATGCCCTGAAGAGGGTCGACCCGTGTGACGAGAGCTGCGGCTGCTTGGTCCACAGGTGGCCGACCATAGTCCAGTGAAGAACTTTGAGGGCCGCCGTGCCGCGTATGGTCCGTGTCCAAGGATCTAGGAACGCTAGGTTAGATTGGTACTGCCCTAGCCTATAACCTCCTTCATGACCCTGAGGTGGTTCCCACTGAGTATCTTCAGTATGTCCTCATCCTCGTATCCGCGGCGGAGGAGCTCCGCGGTTATGTTCGGCATCCTCGTCACGTCCTCGAGGCCTGAGGGGGTAGATGGGATGCCGTCGAAGTCGGATCCGAGGCCGACGTGGTCGGGGCCGACGAGGTCTGAGATGTGGTCTATGTGGTCAACGAGGGTCTCGACGCTGGGCCTCGTCGGGTGGACGAAGGATGGTGCGAAGTTCATCCCCATGACGCCGCTGCAGTCGGCGAGGGCCCGGATCATCTGGTCCGTCATGTTCCGGGGGTGGTCGCAGACGGCCCTGCTGTTGGAGTGGGAGGCGACTAGGGGGCCCTTCGCTATGTCCACGAGGTCCCAGAAGCCGGCGTCGCTGAGGTGGGAAACATCTATAAGCATCCCGAGGCGGTCGAGCTCCTCGACGGTCTGGACTCCGAGCTCGGAGAGGCCTCCCCCAGTCCTAGCATCTGTGACGCCGTCGGCGAGCTGGTTCCTGAGGCTGTGGACGAGGCCGACCATCCTGACGCCTAGGCGGTGGAAGATCCTGAGCATCCCGACCTCCCCCTCGATGACGTCGGCCCCCTCTATGGAGAGCATGGCGGCGACTTTCCCCTCGTTCGCGGCCTCAATGATCTCATCGTAGGAGGTCACGGGCCGGATGGCGTCTCGGTTCTTATCACACTCCGAGTAGAATGTGTCGATCATCTCCAGGGCGGTCCTGAGGGGGTAGGCTGGGGCCCTGTCCCTTTCGGAGGAGACTGCGAAGATCTGGCAGTCGACGCCCCCCTCCCTGAGCCTGGGGATGTCGACGTGGCCCAGGTCGGACCTGGCGCCTATGCCGATGTCGGATCTGTCCTCCCACATGGAGCCCTTGACCCGGGTGAACCTGGGGTTGAGGCACTTCAGGGTGTCGCAGTGGGTGTCGACCACGACGGCCTCGTGGTGCAGCCTGAGGGCATGTTCCTCCATCCTGATCCCCGTTTTAGGGACGTTCAACCGGTTTAAAAGCCGGCGTGTGCGCGGGGCCTCTAGATGACGAATCGGACGCCGGTCCTGTCGGCGGCCCTCTGCTTCTCCAGCCCCTTCTGCATCCCTTTGTTGGTGATCTCTACGTCGTACTCGATGAACTTCTCGATCATGCCTGCGACGGTCTTCGCCATCTCATGGAGCTCCTCCCTGTCGAAGCTGGACATGATCTCGGGGCTGTTTATCCACTGCATCCATCCGCCGAGGCTCTGGCCTAGGGCGGTGAAAGCAAAGCGCATCACCCTGACGAGCTCAAGGCGGTCGGGGTCCGGGTTCTCCATGAGCTGCCTGATCTGGCTGAGGGTGTTCTCGCTCCTCTGGGTCCAGTCCTGGTGCACTTTTATCACCGTCACTACTAGGGTCTCGGTTCCTCTTAAACGTCTTGGATGGGGTGGAACTCTTAAATCGTTGTGGGGGCGTGTACTTTCTGGGCCGGGGTCTCCTAGCGGTATGGAGCAAACCCCCGGTTAGGGGGGCTCAGGCCTGGAGAGCTTGTGACCCGTGAGGGTCACGTGGGTTCGAATCCCACCCCCGGCGCCACGTTTATGCATCTTTTCGCTCGGGGTTATCGGTAAGTGGTGGCCGCTTACAAGGATTCTTGGCGTCTCGGTTTAGTTCCATCCTTTTCTGGAGGTTTGGTGGGGCTGTGAATCTCTCCCTGATCTTGTGTAGATTATTGGGGAATGACGCCTGTTTCGCGTGTGTTATGAAAAGTTTGAGAACCTCGGCGTCATCAGGGGAGGTGTCATGTCTTCAGGAGGGGGAAATGGCGGCGATCGCGCGTGCGCGCTTATTTAAAAGTAAGGAAAGCCTTACTGATAATTCTTAAAATAATGGGTTCGGTCCTGGAGAACATGTGACCTTTGCGGGTCGCGTGGGTTCGAATCCCGCTAGGCACCATATCTTCCCAAGTTGTGCGTTCATTATGAAAAAAATCTCATATTAAGCAACAGAAACGGTTTTGTATACTGCATAACCTGCCGTACGCGCAAAAAGGTTTTCTTGAAAACAATTACTTCGTTTGATCGCGTCTATTAATTGAAGTAAAATTTTTGTTAACGATATAGTTAACATAGGCATTGTAACCAACGGAATTTCTTTCCATTTCAACATCGCTTAAAACTCGCATCTCCAGCTCTATCTTCGCCCTGATGGGATTGAGGTTTTCGTCGAAGGCTTCTTCTGTTATAGTTAGGTCGGTAAACCGAACGGGTATTAGCCGAGAGACTCCGCAGATAAATAAAACCGTGGGCCACTCGCCGGATTGTTTGCGTTCGTCAAATGACTGCCCTCTGGGCGAATCAAGAGTGTGGTAACGTTCGGGATACATCATCATCTCCAATGCGGACAGCGTGGGGAGTA
>Ga0209636_10002726_pt1 | contig 18038 bp, 12 predicted proteins | sample DeeMarSWOR152_54_FD_187464 | JGI IMG/M metagenome (GOLD analysis project Ga0209636, IMG submission 187464) | Marine sediment microbial communities from White Oak River estuary, North Carolina - WOR-1-52-54 (SPAdes) (version 2) | ecosystem: Environmental > Aquatic > Marine > Intertidal zone >... | reverse complement strand
CATCAAAAACTGCTTTCCCTACAATTGCAATTATGGTACCAAATTTACTTCCGATTGGTTTGGTTTTTATCCCCGCAATATTAAGTAGCTTTTCTATCTCTCTAGGTTGAGCATTGGTTGCAATGTCAAAATCTTTTGTAGGAAATCCTAGTAAACAATCACGAACCGCTCCCCCCACAATATAAGCTTCTTTATGGTGCTTCCATAAAATCTCCAAGATCGATTGAAGCTCTGGAGGTATAGAATTACTAAGAACTGAAGCATAATCGTCTAAACATGCCTTATTACTGAAAGCATTTGACATAATAAGATCACAGAGAAGAATTATATTGAAAGAATGTTTTCTTCGAAAGCGAAATTCAATGCCTTTAAGTTATATACTTGTAAAATTTTAAGTAAAAATCATTGTGAGAAATATGTCCTTCCCTAGAAGTCAAGACATCCGCAAATATGGCCTCGAATTTATTAATGATTTAGCAAAAGATCGGGAATTTGCAGTCCAATCTCTTGGTGTCGCGTTTTCAACAATGAAAACGGAGCTAAAAGAGTCAAAGATACTTACTCGAAGTCAGGAATTCAAGTATATTGACAATTTAATGAAAAGGTTCAGAGACGAAGTCAATCGGAATTTCGAGAGCCAGCTTACACGAATTACGATGAAATCCTTTGGCTGGATTAAAAGAGTGTTAATGCAGGGAGAAAAGATCTTAGTCAAAGATGAATCACGGGAAGAAGAACTCCAGAAAATTATTAATGATTTAACCAGACAACTGAAATCTAAATCAGTAGAACTTTCTAGATTTCAACCCAAGATTCAGACATTGAAAGAGGAATTAGAGAATAAACAGCGAGAACTTCAGGACTTAAAAACGACACAGATGAAACAGATTCATGAACTCCAACAAGAAGTTCTCTCAGAGAAAAGTCGAGCTGATAATGCGTCAATACAGAATAAAAGCATTCAGGAGGAGTTATTTGACTATCAACTAGAATTAGAAGAACGAATCAAGCAGACAACCTCCTTGGAAGCTCAAAATACTCAATTAAATAGTGAATTAATCACTGCTAAGGGAGAGATTGAAAGATTAATAACATCACTCGAACAGGCTCGAAGTACCATTTCGGCAACTGATGACGATGTAACTGCAGCGATGGAACAATGGACGATTTCCTATCAGCAACAAGAGGAATATTTCCAAAAGACTCTCGAAAACACTAAAAGACAATATGAAGATATGATAAACACCAAATTACAAGAAAGCACTGATCAGCATCAAAAAGAGTTGGGAAATCTTAACGAAAAGCTTTCAGAACGAGATTCCCAAGTAAAAGAATACCAAAATCAGATTTCCGAACTTAAAATGGATATGCAAAGCCTATCAGAGAAACGAGATCAAATAGAATTACTTATGGATGAGCTATCTCAGAAATATGACGACTCTGAAAACGTGGTTAAGGAACAGAAGCAACAAATTGAACAACTACAAGAAGAGATAGAAGAAAAAACAAAAGAAATCGAAAGTCAAACAATCCATCTTCGGGATCTCCAACTAGCACAAGCTGAGTCTCGAGCAGATTGGTTAGAACAGTGCTTATCATACTCGAATTTTGCTCCCCTAACTATTCTGTTACGAATGGGTAACGAGATGTCTCTTGATTCACTAGCAAAGAGCGTGGGAATGGATCCTATTGTCCTTGATAATCAACTTCAAGTACTCCACAAACGGGATTTAATTGACATTAGAGGGGATGGAATGGTCGTTGTAAAACTACCCACGTCGGAATAAAAATGGGACAAGGAAAAGAATTAAAGCGCGGGGGAGGGAGGGGATCGCTGGTTTCTGCAGCCAAATGCTGCAGACTTGAGAGAAGACCAAGAAAAGTTATACCAGCAATCCCACTAGAAAAAGGTATCTTTCCCTATAAAAACTTATCACTTTGGATCAGACAACAAGAGCTTCCGTTGGATATCTAACTATTATTATCTTATCAACTAATTTGGAGAAATGATTTTCTAATTTATTTTACGATTTCTACCGAATTTTCCTGACTTATTGTCAAGAGATTAAATCTCATGATATTTTGGTGAAGAAATGTAAATTTGATGATAAAAGTCTGATAATAAATTCTTTAGATGCATTCTTTGAAGCTCCGCCTCGTTAATTGTGTTAAAAACTCCCAATTGTAGGATTTTTCGTCCTTCTAGAAATAATCGAAAACGCTGAGATCGCGAATCTTTTACAATAACAAGTTGAAGGTCTTCCCTGGGTATAATACCCTTATCAGTGATAATCGCGGGACGAAAAAGTGCTTTTAAACCTAGATAAATATTACTAGTGGTCAATATCAAGATCGGTTGTTGATAGAGCGTATTTAACAACTCATACCCACTAATGATCATTCCAATAAGTGTTACAGCCAACAAACTTATCAGAATAATTTGCCTATATAGTAATTCTACCCCGAATGAAATTAAAAGAAGTAACATTATTATACTAAACAAACCAAAGATCCCTCCAAAGATAATTATTCGTTTCCAATTAAGAGAATCTTTGGATAGATCGACCACAGTAAATTTCTCAATGATGTCAGTCAATCGAAAAGTTATGATATTCACCCATCCTTCTTAAAGCAGTTACAATACAGTGTATATAAAGCTATCAACGTTTTTCCATCCTTAATTATTCCTTTGTTTATATAAGAACGAATATCATCAAATGATAGGATTTTTAGGTCTGAAATTTCATCAGATGAGACCAGATTACCTTTTTGGGAAATTATACCTGTTCCTTTATAAATAAACAGAACTTCGGAAGAGTATCCAATAGCAGGTACATATTTCAAAATGAGTTCGAGATTCCTAACTGTATAACCAGTCTCTTCTTTAAATTCTCGTCGAATACACGCCTCTGGGTCTTCACCTGGATCAATTTTTCCAGCAGGAATTTCAAGGGTCTCTTCCTTGATTGAATAGCGAAATTGTTTTACAAATAATATCCGTCCATCTTCTAAAATAGGTACCAAAGCAGCTGCATCAGGATGTATTACACGTATTCGTTCTGTTACCCTTCCTGAAGGAAGTTCAACCTCATCAAGATTAACAGAGAAAGATCGTGCTCGAATTGTCGCGACCGTTCTCAGTTTTTTCTCTTTTTCCATTGATTTTCACTAGAATGTGTAGAATTTATACCTTTTAATAGCTAATAAGAGTTCATGATCTTAGTGTAAAAAAACGTGAGATACAATCAAAAATTGTCTATAATTTAATATTGTTTTCCCACATAGACATAACAAGTTGCTGATTTTCCACAGATGAAACATTTTTCTCCTTCTTTTGGACGAATATCTTCATCTATTTCACGCATATCTCTTCCTCTCACTGTGGCTGCTAACTGGTCTTTAATTTCCATAGCACATTCTTCTCCATCAAGATCAAGTGAACACCATGGAATTTTACATATTTTTTTATCATTTACTTTTTCTTCTAGTTCATCCAAAGTTTCTGCATCTGTAATACTTTCATTGAATCTTTTTTGGGCTTTATTGCGAAGATTCTTTGTTAAATTAGCACCTAACTCTGCAATAGTATTCACTAGATCGTCGAATGGAAATGTTATCTTTTCTCTTGAGTCACGTCTGAAAAGTGTTATCTTTTTTTCCCTCACTTCTTTATTGCCGATCTCAAGCCGTAAGGGTACTCCTTTCATTTCCCAGAAATAATATTTATCTCCAGGTCTATCATCACTCAAATCAATCTTTACTCGATATCCTTCATTAACAAGAATCTTTTCAATTTCAATACAATATTCTTCTATGTGTTTAATATCTTTCTTCTTAGGAATTGGGATGATAATTATCTGTTTTGGTGCAACATCAAAGGGGAAAATCAATCCATTGTTATCTCCATGAACTGCTATCATACCTCCAAATATTCGTGATATTGCTGGGCCATAGCAAGTTTGATATGCTATTTTCTCATCACCATTCTGATCTGTATAAGTAATATTAAATGCTTCAGCAAAATTGGATCCTAAAAGGTGAGTGGATGGCAATTGTAAGAATTTTCCATCTGGCATCAAAGTATCAGCTGCGTATGTGTGAACAGCACCAGCAAACTTATCCCATTCTGGCCTTTGGAAGTAGATAATTGGGATTGCAAAAATTTTGGTCATTACATTGTAAGCTATCTGCATATCTTCTCTAGTTTGAGCAATAGCTTCCTCCATCGTTTTAAAAACATTATGTGATTCAATCCAGATGAATTCACGCCCTCTTAAGAAAGGACGTGTTGATTTGCCTTCATATCTAAAGACACTACCACTTTGATAAAGTTTTAATGGTAGATCTCTCCAACTTCTAACCCATAAGGAGTATAATGGATACATTGCAGTTTCTGAGGTAGGCCGAAGAGCTAATCTTTCTTCCAGTACTTCTTCACCAGCTCTTTCTATCCAGAATACTTCAGGGGTAAATCCTTCCACATGATCTTTTTCTACTTGAAAATTCGACTCTGGAATCACCATTGGAAATATTACTGGCTCATGCCCAAATTTATCTAATTCTCTCTCATAATAATCGAACATCTTTTTCATTGCAATTGTTGCAAATGCTCTATAAACAACAAAACCTTTTACATTGTATCGCATATCTGCTAGCTCTGCTCGCTTTACAATTTCAGTAAACCATTCTGAAAAGTTTTTCTCTTTATCTATATTGAATGTTTCGATTTCGGAAACAGTTGATGCGTTTTCATTCATTGATTCATTTTTGGACATTAATCATCGACCTGTGTATCTATCATAAGTGAAATATATTAAATTTCCCTTTTTAAGAAGTCTGATGTTATTTGAGAAGTCTTTTAGAAGAGTCTGGGTTGTACTTTGACAAAAATAAGAATTAAAACATAACTTTATGCTTTTAAATGTAAGGAAAACGATCCATCCTTTAGTAACTCTCCGTTCTTCCCTTTTTTAATTTATCTTTTAAGCTTCTCAGTTAAATAATTGACGCTTGTTGATTAGTAGTTTCGCACATCACCAAAGATGAGGCAATTATATGAAGAAATATTTTATATTCAATCATCTTTAAAAATTAAACCGATTTACAATGCCCCTCCGTCAATCTCTTTCTGGTATTCGTATTCTGGACTTAACTAGTAATCTTCCAGGGCCTTTAGCAAGTCAAATATTGGGTGATTTTGGAGCTGATGTTATCAAAGTTGAATCTCCAAATGGTGATAACGTAAGACACTTTCCACCTTTTATAGAATCAGAATCAGTCATTTACCTATTACTTAACAGGAATAAGCGGTCATTTGCCATTGATCTTAAAACTAAGAATGGATTAACGCTTTTTTATGAATTAGTTAAGACTAGCGATGTTGTACTCGAAGGATTTCGTCCTGGAACAACTAAACGAATGAAAATCGATTTTAACACACTTAAAAACTTAAAGCACGATATAATTTACTGCTCGTTGATTGGGTATGATTTAGAGGATAAGAGATCAGGACATGATTTGAATTATGTTGGTTCAACGGGAATTCTTAACATTACTGGGCCTAAAGAAAATCCCACTCCAATTGGAGTTCCAATAGCTGATATCGGGGGTGGAAGTCTACCTACTGTAATCTCCATTCTTGCAGCTTTATTGAACCGTCAAAAACAAGCTCAATTTCTATGTGTGAAAATGACTGAGCAGTTAATTCCTTGGGTAAGTGTTGCTGCAGCTACTTATTTAGCGGATTTAGGTGAACCACAAAGAGAAGAGCACGTATTATCAGGGTACAATCCATTTTATCGGCTTTATAAAACTAAAGATAATCGTTATGTGTCATTCGCACCAATAGAGGCAAAATTTTGGCATAATTTTTGTAATGCAATTGACCGAAAGGATCTTACCGGAAAACAATTTGATTTCGACACCTGTGAATCTGATCTACCGAGAATTTTTGTTCAAAAAACTCAATTAGAATGGACAAATTGGTTTTCCAAAAATGATGTCCCAGGGGCTCCTGTTTTAACAGTAGGGGAGGCATTAAATGTGAAATCACGACTTCTGGATATTTATCACTCAGTAGCAGGAAAAGTGTCTCTATTTGCTTCACCATTCCTCGACTATGATAATGAAGTTGAAATACGTCCCCCACCCCTGCTAGGAGAGCACACAAAAGAAATTCTAAAGGAACTCGGTTTTTCTAGTGAATTCGACCAGTTAAAAAAACGGGGAATAGTTTTTACTCCAGAATAATCATACAGGTTTGATATGCCTCTCTATTTGGGATCAATTCCTGAATCTAAATGGCCTTCTTTTGAGATCGACGCATAAGCCATTCGTGTGGTACTAAAATGAAATCCTAATCTACTCTGTTTATCAATTATTATAATTCCACCATAACCATTAATACTAGCAATTTTTTCAATAACGATTTTAGCAGCCATTTGTGGAGTATGACCTTGTTCCACAAGATCAATGGCAAGTTTTGCCGCATTTAGCTTCATAAATGACTCCCCATGACCTGTAGATGAAGCTGCTGCAACTTCACTGGCATAACCACCACTACCAATAAGCGGGCTATCTCCTAATCGTCCTATCATTTTAAACGGAGATCCTCCTGTTGAGGTCGCTGAAGCCAGATGTCCATTCATATCTACTGCAACTGCCCCAACTGTACCTTTTGCGTTTGGAGAGAAAATATCTTTTCCAACATTCCCTTTCTCCCATCGTTCCTGCTCACGAGGAATGATCAACTCCTTTGGATCACAACTCAGGCCTACTTTTTCCGCAAACTTATCAGCGCCACGACCGACTAACATCATTGGTGAATTTATTTTCTCCAATAACCTTCGAGCAAGAATGATAGGATTACGACAGTTAGAGACCGCACCGATCGCCCCAGCATTAAGTGTATTACCGTCCATTATTAGAGCATCCAGTTCTACATATCCTTCCTCGTTTAAAAACGAACCTATCCCAGCATCAAAGGTAGGATCTTCTTCCATACAAACCACTGCCCTTTCAACGGCCTCAAGAGCACTTCCATGTTCAACTAGTATTTGATAACCAGTTTTAACTGCATTAATGACTCCAACCAGATGTTCAGCTTTTAAATCATCTGGAATACTCCAAGCACCTCCATGAACTATAATTGCTGGGTTATTTAACCCCTGTAGAGCATTCTTTGGATTCATTTGACTTCTATTAGCAATTATCAATAGTTTTTTGAAACTGTTGTTTTGAATAATTATTATTAAAACAAATGTTATGCAACCCCTTGTCTACTGAAAATCCCTGCCCAACTTTCCATGGTTTGTATTGTCTTATTCATATTCAGTGTTGATCATTAGGGGTAAATAAACTAATTTCACTCACAGTGAATCATCTTTCTCGATTAGTTTCATTGATTTCTCACTTGGTAGCAAATTTTTAGTAATGGATGTTGCTTTTGGTTTCAGTTGAGTGATTTCTTCAGGTTTTTTCCCTCCTTTGACAAGGGCATCATCTAAGAATAAATGATCCTGCTTACTAAATTGGATAAGTTGGTATATAATGAGTAAAAGGAAAAATCCTACCTCAAAACCTGTAATAATTAAAAACAGAAGAGGATCAAGAGTAAAAGCTCCTGAAGGAGGGTAATAATCTGCATGTGGTGGTAGTGTCAACAGAAAAAGAATCGCCTGAATTGAAATATGAAATAAAAGTAAGATAACGAATCCTAACTGTCCTTTTGAAGCAGTTCTTTTTGTCCAAATTAATTTGTTTTTTAATGAAAGATCTGGATTTGACCCCTGAAGGATTAGAAATGCCCAGATTCTTTGGATAATTAGGAATTGACAAAGAAATATTAATAGAATGGATGCTAAACTGTAAATCTCTGAAACCGTTGCATCAGTGGAAAAATTTTCTACTAAGAAAGATTGTGTTAAAGTAAAAAATATCTGAATAATAGTAATTAGGATATAACAAACAACAATGCTAATAAGACCAAAAATAAAGCTCTTAATAACATTTTTGGCTAAATTATCAGGGAAAACTTCAAATGAAAAATAGTAGGAGATAGGGCCAATGACCGCAAGACCTAAAAATAGCAATAATGGATTTATGAGAATGAAATTACTTCCATTAGGATTAAAACCAGGGAATAATAAAAAGAGCCGCCAGAAAATATCAGAAGGCAATAAACCCCGAACAATCACCTGAGCATCTAATATATAATTCAAAGTTACAATGGCAAGCAACATTAAGAATATTGTTTGGATTTGGAGCTTTTTCTCTTTCAGGAAAGACCATATTGAAGTTGAATCTGGAAATAGCGAGGACTCAATAATTAATTGGTAAGGATACAGCTGTTTTTGATATTGATCTTCTTTTGAAGAACCATAGAAAAATGGCCTCATGGGTTTTTCAATATAAGATTGAACCATCGGTCTTCCAGAGATCGTTGAAATGATATTTTTCTGACTTGATCTATAAGAAGGGATTATTGTACTGGCTAATGTGATCATGAAAGAAAGAATGACCCATAAGAATACACGATCGAGTGGGAATTGGATTTCAATTGGAATACTAAGCGAAATATACCAAGCAAGAAGAACAGAACCTAGTAATCCATCGATCAAACCGATTATGAGTGCTGAGGCTCCTAATGCAGTAGATTCAGACATGAATATCCCAAAAATGTTTCGTTTATGTAATCCCATACTACGTATAATCCCCATTTCTCTCTCCATTCGTAAAGTAGAAATGAGAATGCAGATGAATTGGGCCATTGCAGCTAGAATAAATGATTCAACAAAGAGTACTTGAAAAATTGCTGTCTGAAAGACAAGTCCTTCTTCTATCAATTCCTTAAAAAATGTAACTCCAATTACTTCTTTGAACTCGGGGTGAGAAGCTTCTAAGACTACCTGAGCGGTTTCAACACTATATTCACTATCACTATTAAGATCGCAAACGAACCATTTAGCGAGATCAGAGTTAAAAAAATCTTGAAATCGTTCAGATGCGATATACAGGTATTCCCCATCGTTCAAAAAGACATTTCCTTGTATAACTGCACACAGTGTTATATTAACTGTAGTATTATTATTGACTACAATCGGAATATTAGAACCTAAAGGAATCTGAGGAATGATGCGTTGATAAAGACGATGTGAAATCAACCCATTTGTTACGTTTATTGTTGTTATGGCTCCAGATGTTGCATTTACGATTATTCGTGTTGTTTCGTTCAAGAAAATATATGAAGGTTCTTCACTAATAGCATCTAAGACAGGTTCAGAAAAACGGGAGTATTTAATAGGATCAACGCCGAATACATATCCATTCTCACCTCCAATTTCGGTTCTGGTTTCTTGAATAAACGAAGATAGCTCAATATAACTAAAACGATCAAGTTCTCGTGTGAAATCAATTGAAAGGAGGCTATTATCTCTAGTTTCAGCAACTAGGTCGATATTTCCCCACTGACTCTCAAAATAGTCAGGAACGCTGGCTATTACAGCTGCTGATGTCAATCCTGTCACAATAATGAATGCAAGCGCTAAAGCTGAAGTTAAGATTGTAAATAGCGATTTTTGGAATTCTCGGGCAATATTACGCATAGAAATAGTACGTGTTATAATACCAAAGTAGAACAGCATTTTCATCCCGATTTTAGGTAGAAACACAAGAATTCCAATTTCTAGTAGTAATGTTCCAATGAAAATCAAAATGATGACAATAAAGTGTACTGAAAGCACTGAAAAATCTAAAAATCGAGATGGGCCAACAAAAAATTGTAATAAGAATCCTGTAATAGAAAGAAGAATACCTAATGCAATGCTATACTTCCAATTGCCAACTATGTTCGTCGATCTCGCTGTTCGCATTCGAGAATGAATATTTTGAACCACAGGCACGTTCAGTGCCAAAAAAATAGGATAAAGGCCAGATATGAGTGAAACAATAATCCCAGAAAGAAATGTGGCGACAATTGAGGAAGATTGAATAGAAATTTTCTGAAACTCTAAACCGACGTAAAACGAGTCGATTGTACTAACAAGGAAAGTTGAAAAACTAATACCTACAATAACTCCTAAAATACACCCTATTACGGAATAGACTAGTATCTCTAAAGCAATAACTGCGATAAGTTGCCCTGAATTGATTCCTACAGCACGTAGAATCCCATGCTCTTTCGATCGATCTTTTATCGCAATTGCTAGAACATTTGTGATAAAGAGGAATTCAACTGCAAAAGAAGCCAAAATAACGAGGTTCATTGCTGTTTGGTAAGCACGAATACCCATGGCTCCAATTTCGGAAATGTCTTTCTCTATCAACACATAATTATCAGGACCCACTATATCTTTGATGTTTTCACTTGTTTTCTTTATTCCAAGAAAATTATCGACAGAAACATCTATCTCACCAGTTAAGGAAGTAATACTGAGACTTTGGTCTTCTAAAACAATATTATACAAGATTTCAATATCTACTAGAACCATATAATACAACAATTTGTTTCCGAAGTAAGGTTCATCACTCATGATCCCTCCTACAGTGACCTCAGTAACATCTATTCTGAGATCATCTGAAACAACAGGAATTGGAGTCCCGATCTCAACCCCCAGAACTTCTTGAATACTTTCAGAAATCATTATAGTGTAACCAGAAACCTCACTTTTTCCACTGATTACATCCATATGGGAAAAGTCTGGGTGAGTTTTTGAATCAATTCCATACACTAAAACATTACCACTGATTTCGACATCCAAAAACTGCTCTACAGATGTATAGAAGACAGGACTGGCTGCTTTTACTCCTGAGACTTGGCGAACATCCTTTGCTAAAGTCTGAAGATTTGAAAGATTGATCCATTCTTTAGGGTGGACTGTAATATCTGTATAGTTTTGATTTCTATGATCTAAGATAAAATCCTCATATAATGTGTCTACACTTATCACAATTCCTGTTTCCAGTCCAACTGTGAGTAAGATACCAAATATTAGCAAGAATGATCGATATTTAGAACGAGTTGCATTCCGTAACGCTAAACCAAACGTTAACCTCATTTGAGAGCTACTATTGTAAAATACTTTCATGACAACTTTTTTCAAGGACGTATGCCTTATCATTACACTTTTACTACGGATTATATCTCTAAAGTTTCCTTTTACGGCCGATAGCGTCTTCATTACTTTTCTAGAGCGGATAACTTCACGGGTTCCTTCCTTTAGAGTCAAAAGAGCGGTTCTTATTCTTCTAGTATGGATAGCTTTAGTGAAAGACTCCTGCATGGATGAATACTCACGCCCTAGGAAGGCTTTTAGTTCAAGATAATCCTTTTGTATTAAAATTGAACTATTGATGCATTGAAGATGATATAAATCCAGAAAATTTCAATGAAATCAGTATCACATATTATATTTTGTAACCTCGCCATATAATAAATGTTATTGATATTAGTCGCTGATATTAGTCAACAGTTTTCACCAATTCACTCTAATATTATTTATACATCAGCCTCCGATGTACTTATTTATTCTTATTATCTTATTTCTAATGGAGGAGATCAGTTGACTCAGACAAATTCAAGTCGTCCAGTAAGAATTGAAAAAATTACGATAAGTCCTAAGAGACTGATATATATTAAGCTATGGGGGCCTTCAGATCATTCTAAATGGGGAATGACTCGATCAACAATTGAATTACAGGAAGTCAGAATTTCTGACGAAAATCAAATATCCTATGGGAAACCTATTCGACTTCCTTGTGATGGATTGTCAGCTCTCATTGCAGATTTGATATCAAACTTTATTATCAATGGAAGAAGATTAAATTTCGAGTTTAAAAACCAACAGAAAGAATTGCCTCTGGTTTTCACCGAAACACCTGGATCAGAAGAGAATTTTCACTCCGTAAGCATGAATTTAGAATCATTACTACTAACTGAGTTCAAAAACCAAAAATTATCCAAGACAAGGATTTTATCCAAGCTAGTTGATAAAGGATATGAAATTGATAAAGAAACACTAGTACAGTCTCTCGAAATATTAGCAGATCAGGAGAAAATAACAAAGGAGTCTGCTGTTCATACTTCCTCTGGTACAAATTATTTCCTTTGGGGATTTCCATAAATTGTTTGGAGTAGATGTTAATGCAGCACACGGGTTTTGCAGAAATGCCGCTGCATACTGGTAAAGCACCTCGATGGCTATTTCATCGAATGGAAAAACTAAGCAAAGAAATTTGTCGAATTATTATGGATGAATATGGTTCTCATGAATTATTAAATCGTCTAAGTAATCCTTTCTTTTTTCAGGCATTATCTTGTGTTATAGGATTTGACTGGCATTCTTCTGGAACTACTACTACGACATGTGGAGCCCTTAAATTGGCGTTAAATGCCATTACAGATACCTCCTGTCAAATATATGTAGCTGGCGGTAAAGGACATGTCTCGAAACAAACCCCTATAGAGTTGCAACGTGTTAATCATCATCTGAAAGCAGATTTTTCAGATCAAGAAATTAACAATTTCATTCGTGCTAGTAAGCTATCTGCAAAAGTTGACAATGCAGTCATCCAGGATTCTTTTCAACTCTATCACCATTGCTTTTTAATAGATTCAGATGGTAACTACACTGTGATCCAGCAAGGAATGAATAACAAATGGGCCAGACGATATCATTGGTCATCTGATAGACATCGAGTAGGAGTGAGAGGAGGATCTTTTAGTGAAAAGCCTCGTGATCTAATTGCCTGTAATCAAATTATTAAAAACACTCTTGATCTTACTGCAGAAGTGAGTGAGCAAACACGAAATTGTATTTTGGATCTTATTAAAGACAATCCAAACCATTTGAGAAAGTATTTCCCTTTGAAGAAAAAATCACTAATACTTCCTTTAGATCATTTTTTAAATTTATCATCGAAACCTGAAGTATCAGAGCATCCCTCTTTGTTGCTGATGCCTGTTCGCCATCAAATTCTTCCAATAGACTTAGGGGAGTCAGAATTTCAAACATTACTCTCAGCTTATGAACAACAACCGAGGCAGTTCGATGATCTTGTTGAAATCCAAGGAATAGGCCCAAAAAAGCTTCGAGCTCTTACATTAGTCTCAGAACTGATTTTTGGAACCCAAGTAAGCTGGAAGGATCCCGTTAAATATTCATTCGCTCATGGGGGGAAAGATGGAATTCCTTTTCCTGTTGATCGTAAAGTATATGATTCAACCATTCAAACATTAAGGTCAGCTATTGATAATGCCCAGTTATCCAATAATAATCAACTTAAAGCATTAAAGAACCTCTCTCTTTTAGCAACACGAGTTCAATCAAGAAATTAACTTGAAAGAAAATACAGATCTGAAATTCAATTGGCATCCCTCTATCAGTTATACCAGTGGAAGCGCGCTTATTTACTCCCTCCCAAACCAACCTTAAGCACTTCTCACACTTTCGTTTTTTGGGTGCATTCATCTATCGTGGATGCTGCTTTACAACTAACGGGAGTGCAGGGTGGATTCAAAGTTAGTGAGATCAGTCCCAAATTATTTGACTCTTCCAGTTATAAAGCGAAAAAGCAAAATCCACGCCCTCGTCGGGTCTTATTGGATATTGGCATAGATGATTCCCCCCTTATCCAAGCGCTGACTCAGCTATCGAACACCATAACAAATATCTAGGCCGAAGAATGACCAGAGGGCTATTCAAATCTCAAAAAGGCACAATAATTAATGCGGATATGAATGGGGCGTATAACATTCTGATAAAAGCATTCCTGAACGCGGTTGAAGCTGACAGGATAGAGGCTGCTGGGTTACATCCCACACGATGGAGACTAGCCATGGTGACGAGCTAGTTGATGACCTCTTGTAAATAAAATTGAATATATTGTTATCACTTTTAATAACCTTATGAGCATATCCTAGATCTATATAAGTATGAAGCCTTTATTAGTACCTGAACTCGCCCATAACTTGGCTAATGAGGTGTGCTGAGATGGACGAACAAATAAAGAATGAACTGCGCACTATTCTAGAAGAGGTGTTCCAAAAGAACTCACAGATTCAAATGATCTCCTTGATTACTCCTGAAGGGCTTCCAATTCTGACACTTAACCGTGAATCAGAAAATGGGCTTTCTGAAATCACAGATTCAGGCATCCTGAATAGATATGCAGCTCTTGCAGGTGCGAGTACGACATTAGGAGAAAGGACACTTTCAACTCTCTCACAAGAGAAAGTTCGTCTAATACATGTCCAAGGTAAAACTAAAGATATCGCTATTGCTGTTTCACCCCATTTAATATCCCTAGTGGTGACTGAACCCTCTGGGAGTCCTAACCTCATTGCTGAAAAGTTGAATACCGAGCTTAAAGCAAAATTATGATTAAGGGATTTGATTTCCTAATGGATCCTCTTCAATGGTTTAATCTAACAAAAGAAGCTCTCACTCTTGCTGAATCTGAACTTGACACCTCCCAATTTGAATTGATGATCTTAATTCAGCTAGATACAGATCTCCAAATATTTTCAACTTCAAAAAGCCAAGTAGAAGTGGAAAGCGCTGCTTTACTTGGGCAAGCATGGCGTAGTCTTACCAATATTTTGACTAACGAACTTCAATTAGAAACTTGGAATTCTCTTACCATCAAGAGTCACAGTAAAGTTGTCACGATTTACTCCCTAGGCTTTGATGTACTTCTTGTAATCTTGTCCGAAGCTGCTGTTGATTCTCTGGATGTCCTTAAAATTATACTAAGATTTATCTTTCAGATTGGTTACCAGAAAAAATACGAAACAGTTGGATTGGTTTCCTCAGAAGGTTATCCAGTCTGGTTGAATTCTGTAGAAGAAATGGATGATTTTCTCTTTGCAATCTCAATTACTTCTCTTCTCTCTCTGGTTGAACGGATAGATTATGAGGTATCTGCAGGTGGAATAGACGCTTGTATCCTTCAAGGAACTGGAAATCTACTTTTAAACGTTGCTTTTAACCCATCTCAGGATTTAGCTCTAGTTGTAACGCAACAAGGGACAGATCTAGATGCAGTGACTCTTGATCCAGAATTAAAGTCTCTTTATCAAAAAATTGTGGATCCTGTGATATATAGTGCAATTGTACCAGAAATTATTGATGAAGATCGGGAACAAATGTTGGAAGAAATCCGCCAGGCATTTGAAGGTGAAACAACTGATGAAGAAATTCAAACATTAAGTATTTTTGACACTGAAATGCTCAAATCTCTTGAAAATGAGATAAAAACAGTAGCTAAAAAATATAGAGCAAATGAGATCTCAATTGGATATTTACGTAGGAGGATGAGATTACCTGCTGAAGTCTTATCAATGGCATTAGAATATCTTATTGGAGAAGGAACTATTAGTGGTAAAGTTGGTAAGGCTCGTAAATCAGGACGGGAAATATTAGTTCTTGATTCAAGCGTTGATATTGACAAGGATGACATAGAACAAATAAAAATCGTAAAAACTCAAATAGGAGATCTTTTTATTCCCATAAATCCCCTTCTTACGCAACTTCCCTCAGTTCAACCATCAGAAGTAGCTGTTCAAGAGGTTATCTCTGAAGCTCTGGGAGAATTCCAGATAATGTTAACTTTGGCGGATACAGATCCTCTATACTTATTTGTTAATGACCTGAGAAGTATAGGAGCACAATTGGAAAGCTCTACAAAAACTTTGAATCTTTTGAAACAGCAATTATCAGAAACAGATCAAGATGACGTTCTTCAAACTGAGTTGGCACGAAGGCGCGGTAATTTAGACGAAAAAATCTTTGAACAGCGATCAGCAATCACTGGGAAAGTAAGTAGGTTTTATATAGATCTTCTCAATTCTTATCGCTTATTTATCCGATTACTTCCTCCTCCTGTTAAGTTTAATAGGTCTAAGAGAAAGAAAAAAGTCATTGTTATTTTCAAATGTTCTGCTTATAACTGTAGAACAACAGTTAGGATTCGAGATAATTCGACTACATGGGTCAAATTAAGTGTTTTCGCGACACTTCTTGGCATTTATGATGGGTTTCCTGAAAAATCTCCCCCAATTGTCATCAAATTAAAAACAATTCTTGAAAATCGCCTTAAAAACCTCATTGCTTTAATAGAGGAAGAAGAAATAAACAAAGATTTTGTACTGGAAGATTATCTTTTCATTGAAAACCTAGATGAACTTTTAATTACTAATACCCAAAGAGATAATGCAGTTAATAAACTCAGAAAAGCCAGAGCTGGACGAGGTATTGATAAAGAGGATTTTTATTCCCTTTTTGGGCAATGTAACTCATGTAACAGATGGTATTGTAAAAAACACATGGTTACTACTAATAAATGTCAATATTGCTGATACTACTAAAGATAATAGAGGTTTGTGACATGGATCTGGTTGCAGGCATAGATATTGGCTCATTGACAGCAAAGATTGTAGTACTTGCGGTTTCAAATAAAATTAACACCTCCATCCAACAAAAATATTCATTTATAAGACGTGTAGGTTATAATCCTACAGGAATTGCAGAAAGCCTAGTAAATGATGCCAAAGACGCCATTGGTACGGAAAACTTTGCATATACTATCTCCACTGGTTATGGAAGAAAATTAGTCAAAGCTGCTAATGAAAATATAACTGAGATCACATGTCATGCCACAGGGGCCTTTTTTGTCAATCCTAATATTCGAACCATTATTGATATTGGTGGGCAGGATTCGAAGGTTATTCAAATAAATGAGGACGGACAAATTCAAGACTTCGAGATGAACGATAAGTGTAGTGCTGGAACAGGGCGTTTCTTAGAAGTGATGGCCAATGCCTTAGAAGTAGAGTTATCAGAATTTGGTAATCAAGCGCTTATTTCGACAAATCCAGCTTCTATTTCGAGTACATGTACCGTATTTGCAGAGTCAGAAGTTATATCACGTCTAAACCAAGGAGCAAATAGATTAGATATTATTGCTGGTATTCATAAGACTATCGCAAATAAAATTGCTGCTCTGACCGCCCGTGTTGGCATAATCCCCCTAATTGCTCTAACAGGAGGCGTTGCATTAAACCCTGGTGTGAAAAAGATGCTCGAACATCAAATGAACGCGCCGATAGAAGTCCCACCAAACCCCCAAATGATCGGAGCATTAGGAGCTGCTCTGTTAGCGTCTAAACACCTAAAATAAATCAATCTAAGACAAGGAGGTGTTGGATTTATCCAATATTTTCAAAGATTTGACCTTATTAGAAGTTAAAGAAACTCTTTCCCAAATTCGACCGTATGTAATTAAAACACCAGTCATTCGATCTTATCACCTTGAAAAACTGATTGGAAAAGAAGTTTATCTAAAGTTAGAATTTTTACAGCCAACACGATCCTTTAAAGTCCGAGGAGCATGCTCAAAAGCTCTTTCATTGGATAAAAAGGAGTTATCTTATGGTTTAGTGACTGCGTCTGGCGGAAACCATGGTCTGGGGGTTTGTTATGCAGGAAAAGAACTTAATACTCCAGTAGTAGTTTTTCTTCCATTAAAGACTGCAAAAGAGAAAGTTAAGAAAATTGAGCAGTGGAGAGGAAAAACGATTCTACACGGGGATGCTTGGGATGAGGCTAATCAGAAAGCTCAGGAATACGCACAAGATGAAAGATTAACTTATATTCATCCATTCGATGACATTGCAGTAGTTAGGGGACAAGGCACTATTGCACTCGAACTCCTTGAGCAAAATCCTTATCTAGATGCTATAATTGCGTCAGTCGGAGGAGGTGGTTTAATAAGTGGACTGGGAGTCGTGGCAAGACAGATGAAGCCTGAAATAAGAATTTGGGGGGTAGAAACTGTAGGTTGTGATGCCGTTACACAAAGTTTTCGAAAAGGATATCCAGTAAAGCTTCCTGCTATAACAAGCATCGCTGATACTCTTGGAGCAAAACAAACTACTGAAGGTACATTAGCAAGAATTAGGGCCGTAGTAAATGACATGCAAACAGTTACAGACGAAGAAGCCCTAGAAGCATTACTGTTAATGCTAGAACACGAAAAAATAC
>Ga0209636_10002725_pt1 | contig 18039 bp, 19 predicted proteins | sample DeeMarSWOR152_54_FD_187464 | JGI IMG/M metagenome (GOLD analysis project Ga0209636, IMG submission 187464) | Marine sediment microbial communities from White Oak River estuary, North Carolina - WOR-1-52-54 (SPAdes) (version 2) | ecosystem: Environmental > Aquatic > Marine > Intertidal zone >... | reverse complement strand
AATTGACCTCGGCAACCTGGAACAGTACGTAAAGCTCCGGGAAGCCAGAGATCTCCCATCAGATGACAGGCACATTGTTAATGCCGTCGACCACCTTTTTACCTATGCCTTTGATCAAAGGGCCAGTGATATTCATATTGAGCCGAAGAGGAATACCAGTCTGGTTAGACTCCGGATCGACGGTGTCTTGCATTCTGTCTACGAGTTACCAAGAAGTGTTCATGGAGCTCTCATCTCCAGAGTTAAGGCCCTTTCTCGCCTTGATATGGCAGAAAAGAGACGTCCACAGGATGGCAGGATAAAGATAGACAGGGGTCAGGGGGTTGAGGCGGAGATCAGGGTCTCAACCATACCTACAGCCTTTGGTGAAAAGAGTGTTTTGAGGATCCTCGATCCAGAGATCCTTTTCCAGGATATAGGCCAGCTGGGTATGACATCAATGGACCTGGTACGGTACGAACAGTTTATCAATCTTCCTCACGGCCTTGTTCTGGTTTGTGGTCCTACCGGCAGTGGGAAATCAACTAGCCTGTATTCTACCTTGAGGTACTTGTCTAAAGAGGAGAATAACATTACCACCGTTGAAGATCCCATTGAGATGGTCTATGAGGACTTCAACCAGATAGCTGTCCAGCCGGCAGTGGGCGTAACATTTGCGAGCATCCTGAGGAATATCTTAAGGCAGGACCCTGATATTATTATGATCGGGGAGATGAGGGACCTGGAGACAGCACAGAATGCTACGCAGGCAGCCTTGACAGGGCACCTGGTGCTTTCGACCCTTCACACCAACGATGCCCCCCTGGCTATTACCAGGCTGGTGGACATAGGTGTTCCCCGATTTCTTATACATGCCACCCTGATTGGTGTCTTGGCCCAGCGCCTTTTGCGCAAGATCTGTCCTCATTGCATGGAGACCTTTGAGATCAGCACCGATGATCTTGTGGCCATGGGTATCGAGACGGGAAGGAAAGGGATGATTGAGCTCAAGAGGGGGCGAGGTTGCATAGAGTGCAGGGGAACAGGTTATTTGGGAAGGGTTGGCATTTTCGAGGTTCTGCCTGTTACCGAGCCGATAAAGGATTTGATTGCACAGGAAGGCAGTGCCGATATGATCAGCCAGGCTGCCTGCAAGGAGGGTATGGTGACGCTGAGGGAAAATGCCATCAAAAAGATGCTCGATGGTGAGACAACGTATCAAGAGGTCATCAGGGTAACCTGGGAGCAAATCTGATTTATGCTGGCTCAACTTACTATTACTGATTTTGCAATCATCGACTCTTTGTCGGTTAGCTTTTCAGGAGGATTAAATATCCTCTCCGGAGAGACGGGTGCAGGAAAATCAATTATTATAAATGCCGTTAATCTGATCTTGGGGGGGCGGGCATCCCCCGATCTTATCAGGACCGGTGCGAACAAGGCATTAGTTGAGGCCCTTTTTCAACTGCCGGCAGAATCTCCTCTCTCTAAATCCCTCGACAACATGGACATACCCTTTAACGGTGAGGTATTGATAAAGAGGACCATCTCTAAAGAGGGTAAGAGCAGGGTTTGGATCAACGGCTCTCTGGGTACAGTTCAGATGCTTTCTCGGCTTGGGCCTCATCTGATAAGTGTCTCCGGGCAGAATGAGCACCAGCTTTTGCTCAGGCCTGATAATCATCTCTTTATCTTGGATGATTTTGGTGGCTTGACCAAAGAGAGGATTACGCTCAATGAGTTCTACAGGGATTATCACGCTCTTAGGGAAAGGGCAGAAGGACTGAGGGGCAGCTTGAGAGAAGAAGAGGAAAGACGAGAGCTTACTCAATTTCAGATAAAGGAGATTGAAGGGGCAAAACTGCTCCCAGGTGAGGACAGCAGGCTCGAGGCTGAAAAGAGCAGGCTTATCCATGCTGAGAGGCTCATGGATATAGTCTTTAAGAGCTATCAGGCACTTTATGAAAAGGAGGAATCCGTAGTATCTGTATTGAGCTTACTGGGAAAAGACATGGATAGGGGGGTGGATATTGACCCTCACCTGGGTCACCACAAGACGCAATTGGAATCAGCCCAGGTTCAGCTGGAGGATCTGGCCTTGGAGTTACGGGATTTCTACTCCAGGCTCAAGCTCGATCCAAACAGGCTGGAGGAAGTTGAAGAGAGACTGCAACTCATCAGGCACCTGAAGAAGAAATATGGTCCCTCCATCGAGAGCATACTGTCTTTTAAGGAGGAGCTTTCTCAAAGGGCGTATCGATTGACCCAAAAGAGGGAGGAACTAAGAAGGCTTGAGGCCCAGTTGGAGGAGAAAAAGGAAGGTTTACTGAAACTGGCCACCAGGCTCTCATTGAAGAGGCATGAAATAGCAGAGTCATTTGAAAAAAAGGTGGAAGAGGAGCTCCACCTATTGGATATGCCCGGGACCAGATTTAGGATTAGATTCAGCTCCCCGAGACCGGTTAGCGATGCTATTTCAGCAGACATGCTTGATTCTACTCTTACCGCAGACGGAATGGATGTCTTGGAGTTCACGATATCGCCGAATGTGGGTGAAGATTTAAGGCCTTTGGCCAAGATTGCCTCAGGGGGAGAGCTCTCAAGGATCATGCTTGCCCTGAAAACTATACTAGCCCGATTCGGTTTAGTTGAAACCCTTGTCTTCGATGAGATTGATTCTGGTATCGGGGGAGCAACTGCCGCTACTGTTGGTGAAAAACTGAGGTCACTTGCCAATTACCATCAGATCTTATGCATTACCCATCTTCCTCAGATAGCCTCCTGCGGGGAGGCCCATTTCCTGGTAAAAAAGAAGGTGAGTAGAGGCAGAACCCGGGCCTTTATTAGCTCACTGGACCGGGAAAGCAGGATCAATGAGATTGCCAGGCTTCTTGGCGGCAGGGTCATATCCGAGAAGACCCTTGCGCACGCCAGGGAGATGCTTTCCTCCTAATCCTTGACTCTTACTATCTGTCCTGTCTTGAAATCAGTTCCGGTGGTAGGCTCAGCCATGGAATGACGTGTCTCTATTCCAACAGTTCTTATTTCTCCCACCTTTGGCCCCGGCAACCGGTAGGTTTGCCCTCTAAAAGAGGTAATGGATTCACCTTCGCCAAAGACCTCAAACACAATCCCTGGCCTCAGCCCCGCATCGCGACCGGCATTGATAATGATCCCCTTCTTATCTGAAGACTGTATCCTACCGGTCCAGACCTCCCGGTTAAGTGAAAGGCTCGCTGCCATTGCTGCTTTCTCGAGCATGTGCGGGAGGCATTCCTTGAGGGCCATCTTTTTTGTTTCTACATCAGCAGATTTCTCCTTTTCTTTTTCTGGCTCTTCACCTGGTACTGTAATGTTGTCAGCTATCTCTTTGCTCAAGAGTACTGTTCCCCTATTAACATCCACCATATCTATGTTTATTGATAGGGTAACTCTCTGCGCCCTTTTTCCAGACGTCCAGATTCCTGATTTAACCGAATTTGTCTCCAGAGGGTTTACGGTTTCAAAGACAATGGCATTTATGCCCATCCCTCTGGCCTCTCTCATTAATTCTGGATCAACGGGCTCTCCTGGCTTAAAGGAAAGGAATTCCCTCGGCTTTTTGTGGTGATACACGGTAAAGAATCCGGTTTTTCTTAGAATCTCACTTAATTCCTCACTTACGGTATCTATTATTTCATCCAAAGGTATCCCCGTGAGATCAGTAGCAGGCATAACCATAACCCTTTTCTTTGGCCAATCTTTATCCGGCAATCCCCTTGACTCAAACGGGGCACTTGTCCCACAGCCAGCAACAAGCAGGATAGGTAAAAGGACGATTGCAGGAAGAAGAGTATGTAACTCTTTATTGATCACGATATCCCCTTTGCTTTTACTCAGTGCATTTTTCGTCACTTATGTTTTTTACCAGCAACCAGTTAGAACGTTATCCTAAAGGAATTAAACTCTCCTGTGGAATCCTCCTTGATTTCATGCACCCTCGTCACCCTCGCGGCCGGAGGTCCCTGGTGGCACCATGCTGTCAATTGCTCTACCTTTTCTCGTGGCCCTTCAGCAACGACTTCAACACTTCCATCAAACCGATTTTTAACCCAGCCCACCAGGCCCAATCTGATTGCCTCCGTTCTTGTCGAATCTCTGAACCAGACACCCTGGACCCTTCCTTCAATAATGAGATGAGCTCTGATAGTGTTCATACTGGCTTCCCTCGCCTGAAATCCTTGATGAGTCTTCTTCCCTTCGCCGTTTTTCCTTAATCAATTTCCTGGCTGCTTGTCTTTGTTTAACTACTGTCTCCTGAACCCCCCACCCATGCACAGATCGAGGAGCACGCGAGCGGCATCTCTGCTCCTCTCCTTTAATGTGTTGGCTCCAATTCCGTTATGCCATTCAAGAGAAAAGAGTTCATCGGATACAATGAGCAGCCCAGCCAATTCTACTGAACGGTAGACAGACAGGGTTATAAGCGCAGACATTTCCATTTCAACGGCAAGCAACCCTCTCTTGCCATAGGCTACAACCTTTTTCTCTGTTTCGCGGTAGAGGGCATCTGTTGTCCAAACTCTACCTTTCCTAAAGGGAAGATTGGCGTTCAACAACGCATCCTCAAGCCTGGTGTTTAGAAAAGAGCTTGTCTTGCATCTCTTCTTATCCACGGGATAATGACTGGAGGTACCTTCTTCCGACAGGGCGGTGGTAGGAATTACCAGGTCGCCCATCAGGAGATATGGCTGCAGTGAACCACACCATCCCAATACCCAGATCCTTTTTGCACCCAACGCTATAAGTTTTTCCATGACCATCACCCCTTGCGGGGCACCCAGGAGAGGTCCTGCCAATGCAAGAGGGAGACCTTTGCTCCTGTTGACTGTAAAGAGCTTAAAGGGACTAAGCTTACCCAGAACGGCCCTCTCAGCAAGGCTCAGATCAACCATGAAGGCAAGCTCTGATGGAATGGCAACCATAATGGCATCCGGACCAAGGAGAGGTTCCCCCTTTTCCCTCGTTGGCTTGACTACTGCGTTGGCATTGGTAAAGGAGTTTCTTTTTTCCATAAGACTACCTGCTTAATTGTAAAACCAACTGTGGCCAAAATGCAACCTGAAATGGAAAGCTTCCATCAATCCAAAAAAGGATTTTGTTGACATAGGTAGCAAAAACCAATAGCATTAAGAGGTTAAATTACTTGGGATTTTCGAGCATGTTCGAACTGCTGACTGAAAAGCTATCCAAGATCTTCAAGGAGTTAGGGGGCCGAGGGAGATTAAGTGGAAAGGATATACAGGAGGCCTTGAGAGGGATCCGGCTTGCCCTCCTTGAGGCGGATGTGAATTATAAGGTTGTCAAGAAGCTCCTCGAAGATATAAGGCAGCGGGCCCTTGGGCAGGAGGTGTTAGAGAGCCTTACCCCTGGTCAACAGGTAATTAAGATAGTACATGAAGAGCTGACGAGGCTCATGGGAGAGGGAAAGAGGGACCTGAACCTTGTTGGCAACACACCTCTCAGCCTCATGCTTGTTGGCCTTCAGGGTTCCGGGAAAACGACGACTGGTGGTAAATTGGCCAATTACCTGAGGAAGAAGGGATACCATCCATACTTGGTGCCGGTGGATATTCAAAGGCCAGCCGCTATTGAGCAACTTTGTAAAATAGGAGAAGAGATTAATATTCCGGTTCATCCCTCAGACAGCAGCGAGAAGGCTGAGGATATCTGTCTGAAGGCCTTGGAGAGGGCATCGGGAATTGGATCAGATGTTCTGATCATCGATACAGCTGGCAGGCTCCATATTGACCAACAGCTCATGGAAGAGCTTTTGAGAATTAAGGGTGTAATCAATCCCGCAGAGATCCTTCTTGTGGCCGATGCTATGACAGGGCAAGATGCAGTGAATTTGGCTGCAGCATTTGATCAGGTTGTTGATATCACAGGGGTCATCTTATCAAAGATGGAAGGGGATGCCAGGGGGGGAGCAGCCCTTTCCATAATGGCGGTCACGAACAAGCCGATCAAATTCGTTGGCATGGGGGAGAAGCTGGATGCCTTAGAACCCTTTCATCCGGACAGGATGTCTTCCAGGATCCTGGGAATGGGGGATGTTCTATCACTGATAGATAAGGCACAGGCTGAATTTGATCAAAAGGAGGCCATTGAACTTGCAAGGAAGATCAAGAAGGCTGAATTTGACCTAGAGGATTTCAAGAGGCAGCTTTCATATATTCACAGGATGGGATCATTGGAACAGATCCTCGAGATGATACCAGGTATTGGACAGATGATGAAGGTAGGAAGGCTACAGACCGATGAAAGGGAACTCGTCAGGTTTGAGGCTATAATCAATTCCATGACGCCGGAGGAGAGAAGGGACCATAGAATAATAAGTGGCAGCAGACGAAAAAGGATTGCTATGGGAAGCGGGACAAGGGTGGAAGATGTCAATCGGCTTCTTAAGAATTTTGTTCAGACGAAGAATATGCTGAGGAAGTTTAGCCGGGGGGCTTTCAGAGATCTGTCTTCGTTGGCCGGCTTCAGTTAAATCGATGGGATCTGATCACGGTGGGGAAAATTGAGGGAAAAGGGAAGTTATAGGAATAAATTGCAGGATTGATAGCTTTGGCGTATAATGACAGGAATAAGAAAAGGGGGTGAGAACTGTAGATATGCCAGTAAAAATAAGATTGACCAGGAAAGGGGCTAAGAAGAGACCTTTTTACCGCATCGTGGCAGCTGACTCCGAGGCGCCAAGGGATGGCAGGTTTCTCGAGGTGTTGGGGTACTACGATCCACTGGAACATCCAGCCAAAGTACATGTTGATGAAGACGGTATTAGAAACTGGATACAGAGAGGAGCTAAACTTTCGGAAACTGTCAGGTCTCTCTTGCGGAAAAAGGGAGTACGCATGGTTTCTTCCCAGACAAGCTAAACCGTGTTTAATGAGAATTTGAGGTGGAGGAGAACGATGGAAATGAAAGAGCTGATTGAATACATTGCAAAGGTTCTTGTGGATAATCCGGATGAGGTGCGGGTAACTGAACTTGAGGGAAGACAGACCTCTGTGATTGAGCTGAGGGTAGCCAAGGAAGACTTGGGGAAGGTAATTGGTAAACAAGGAAGAACTGCCAGGGCGATGAGAACCATACTTGGTGCGGCCTCGACCAAGATGAAAAAGAGATCTGTCCTGGAGATTTTAGAGTAGTTGATCAAAGCAGGGCTTAGAGATCTAATTCTGATAGGGCATGTTATCCGCCCACATGGTTTAACCGGTCTACTTAGGATAGTTTCTTATGCTCAGTCAAAAGAAACATTCCTCGAGGCCGGTTCTGTATTTCTGAAGACGGGCCAAGATGAACTACATGAAAGAAAGGTTGTCTCTATAAGACCCCACCGATCGATCTTTCTTTTGAAATTGTCGGGTCTGAATTCAATTGATCAGGCAGAGGCCTTGAGAGGAGCCGGGATATTAGTAAGAAAGGATTCTTTGGCAGAAAAGGATGAGGATGAGTTTTTCTGGTATGAGCTCTTGGGATTGGATGTATATCTGGAAACAGGGCAGTATCTTGGGATTCTAAAGGAGATTTTTCCCACGGGGAGTAACGACGTTTATGTGGTCGAGAATCAGGGGAAGGAGTTTTTGATTCCGGCAATTCACCAGGTTGTCGAGGAGATAGACATACCTCGAAAAAGGATGATTATTTCACCTGTAAAGGGCTTGTTAGATCTCTGATGCGATTTGATATCCTTTCAATATTTCCGGACATGTTTACCACCCTGATTGATTATGGAATAATCGGACGAGCGGTAAGAGGAGGGCAGATAGAGATACATGTGGTGAATATAAGGAATTTTGGTGAGGGACCGCATTTGATGACCGATGATAGGCCCTTTGGAGGCGGGGATGGTATGGTTATGAAACCAGAGCCGATCTTTCGGGCCCTGGAATCGGTTCCCAGGGTAAAAGGGGACAGAAAGGTCATCCTGCTGACACCACAAGGCCAGCTTTTCAATCAGGGAATAGCCCGCAAATTAACCAAGCTCAAGCAGGTTGTTTTGGTGTGCGGGCGATACGAGGGTGTGGATGAAAGGGTAAGATCTACGTATGTAGACATGGAGCTATCTATTGGTGATTACATCTTGACCGGTGGTGAATTGCCGGCGATGATCATCGTGGAAGTTCTTAGCCGGTTGGTTCCTGGCGTATTGGGTGGAGCAGGATCTAACCTTGAGGAGTCCTTTGAGGATTGCCTCCTGGAGTATCCACAATTTACGAGGCCGAGAGTCTTCCAAGGGGAGGCAGTACCATCTGTCTTATTATCGGGTGATCACGGAAAGATCTGGCTTTGGAGAAGAACCCAATCTTTGAAAAGGACCTTGGAGAGAAGACCTGAGCTGTTAGAGAAGACCCATCTGAGCGAGACGGACAAATCCATACTGAAAGAGCTAAAACAAGAACAGGGCAAGCCTCCAGCACTCAGCAAGCGGGGATGAGGCGTATAGGAGTTCCCTTTTTTGGACGCAGATTATCAGGATTTTTAGATTTATGAATAGTGATGTTATCTGCGTTTATCCGCCAGCCCTGGCGAGATAGCTTTAGAGAATTCTCAGGTTCCCGAAATCCAGGTCTGGGCCAGCCGGAAAACCTGCCCGCCATCGTCCGCCTGAGGAGGACTCAGGCGAGGCGGGCGGGTCTGCGTCCCAGGTAACTCGATTATTGCTGGATAATCATGTCGTTTTATATCGGGCTCTTACACTATCCCGTCTATAACAAGGGGGGAGAGATCATTGCTTCAGCAATAACTAACCTCGATCTCCATGATTTGGCTCGATTGGCAAAGACTTATGGAGCAAGGAGGTTTTACGTTATTAACCCTCTTGCGGACCAGCAAGACCTGGCCAAACGTATTTGTCAGCACTGGGTAAGCGGTTATGGAGCCCACTATAATAAACACAGAAAAGAGGCGATGTCTTTGATTTCCGTTGTTCCAACCCTTGAGGCATGTGTAGCAGAGATTAGGGATCGTGAAGGTGAAATACCAGTTCTAATGGCTACTGATGCAGGGCAAGACAAGGGCAAAAGGGTTAATTATACGGTGGCAAGGGAAATAGTTGCCTCCACCAGCGTGGTAATGATCTTATTTGGTACAGGCTGGGGGATAGCTAAAGACCTCATTGGGAAGGCGGACTATTGCCTAGAGCCTATTATTGGTGTATCTCGTTATAATCACCTTTCAGTTAGGACAGCAGCTGCAATAACTCTGGATCGTTTGTTTTCCCCGTTTGCGAAGCCGCAAAAAGATCGCTAAACTGAAGCAAAGGAGAATAGGGCGATGAATACAATAGAAATGCTGGAAAAAGAACAGATGAGGGTTGACGTTCCTCCGTTTAAGACCGGCGATACAGTCAGGGTGCACAGTCGGATTAAGGAGGGTGACAAAGAGCGAATCCAGGTCTTTGAAGGAGTGGTTATCAGGAAAAGGAAAGGTACCACAGGGGCAACGTTCACCGTACGCAAGGTTTCATATGGTGTCGGGGTGGAGAAGATCTTTCCCCTTCACTCTCCCACGATTGATAAGATTAAGGTAGTTTCTAAGGGTAAGGTGAGGAGGGCTAGGCTTTACTATTTACGCAAATTGAGGGGGAGGGCAGCCAGGCTTAAGGAAAAAAGGTGAACAACCACAAAGAAAGAACCTGATTGTAGTCTATCTATGGATAATCAGTTCCACGAATCTCGGGCCAGGCTCTTAGGTCACTCTTTGGTGGCTGGCGTGGACGAAGCGGGACGGGGTCCGTTAGCTGGCCCGGTAGTTGCAGCCGCTGTGATCCTACCCGAAGAAATCGTATTGGACGGGGTTAAGGATTCCAAAAAAATGTCCGAGAGGGCTCGTGAGAAGGCCTTTTCTCTCATAGAAAAAGTGGCAATAGATCTTTCCGTAGCGGTGGTAAACTCAAATGAGATTGATCGGATCAATATTCTTCAGGCCACTCGAAAGGCTATGAGACGGGCGGTTTTAACCCTGGATCCCCGGCCTGATTATCTATTGATCGATGGCACTCACCCCGTAGAGCTTTCCATTCGTCAAAGGTGTATCATAAAGGGGGATGAGCTCTCTTTGTCTATATCAGCGGCCTCTATTGTGGCAAAGGTCTACCGTGACAGAATGATGTATAGCTTCCACACCTTATACCCGATGTATGGATTTTCCTCAAACAAAGGATATGGAACACCTGGACACAGAGAGGCCATCGTGAGGTATGGTCCCTGCTGTATTCATAGATTGACCTTTAAGGATGTCCTCCAATGACAAAAGAAAGGATTGGCCTCGGGAAGTTTGGCGAGGATCTGGCAAGAGAAAGACTCAAAGATCTTGGTTACAGGATTCTAAAGACAAATTATAGGTGTTCTCTGGGTGAAGTTGATTTGGTTGCAAGAGATGGTGACGTTCTGGTTTTTGTAGAGATAAAAACACGTAAGAATGAATCCTTGGGTCGGATTAAGGAGGCGGTTAACAGGAGAAAACAGACCCAACTTTCAAAGGTGGCCTTGGCTTATTTGAAATCCAATAATCTTTGGGGAAGCAAGGCGAGATTTGATGTGGTTGCTATAAGGTTAATTGATGGAAGGAAAGAGGTGGAAATAATAAAAAATGCATTTGAATTGACATATTGATTCATCAAAAGTTCCTGAAGTGAGCTAAGGCTGAAATGATTTATTTCTTTAACTCTAGGGACGTTAGGCACTTGTAGCCCTGGCCCGGACTTGGCCTATAAATTTAGTAGGTTGATAAGAGCACAGAGCGGCAGGGCAGGGTTGAGGCACTTATTAATGTTCCACGATAAAGGCACACATAGGTTAAAGCAAGGCAAGATCTTCATTGTTTCCACCCCAATAGGTAACCTGGAGGATATTACCATAAGAGCCCTGAGGGTCTTAAGGGAAGTGGCACTGATTGCCGCTGAAAGTAGAGAACATACCAGGAAGCTATGCTCACATCATAATATCAAGACCCCAACAACGAGCTATAACAGCCATAACCAGCACTACAAAGGACGTCTGCTGCTTGAGAAGGTAAAGTCAGGCCTTGACATTGCCCTGGTGAGTAATGCGGGAACGCCAGGTTTGTCGGATCCTGGTTCCAGATTAATGAGGGAGGCCATAGATGCCAACATAAGGTTGGTTCCGGTTCCAGGTGTTTCCGCTTCGTTGACAGCGCTTTCCATTTCTGGATTACCTACCGATGAATTCATCTTCGTTGGTTTTCTCTCCAACAAGAAAGGGAGACGCAGGAGGGAACTAGAGGGTCTAAAGGCTGAGCGGCGGACCATGATCTTTTTTGAGTCTCCCCATCGATTGGTGAAGATGCTTACCGATATGTATCAGATTCTCGGTGACAGGAACATTGCCCTTGCCAAAGAGATGACAAAGATTTTCGAGGAGATAAGAAGGGGGTCAGTCAGCGAGATACTACCCTTTCTGAAGGATGAGAGGATTAGGGGTGAATATACTATTATCGTTGAGGGCCGAAAGGAAAGAGAGGGACCTGTCTCTGTTATTGACAATTGATAGTGATGTTACTAAGTTAGATAATCATGGAAGAGATAAGATCCTTAAAGGTAATTAATGAGCTTGGAATGCATGCCCGAGCAGCCGGTCAGATAGTGGGGTTGGCAAGCAAGTATAAGTCAAAACTGTTTTTGAAAAAGGATGCCCGGGAGGTGGATGGCTCAAGCATTCTTTCGATTCTTTCACTTGCCTGCCCCAAGGGGAGTGAGATTGAGGCCAGAACAGTTGGCAACGATGTCAAGGAATTTATGGACGAACTGGAAGGGCTCTTTAACAATGGATTTGGAGAGACAACGGGAGGCCACTATCGCCCCAAGAAAAGGATAATGAAGGGGTTTCCTGTTTCGCCTGGTATTGTTATTGGAAAGGCACATCATTTGGATAGATCGAAGACCCAGATTTTTCACAGAAAGTTGCTCAACAGAAAAAAGGTAAACGGAGAGATTGATCGTTTCAAGCAGGCTGTGGACATGGCAAAGGATCAGATCCAGAGGTTCAAATCCAGTATGTCAGAACAGGTAAAGGGATATGCCTTTGTCCTGGATACCCACTCAATGATCCTGGATGACAGTCTGCTCTTTGATTCAACCGTAAAGGCAATCCGAAAGGAGAGGATTAATGCCGGATGGGCGTTAGAGAAGTCGGTGAATAGAATTCACCAGCTTTTTAAAGAGGTTGAAGATGATTACATTGGTCGTAGAATGGATGATGTGGATAGTGTAAGCGAAAGGGTGCTGCGGAATCTAGCGGGAGTTCAACAAGATAGTCTGGAAGGGATTAAAGAAGAGGTTATCGTCGTAGCTCACAGTCTCTCGCCGTGTGACGTTGTTGAGATCAATGTAAGCAATGTAATGGGCATTTTGACTGATGTTGGAAGTCGAACATCACATATGGCTATTATGTCCGAAGCCCTGGAGATACCGATAGTCGTTGGATTGGAAAGTGCTACCGATATGATTTTGGATGGCGATCTTCTGATTGTGGACGGAAATACGGGCGAGGTTGTTATTAATCCTGACCCTGATACTATCATTTCCTACGAAGACAGGAAAAATCGTTATAATAGGTATAAATCTGCCATAGATAGGGTTAGACATCTGCCGGCCGAGACCATGGACGGACATAAGATAAAGATCCAGGCCAATATTGAATTCTTGGCGGAGGCCAAGGCAGCAATTGAAAGTGGTGCTGAAGGTATAGGGCTCTACAGGACGGAATATCTATACATGATTAAGAGAGAGTTGCCTGACGAGCGGACCCTCTTTGAAGACTATAGCCAGATTGCCAGAATGGTTGCCCCGAACCCAGTTACCATAAGGACTCTGGATGTTGCCAGTGATAGGATGGCATCAGATATGCAGGCCACTCGAGAAGATAATCCTGCTTTGGGTCTGAGGTCTATTCGTTTTTGTCTGAATGAGCGAAAGGTATTTAGAACCCAGCTGCGGGCCATTCTAAGGGCCAGCGTATATGGTAATATAAGGTTGATGTTCCCAATGATATCGGGTCTGGGGCAATTCCTGGAGGCAAAGAAGATTTTGAGTAGTGTTATGCGCTCTCTTGACAGAAACGGAATTGAATATGACAGTGAAATGCCTATCGGAATTTTGATCGAGATTCCCTCTGCTACATCAATTGCAGATATCCTTGCAAGACATGCTGACTTTTTCTCAATTGGAACCAATGACCTGATTCAATATGCATTGGCCATAGACAGGGACAATGAACATGTTGCCCATCTCTATGAACCTTTTCATCCAGCTGTCTTGAGGATGATACACCAGGTTGTCCAGGCGGGTACCAAGGAGGGAATCGAGGTATCCCTGTGCGGTGAAATAGCCGGTGATCCTCTTTCCATTTTGATACTCCTTTCCTTGGGATTGAAGGAGTTTAGCATGAATATCGGCTCCATCGCACTGATCAAGAAAATGGTCAGAATGTTGCCATTGAGAAGGGTGAGGGACGGCTTTACCGGAATATTGGAATTACCTACCAGTAAGAAGATTGAGGATTTTGCCCTAAGAAAGGCAAAGTCCCTCCTACCCGATATCTTTGAGGAAGATGTCTTCAGGTATAGGGCCCCTGGCAGCGCCTAGACAGGTGGTAGATGGAGAAGAAAATTGTTAGTCAAAACAGAAAAGCTCGGCATGATTACTTTATCGATGAGATTTATGAGGCAGGGATTGTTCTTATTGGACCGGAGGTTAAATCCTTGAGGCAGGGGCGTGCCAGTCTTAAGGATAGCTACGCACGGGTTAAGAATGGGGAACTCTTTTTGCACAATATGCACATTGCACCGTATCCTTTTGCACACCATTTGGATATTGATACCACGAGAACTAGAAAGCTTCTCATGCAAAAGAGCGAGATCAAGAGGTTGATAGGAAAGACGGAGGAAAAGGGATACGCTTTAATCCCCTTATCCATATACCTCTTGAGAGGAATAATCAAGGTTGAGCTCGCACTGGCTAAGGGCAAGAGAAAATATGATAAGAGATATGCCCTAAAAGAGAAGGAGATGAAGAGGGAGCTAGACCAACTGAAAAAGAAAGACCGGCATTGAATAAATATATTGTTTTTACTGACGATTTGTGTTTTAATAGAACAAGTTCATTGAAAACTGGGGGCGAAACGGCTTCGACGGGGATAAAGAAGCTTAAGCTGCATACCGAGGTTCTGTTTGCTCGTTAAACAGGCAGAAAAACATAAACGCAGACGATTATGCGTATGCTTTAGCCGCATAAGATGGCTAACGTCCTGCCGTTCTTTCCTGCGAGGACGGATTGGGGCGCCGATTAGCAGGATAGCTGACCTGAGAGGCCTGAATCTCAGGGAGGCGAAATTCTTTCAGGGTAGCCCTTTAGTCACCTGGCCCGATAGGGGTCTAAAGGGCGAATATTAAAGTTCGGGCTATGTATGTAGAGGCTTGAGTGGACTATTTTCGGACGGGGGTTCGACTCCCCCCGCCTCCACCATATTATTTTCTAAACTTCAAACACTTATCTTTTTCCGTGACCTAGTCTAGAACTACTTCAGGTTATCCCCATAAGCTCTGAGCCGTTGCACAGTCCTCCGCAACCTCGTCTTCATCTCCATCATCACCGTTAGTGCCGTGGATAGTCATCAATCCCGGGGCGAGAAGGGCAAAGCTCTTCGGGTCTTACATACAAAAAACCAGGGCGGCGGTCCGTCCCGGGTTTGTTCATCAGACTAATTTGTTTAGAAGATCAGAAGTTGATCTGCCACTTTGCGCCGAAGTAGGTCAAATCGCCTTCATCGGTGCCGGCGCCGTTTTTCTGATAGTCAAATTTTCCGCCTTCGGGAATGATGTAGACACTGTCTGCCAGAGTGATTGGAACCTGCACATAATATGCAGAGGCTTCGTCTTCTTTTACGCCGGTGGTATCGTCCTCATAGGTTACGGCGCCATAGCCCACCTCGATTCCCAGCATATCGCTGAATTCAAAACCAAAAACCACATGATAACCATAACCGGTGTTGTCTTTAATAGTGTCGCTTGCAGCATTGTAATCAGCAGTACTATCTGAACCTGTGTCCGTGGCACTGATGTCGTAGACTGTGAGGTTCTGTCCGTAGAAGATCCCGCCTGCTACAAATGCCGCGCCGAGGCTTACCTTGGCGCCAATACCAACGACGTTGGAAGTAAGGTCGTATCCCTTATCGGCCGCAGTGACAATATCATACTGCTGATAACCGCCAAAGACAGCTGCTGAGAAACTGGCAAAAGACCGATCATACCGTACCTCAACCTTGGGCAGAGTCGTGTCATAGTCAGCACCCGCAAGGCCATCGGCATCTCCTGTGTTCTGAGTTACCAGTGCCAGCTTTAGACCGCCCATCGTTAACTGGACCATGGGCTTACGGCTAAAGAGTGTACCGTATCCGTTCAAACAGTAGTCGCTCATGACAACCTGGTTGCTGTAAGTGAAATCAGTAGGTGTATAATCCTGGCCCACGAGTAGTTCGCCTGCACCGAAATTCCAGGTACCATAAAGCAGTCTTAGGTTTACGCCCGTACCAGCTTCAAATCTTCCGCTCACATCGCCGTTTTTGACCGAAGCACCGAAACGGCTGTTACCCTGCAGTGACCAGTCTACATCCTGGTCGTCAAAACCTGTTCCGGTTGCCTCTTTGGATACATCATAGCTAAAGGTTCTCATGCGGGCACTGCCGTAAAAACTCCATTCACCAGCCATGGCTGAGACAGTGAATGTAGCAACCATTGCAATTGCTGCAGAAAACGCAAAGAGTCTCTTCATCCTAAGATCCCTCCTGAACGCAGTTATAGATTATAAAACCTTTGTTCAATAATTAAACGTCTCGGGATTTCTACAACTTATTGAAATAACAGCAGTTTTAATGCGCCTCAGGCGCATTAATGGAACATGTTTCATGTAGTCCAGATGGAATAATGGAATGGTGGAATATTGGAATGTTGGTTTGAATAAGGAACTCATACATTTTATTGCCTCCCTGTCGAGAGGAATTTTGCTAATAGACCAGTACCCCATTTTTCCAGAACCCATTATTCCATCATTCCACTATTCCAACATTCCAATTGTTAGCGAAGCGAACTAAGTTCTGCCTTTTTCCGTCTTACGCTTTTCATCTCCTTTCTTGTCATAATAGTCAACTTCCGCAAGCACTCATAGTAGGCCACTGGTAAAATGTCAAGTCCTTTTGTAATTGAATAGCATAGGAATTTCCTTTTTTGCACACAGATTAATCCGCCTGTGGCGGATAAACGCAGATTATCAGGATCTTCAAATTTGTGAATAATGATGTTATCTGCGTATATCTGCGAAAACCTGCCCGCCATCGTCCCGCTCTGCGGGACTCAGGCGAGGCGGGCGGGTCTGCGTCCTATTTAACTTGAGATTAATGCAAACCGCCATATGCGCTTTGCCAAGGGTTCGTGGGTTTAGCAGATGCGGCATATCGTTTCACACGGATTTGTGATTGACGGCCCAAGGTTCAGGGGTGAGATTTCGGGGCCATAAGTTCTTTTTGAGTTTTTTCTGAGGTTTATTGCTCTAAAATTAGGGATAACTGGCGGGACCAGGACAAAGCTGTCCGCTAGGGCTTTCGTAATTCCTAGTTCAGCTTGATGACTCCTCCCTTGATTTCGACCAGCGCATCTCCTGCCAGGCTCAGGTTCGTGGCCTTGAGATCCAGGTTGCCCGCTGCTTTAAGGACCATGTCGACCGGGCTTTCTATAGTAATCATATTTTGCGTGTCATCAAGGGTGACCTTGTGGCCGCCTTGCGTCTGAATTGCAAGCTCTTTAACTTTGTCGTCCATGGCGATCCGGTTGCCGCCTTGTGTCTGAATCGCGAGATTTTCTTCGCCCTCGGTGTCGTCCATGGTGATCAAATGGCCTCTGGCCGTGCTGATTTCAAGCTTTTCAGCGCCCACGGTGTTGTCCATGGTGATCCGGTGCTCATTTTTTGAGATAATTTCAAGCTTTTCAGCGCCCTCGGTGTCATCCATGGTGATCTGGTGGCCGCTCCGGGATTTCCAGGTGCGCAGGTTGACTTTTCCATCGGGGGCGGCCTCGCTCGATGGCAGAGGCGGCTTGTCTGTTGAGCTCCAGAGGCCTCCCAGCACATAGGGACGGTTGAAGTCCCCGTGCTCAAAGACCACCAGGACCTCGTCGTTTACCTCGGGAAGCACGAGCATCCCGTACTCAGGCCCGGCGCCGATAGCGACCACCCGGGCCCAGGTGCTCTCAGCGTTATCGTCCAGCCAGGGAAACTTGACCTTGACCCGCCCCAGGTCGTCGGGATCATTGAGGTCAGTGACCTGGGCCGGCACCACCCCGGGCCAGCGGTCGGGCCCCTCGGAAATCTCCGCCGGTCTCCCGTCGGTTGAAAACCTCGTCTCGCCGCTCCTCATTTCATACACGTGGGTGGCGGTGCCTACCCAGTAGGAGCCGCTGTATTTACTCCCCACGCCCTCCACTTCCACCCAACTGCCCGCCTTGATGTTCGGGTTGAACGAGGCAACCCCCTCGGCTTCCACAGAGGTACCGTCCATCTCATTGAAGCGTGCCTGTGCCATGGGCTTTGCCTCATCCGGGCTGGATATCGGCTGATCCACCACGGCCAGCTCTGCGGACCCAAAGGCCTGTTTCGCCAGGTCACCGCCTGAATTCTGAAAACCAATTTGCGTTAAAAAGGGGGTTTCCGTTGATGTAACCTCGAATGAAATAGCCTTTTTTCCCTTCGGGTCCCACCCCTTGATGGTAACCTTGTCCACCTGCTTAGAAGCGTCCACGTGCGGCTGGAAGGAACGTAACTCCTCCCCCAACGCTAAAGACGGGGATTGTCCTCCTTTCGAGGGCTTTTTGAAACAAAGTCTGTCGTCTTCGGCATAGCAGGTGAAGCCGTTTCTCCTGGCCAGGTGGGTCAGGAATGCCATGTTCGTGAGGTTGTGCTGAAAGACTTGCTCGTGCGTTACCGACGTAGAGTCTACGTCCGCTTGC
>Ga0209636_10002724_pt1 | contig 18042 bp, 15 predicted proteins | sample DeeMarSWOR152_54_FD_187464 | JGI IMG/M metagenome (GOLD analysis project Ga0209636, IMG submission 187464) | Marine sediment microbial communities from White Oak River estuary, North Carolina - WOR-1-52-54 (SPAdes) (version 2) | ecosystem: Environmental > Aquatic > Marine > Intertidal zone >... | reverse complement strand
CTAATATGTTTTTATTACCTATCGACTCTTTAGCTAAACAGCATGTAATAGAAGAGTCAATTCCCCCAGATACACCTATTACAACTTTTGAAAAGCCGCACTTCCTAATATAATCTCGAATTCCCAAAACTAACGCCTCATAAACACTTTCAATTTCTTGCTGTGGAGTATAGACATCTGTCATCCCTGTATTGTTAGTCTCGATAGTTTTGACCTGCTCTTTGAAAGATGGAAAAATCTCTATGGGTCTTCCAAACTTATCGATACACAAACTTCTTCCATCAAATATTAGCTCATCATTACCGCCTACTTGATTAACATAAATAAAAGGTATCTTGTGCTTCTTGGCATGGTTTTGAATAATTCTATACCTTATCTTTTCTTTTCCTACATGAAATGGTGAGGCTGAGATGTTTATAAATAGGGTTGCCCCTTTTTTCTTTAGCTCTTCCTGAGGATCAAAGGGATAATATCTTTTGGGCCATAACTCTGGGTCATTCCATGCATCTTCACATATAGAAATACCTAATATCTGATCCTTAAATTGTATAACTTTTATCTCAGGTGCACAATCAAAATATCTTTCTTCATCAAAGACATCATAGTTTGGTAGTAAAGATTTGTATTGACTCATAAGAATTTGTCCTTTATGAACTAAAATAGCACTATTGAAAAGACCTCTGCCAGTATCTTTATTTGATTGTAAAGGGGCTCCAAACAGGATGCCAGTTTGCGGATATTCTTGAGAAATCTTTAACACGTCATCTATAGCCTTCTCGACTTTTTTAATAAACCATGATCTTTCCAAAAGATCTCTTGTGGGATATCCAACAAGAAAAAGCTCTGAAAAGATCACCAAATCAGGAGAATCTTTTTTGCTTTGGGAAAGCGTTACACGCATCTTTTCTAGATTTCCTTTGATATCTCCTACTGTAGGATTTAATTGTGCGACAGTTACTTTCATTTTTTAACACCTCTTTTTTATAAATGACAAATACCTGTTGGACATCCTCCAGCGAAACTAGTTTTTGCAACTATTGGCTTGCCAGTTCCAAGATAAAGAACTTGTTCAGGTTTACTTCCATATCTATAAACCGTAATGCCCTTACATTTGAGTTTCCATACAAGCAGAAATATTTCTTTTACATCTTTAACAGATGCATTTTTTGGAAGATTTACTGTTTTACTTACAGCATTGTCCACATATTTTTGAAAAGCAGCCTGTATTCTAACATGAAATTGAGACTCTATATCAAGAGAAGTAATAAAAACCCGTTTGATCTCCTCTGGAAGTCTAATTTTTTTGATACTTCCTTCCTTTGAGATGTTCTCCATTAATTCATCTGAATAAAGATCACGTTTAATCAACTCAAGCTTGAATCTTTCATTCATTTCAATTAATCTTTTACCTTCCATAACTTCTCTAAGAAAAACTAGTGCAAAAAGAGGCTCTATTCCTGAAGAACATCCAGCAATAATGCTTATTGTTCCAGTTGGGGCGATAGTTGTACAAGTGGCATTTCTCATTGCAGGATATTTTTTATACCAAATACTTCGTTTGAAATTCTTAAAAGAGCCTCGTAGTTCTCCAAGTTTCATTGATTTTTGCCGCGCTTCTTTGGAAATAAATGAAATTATTTTTTCACCTAATCGTATTGCTTCTGTACTGTTGTACGGTATTTTTAATTCTAGTAAAAGATCTGCAAAGCCCATTATTCCAAGGCCTATTTTCCTATTAGCCTTTGTAACTTCTTCAATTTCTGCTAAAGGGTATTTATTAGCATCAATGACATTATCCAAAAAGTGAACTGCCATCTTTGTAGTATCCTGGATTTTATCCCAATTTATCTTGCTCTTTTCAATCATTTTAGCTAGATTTATGCTACCCAAGTTACAAGATTCATAAGGCAGCAACATAACTTCACCACAAGGATTAGTAGCTTCAATCTTTCCTAGATCTTTCAATGGATGCTTACGATTAATTTCATCGATAAAAACAATACCAGGATCCCCTGTTTTCCATGCATTTTCGACAATTAAATCAAAGAGCTGCTTGGCATTAATTCTTTTAGATATTTTACCATCTCTTGGATTTCTCAATGCAATTTTTTCGCCTTTCAAAGCTTTTTTCAGAAAAGAATCTGTTGCAGCCACAGATATATTAAAGTTTGTCAATTTTTTTCCAGATTTTGCAGAAACGAATTCTTCAATATCAGGATGTGCACAATGTAGAATGCCCATATTTGCCCCGCGTCTCTTACCACCTTGTTTGATAACATCTGTAGTGCTGTCATAAATTTTCATAAAGGAGACCGGGCCACTTGCAACGCCCTTAGTACTTTTTACCATGTCACCTTTTTGACGCAAATTACTAAAACTAAAGCCAGTTCCACCTCCAGATTGTTGGATAAGTGCCATATTTTTAAGCGTCGTAAAGATACTTTCGATACTGTCCTCAATAGGCAATACAAAACAGGCAGAAAGTTGACCAAGAGGAGTACCTGCATTCATTAAAGTTGGTGAGTTGGGTAGGAACTCAAGATTACGCATAGCTGAGAAAAATTTTTCTTCTGTTTTTTTTGGGTCCACATCATATTTTGCATCTTCTTTAGCGATTGCTTTTGCTACACGTCTGAAAAGTTGGGTTGGAGTTTCGATTATTTTTCCTTCTTCGTTCTTCATTAAATACCGTTCTTCTAGTACTTTGATTGCATTTACTCCCAGTTTTAGGTCATCTTTAATTTTAAAATACTGTTTGATTTCTCTGGCTATTCCTCTCGATCTTCTATACAAAGAATAGGCTTTATACAGCCTTTCATTCTGTTTTTCAAGGACATCTTCTACAGTATCTTGAATTTGTTCGATATCTGGAATACCTTCATGGAATGCTGAAACGTTTGAATTAAGGGACTCAACAATTTCTTTTGTTAGTTTTTTAGCAAATTTTTTATCTTTTACCTCTAGGGCACTCATAGCTTTCTCAATGGCTACAGTAATTTTTTCAGCTTGAAATAGAACAATCTCCCCTGTTCTCTTTCTGACTCTTTTGATTGCCATAAAGCACCTTTGAGTTATGATAATACTATACTTGGGGTTATATTATGCTTCATAAATAAGATTTTACTCATCAATAATTCTGAAAACAAATAAATACCTTAAATTAAATTATATATTTAACTTGAAATGAGGCATTCTTATGGTAAATGAATTATTGGAAAAACTTGTGGACAAATCAATTACAAAAAAGAAAGTCACAGAAAAGGTCAAACAGAATTTTGATTTACTTCCAGAAATACTAAATGGCATTTCTTCACATAAACCAGCAATTCGTTATGGGTGTAGTAAAATTCTTATGGATTTGAGTGAAGAAAATCCAGATAAACTATATCCACATATGGATTTTTTTGTAGAACTCTTGGATAGCAAATATAGAATACTCACTTGGAATGCAATGGCAGTAATTGCAAATCTTACAAAAGTTGATACCAAAAATAAATTTGATTCAATATTTGACAAATACTACAGCTTTCTCAATGATGAATATATGGTTACGGTTGCTAATCTTGTTGGGAACTCTGGTAAGATTGCGAAATTTAAACCAAATCTTACTCAAAGGATAACCAATGAACTTCTAAAGATAGAAAATATTTCAACGACGCCACATCTCACTGAAGAATGTAAAAGAGTTATTACAGAAAAAGCTATCAAATCTTTTGATGTATTTTTTGATCAAATCGAAAATAAAGATAAAGTAATTTCATTTGTGAAAAAACAACAAAATAGTTCTAGAAGGACTTTAAAAAACGAGGCTGAGAGATTTTTGAAAAAGTGGACTAGTTAGAATAACAGTTAGAAATGAAGCTAAACAACTCTTTAATACTATTAAATATTAACAAAACTAATGAGAATATTATTCGTATTTCCTTCTTTTCCTCCGTATAAGGGAAAACCTTCAGTAACGTTTCAGCGAATGGGATCTCCATATGTATTTCGTTGTTTAGCTTCAGTTACACCTGATGTTCATGATTTGGAGTTTGCAGATGAAAGATTTGAAAGAATTGATTATGATCAGGAATATGATATTGTTGGTATCTCGGTCTATACAGTCAGTTCAAATCATGCGTATGAAATAGCTGACAAATTCAGAGCGCAGGGAACAACTGTTGTCTTAGGAGGTTGCCATCCAACCGTAATGCCAGAAGAAGCTAAGCAACATGCTGATGCAGTTGTTATTGGTGAAGCAGAAGAAACATGGCCACAACTTCTAAAGGATTATGAGATAGGTAAACTAAAACCAATTTATAGGCAAACAAAACCTGTTGATCTAAGCTTGATATCGCTCAGTAAAATTAAATTAAGAGAAATTAAAACTATAAGAAACACCGTTGGAACATCTAGGGGATGTCCTAATCAATGTGAGTTCTGCTATATTACAAACAACATGTTAGGAAGAATTTATCGTACAAGGCCAATAAATTATGTTAGAGAAGAACTATGTAATATTAAACAAAAACATATTTTTTTCCATGACGCTTCGATGACTATAAATGTTAATCGTACAAAACGATTTTTTAAAGAAATTCAAGATTTAGATAAGAAATTTATTTGTTGTGGAACAGTTAACGTTTTATCAAAAGATGAGGAGCTATTATCCCTCGCAAGAGAAGCAGGTTGTGTTGAATGGTTTGTTGGATTTGAGTCTATATTGCAAAAGAATATTGAAAGAATTGGAAAAAGAACAAATATCGTCAAAGAATATAAAAACGCAGTCAAAAAGATCCATGACCATGGTATGATTATAACAGGTTCATTCATTTTCGGCTTTGATGGAGATAAAAAAAATATCTTTTCAGAAACATTAGATGCAGTTTTTGACATGGATTTAGATTCTGGAGGATTTCATGTTTTAACTCCATATCCTGGAACACCTCTTTTTACAAGATTAGAACGCGAAGGAAGAATCCTTACAAAGGATTGGTCAAAATATATTGAAATGGATAACGTAGTTTTTCAACCTAAAAATATGACTACCTTAGAATTGCTTGAAGGTGTTAATTGGATAAAAAGAAGGATTCTTTCCTTAAATTATTACACGCAGCATACAATTAAAAGTGCAAGATTAGGATTCTATCCTTTTTTACAAATGACTCTAAAGGGACTTTTATAATAGTAAATATTACAAGGTCAAATTTTTATAAAGGCAACTCCCATTCATATTATGAAAAAAGGGGGAAACCTAAGGCGATATACATTAGCAAATGGTGCTTAATCGGGAGGTAAAAAGTTATGGATATGCAAGAATTCCTTGAGATAGAAATTCCATATGTTGGAATTACTGTTTTTAACATAATTTCTGCTCTTGTGGTAATTATTGTAGGGTATTTTATCGCAGTAATTGTAAGCAAATATATTCATAAAGCGATGTTAAAAGCGAAACTTGCTAAGATACTAGCGGAGTTTACAAGTAGGATTGTAAGGATTTTAATCATCATCTTTGCTTTTGCTATTGGCATTAGTTTTTTTGGTGTTGATGTTGGAGCAGCTGTTATTAGCATCTCAGTTGTTTCTGGATTTGTTCTTGGATTTGCATTTCAGGAGACATTAGGAAACTTAGCAGCTGGTTTTATGGTAGCGATTACGAAACCGTTTAAAGTTGGAGATTATGTTGATATTGCTGGTCACTCAGGTTCAATCAATAATGTAGGTGCAAGCATTACAAAATTGACGACTTTGGATAACAAAAGAGTTATTATTCCTAATTCTAAGATTTGGGGCAATCCAATTGTGAATTATACTGCTCTTAAACAGCGAATGATAGACATGCGTGTTGGGATTAGCTATAGAGACAATATCGGAAAAGCAATAACTGTTGCAATGGATGTTGTTAAAAAGAATAAACTTGTGCTGAAAGATCCTTCCCCCACAGTTGCAGTCGCTGAGCTGGGAGATTCAAGTGTAAATCTTTTGATCAGACCTTGGGTGAATACTGGAGAATATTGGAAAACGAAGTGGGAACTGACTCAGCAAATTAAAGAAGCATTTGATAAAGAAAAAATAAGTATACCGTTTCCTCAGCGAGACGTACATATATTTCAAAAATAATTGAAAAATTGCTTTCTCTGATCCTTCATAATAATATTTTTTTTAAAATTATTTCTATGCCAATAATATACAAATAATAATTGAATGCCATGTAAGGAATTAATTGGGGAAGCAAAAGATTTCCTAGGTTACACCTGGATCGTAATCATCCCGGTCAGAATCTTCATCATCATGACTTTTTGCTATTTTACAATTTTTGCATATCCCTTCAAATTCTTCTTCAGGATCTAATTCTTCACCGCAAATCTCACAATAATGTGCCATAACTCCATTCCACTTAATATCTATGCTATTATCAAAATACTTGGTTATAAATGTAGCCATAACTTGTAGTTTTTATCTATTTTTAGTACAATTTTATAAAGGAATAAACAATGTGAGTAAAGCTTTGAGGTGTAAAAATGCCAATTGTTCAAGTAAATGTATGGGAGGGTTTTGGAAAAGAAAAAGTTAAAATCTTAATTCAAAATATTACAAAAGTCTTTGTTGATTTAGGAATACCAGAGCAAGCTGTAGAAGTATTAGTTTATGAAGTTCCGAAATCACATTGGGGAATTGGCGGAGAGCCTGCATCAGAAAAGTTCAAGAACATATCAGCATGATTTCACTTGGCTTGTTGTCTTAGATTATAGTATTATATAATTCAAAAATACTTTTCTTATAGAATAATTTTTTAATTAACAAATTATCCTTAAGTGTTTATGGATTTCGAAGAAATACCCTACACAGGAAATGCAAACCCTGCTTATGAATATTTTAAATCATCAGGTAAATTTCGCACTATATTTAATGGATTTATCTGCCATATCTGTAGAATAATGCCCTCTATAAGAATCAAAAATTCGTTATATCGAATGATTGGTGTGAAAATAGGTCAAAATGTGGTAATTGCTGCATATGTTCAACTCGATCCTTATTTTCCTGAATTAATAACAATAGATGACAATGTGATAATTGGTGTTGGATCAATTATTCTTACTCATGAATACTATCAAGATAAATTACGAAAAGGAAAGATCCACATAAAGAAAAGAGCCCTCATTGGTGCTGGAAGTCTCATTAGATCAGGTGTTACCATTGGCGAACATTCTATAGTAGCTGCAAAAAGCCTTGTGAACAGGGACATACCTGATTATACTGTTGTTGGTGGTATCCCAGCTAAGAAATTAAAAAAATTGAATAACGTCGAGAATTAATCATAATATAACATAACATTTGTTGTAAATTTATTTGTATGGCACAAAACATTGCAAATTGAAATCTGTAAATAGTTTTTCCAACATTATGTGACAAATGTTCCGTTTTTTTGAGGAAAAATTTATTATCTACATTATTATAATGATTTTAGTGATAATTTTGGGGAGGACAATATGAAAAAGAATAATAAGTCATTTATAAGAGGAAATTTGTGTGAAAAATATAAAAACATTGTGATCGGTGCAGTTGTAATTACACTCTTGCTTTCAACAGCTGTGCCAACAGCTGGTTTTTTAGTCGATGAACAAAATCATCTTTTGTCTCAATTTACCAATGAACAATATATGCATTCAGATCCATCTAAAGAAGGCAGTCAAGAAGGAATAAACAAGTTAATGAACGATGAAGCCTCTGATTTTTTTGATAGCTCTAGTGAGAATTCAACTGTATGTGGATATGTGGATGATGCTGTCACTAGTTTCCCAATTCAAGGTGCGTATGTAAGCCTTACTTGGCAGAATCAAGGACAATGGGACTGGAACGATACGACGACCAATGAATCTGGATTCTATAGTATGAATGTTGCTGCAGGAGAAATATATCTTTATGTTTATAAAGATGGATATTTCGATGAAGACACTGAATGGATGGAAATTGGCGAATATGAAATACTATGGATTAATTTTTCTTTAACATCGTATCCGCCCGAGAATGCTGTAGTATGTGGTTTTGTTAGTGATGATATCACAAGCCTTCCAATCGAGAATGCGAATGCAGATCTCAATTGGAGAGATGGTCAAGGGCATTATGATTGGAATTCTACTATGACTAATGCATCTGGATTCTATAGTATGAATGTTGCTGCAGGGGAGATACGCCTCAATGTCTATGCTGAAGATTATTTCTATAATGAGACGGAATGGTTTGATGTTGATGAGTATGAGATCCTTTGGATAAATGTCTCTCTATTTCCTGAGCCACCAGAGAATTCGGTGGTGTGTGGTTATGTTACTGATGAGAACACTAGTCTTCCTATAGAAGGAGTTAATGTGTATCTTGATTGGCGTGATAATCAAGGGCACTATAGATATAACTATACAACGACAAACGAATCAGGGTATTATTCCATGAATGTAGCTGCGGGTATTTTTAATCTAAATTTTTATTCCGAGGAATATTTCTATGAATGGTATGATGATGAAGTGATTGGAGAATATGAGATTGTTTGGTTCAATGTATCCTTGTATCCTCGTCCCCCTCAAAATTCAGTTGTTTGTGGATACATTACCGATTTTGACACAGGATTGCCCCTTACAGATGTTTGGGTAAGTTTATCCTGGCGTGATATTTATAATCATTATGATGGTAACTCTACGTCCACAAATGCTACAGGGTTCTATTCCATGAATGTAGCAGCTGGAGAAGTGCAGATTTATGTTGATCCGGAAGGATATTTTGATGAAAATTCAGGATGGTTTGAGATTGGTGATTACGAGACAGTTTGGGTGAATCTCTCTCTCCATCTACGTCCTCCAGAGAACTCTACCGTATGTGGCTATGTATATGATTTCGATACAGGATTTCCTCTTGAAGATGTTGATATCGATCTTTACTGGCGTGATGATGAAGGTCACGATTATTCGAATTATACGAATACCAATTCATCTGGGTTCTATTCTCTAAACACAGCTGCTGGTCAGATCTTTATTAGGGCAAATTTAAATGGTTATGCTTGGAACGTGACTGACTGGATGACAATTGGGGAATACGAGCTGCTCTGGGTGAATTTCACATTGGATCAAGATATAACACCCCCGACGATTTATAATATCAGTGTTCCTGAAGATGTCGGAATATATTCTCCTGGTGATATTAGCGTTAATGTCTACGATGATCATCTAAATCTTGTGTATATTATTCTCTACGACGCTGGCAATATTACCTTTGATCAGAGTCTAGTTATTATATACTTGATTGATTTCACAGGCGAGAGTGGTACTTTTACTATAGAAGAATATGATGGAACCTACGGAGACTTAACTCAAGATACGCAATCAACGCCTACGACGGTTGTGATGCTTAATAACTATACAGAGACTAATAATCTCCACACGGTTGCTTTCTTTATGAAAAACCAGAGCTCTGCCTGGGAACAAATCATCGTTGAATATAATTATTCTAATGGGCTGTTGAAGAATATCGCAAGACCCCTCTCTCTGCCTGATGGAACCATTGAACTTGAATATATTACAGATACGATAGAATCCGGCGTGAGTATCATTAGTCCACTTGCAATGCTACCTGAAGGAGGATTTGTAGGTGACTTGGAGGTGAATTATACGCTTTATTCGATAGGTGATCCAAATAATCCGTATCTAAACTGGACACTGCTTATGGAAGGAGAATATGCTGGTATCATTCTCGCCCAGGATCGAGCAGATAATATTAACCAGAGTGCCTTTGGTTTACTTGTTAATCACACTCAGCCAGATACAGAGCCGCCAGAAACCAACCATGAATTAGATGGTACTACGGGAGAAAATGACTGGTATGTCAGTTGCGTGACAATTACGTTGATTGCAACAGATGATTTGTCTGGCGTTGCTGCTACCTATTACAGAATAGATGGCGGGGATTGGATGGAGTATACAGAACCATTTGAGGTATGTGACGACGGCGAACACACGTTAGAATACTACTCGGTTGACAATGCAGAAAATGAAGAGGAAATAAAAGGTCCATTCGATTTCAAAATAGATCAAACACCTCCTCAGATATCCCTCGCAGTTGAAAAACAAGCTTTTAACAAATGGCTTTTCATTGCCGATGTTGACGATGCCACCAGTGGTGTTGCGCGGGTGGAGTTCTATGTAGATGATGAATTCGTTGGCGAAGTCACGGAACCCCCTTATGTGTTGTTGTGGACAGGCATAAGCTTCGACAAGGGACAAGCAATTGCTTATGACAATGCTGGGAACTCAGCAGAAAGTGAAGAAGTTGCGGATCTGAACTTTGTCACCAATAATAGCCAGATTTACCTTGTTCGGGGAGTCAAAGGAGAACAATCTCTGTAAATGAAGAAATCCTTTTCTCCTTTCTTTTATATTACTGTCAACATAACACCTAGGCATAAATTCTAATCAGCAGATAGTGAAAAACTTTAAATTTGTAAATTCTTTTCTTTTTAAGGGGAAGAATTATGAAAAATAAAGTGATTGGAAGCTTATTGCCTAGTCTTATTATTTGTTTTTTCTTGATCGTTGCTACTTTTTTTCCAGTGACTACTTCTTCGCAAGAACGGAATGGCGGTAGCATCAACAAGGGATGTCATTGTATTTATGGAACTATTCAGGATGATGAATCTCTTGAATTCTTGGACATAGATAACGTTGTACGAGAAGTTTTACCCCCTACTTGGGATTGGAGAGACATAGACGGTGAGGATTGGACAACTCCTATAAAGAATCAGTTTCAAGAAATATGTGGTAGTTGTTGGGCATTTGGATCGCTAGCTGGATTAGAATCTATGGTAAAAATTTGGGAGAATAACTCTGCATTGGATGTAGATCTTTCGGAACAGTATATGTTATCATGCTCTCCTGGTGATTGTGGAGGATGGTATTGGCAGCAAACACTTAACTGGATAAAATACAATGGTGCAATACCTGAAGATTGTTTGCCATATGAAGCAGATGATACTATACCTTGTGATGATAAATGTCCTGAATGGAGAGATTTGTTGATTGGAATAGATGATTATCATAAGGTGTCTTCAAATGTTTCTCTTATACAAAGCGCACTCATTGAACATGGCCCTCTTCCTGCAACAATGGATGTTTATGAAGATTTCTATCCGAACTATACCGGTGGTGTCTATCAATATACTTACGGTAATTTTGTATTTGGCCATTGTGTAACCATAGTAGGTTATAACGATTCCTGGGGCGATCCCGATGAAGGATACTGGATTGTCAAAAATAGCTGGGGAACTGATTGGGGCGAAGATGGTTGGTTTAGAATTGCATATGGGGAATGCAGGATTGAAAATGGAGTATACTATTTTACAGGACCAAATTACCCAGCAGAAAAGCCTGAAAAACCGTCTGGTCCTACGAGTGGAAAACCAGGTGAGGAATATACTTATTCGTCAAGAGCGATTGATCCAGATGAAGATACTATCAAATATTGTTTTGACTGGGGAGATGACAACTCCAGCTGGTCTGGATTTGTTAGTTCAGGTGAACCTGTCTCATTGAGCTACATCTGGGAAGAAAAAGGAACATATGAAGTGAAAGTTAAGGTTCAAGATGAACATGGTTTAGAAAGCGATTGGTCAGATCCACTTACAGTTACTATGCCATTCAACAATGATTTAATCAAAAACCCATTATTATTAAATTTCTTAGAGACATTTCACCGATTATATTCTATATATAAATATAACAGCAGGTGAAATATCTAAATCCTTCACAATAGAAAAAGGAGATGGAGAATATTCATTCTTAGTGGTTAGACGATATCTCTAATTTTTTCAACTAATATCTTTATAAAGAAATAGTCGTTTTTAGGTCTGAGGAGAATGGATGGTAAACAGTTAGTATCTTTTCTTGTTTGTGTGATTCTAGCAACGATATCTTTGGGCGGTTGTATTGATTCTAAGGATACCAATTCAGAGAATGGTTTAGTAGAAGATAGCATGGATCCTCGTGAGGTACTTTCCTCTGTACTTGGTGGTATCCTTTTGTCTGGGATCGATGCAGAGAGTATCTCATCCATAATTGATGCAGTGAATCATATGATAGAAGGACAAAAAGAGGAAGCTTTAGTAAGTTTGCAGTTTTTATCGTCAGTTTTTAGTGAAATTAATCTCACTGAGGTAGTTGTCGGTCCTGCTGAAGTTGAGTCAGACCTTAATAGTGGGCTATATTTTGGAGATATTCGTGATGCACGGGTTTCTCTAGCAAATGTCGATAAAATCAAGGCCGATGGATTTAATACGGTACTTCTTGAAGCCCAAATGCTGGCTGATGAGAATGGCACGTTATATATTCCTGGAGAAGAAGTGTATTTTTTTTATATTAACGCATTTCGGGCTTCTGGCTTCCGCGTTTGGTTGGCAGTAGGTCCAACAGCGTATGAGTTCCCCTACCGGTTTGATAGTCCTACTCATTGTGCAATTCCATTAGAAAATCAACTTGATGTGTTTAATCTTACTGAGCCTTTAATCCTTGAATGGGCTGAAATTGCCAAAGAGTTTCAGATTGACACGTTTATACCTCTCGAAGAAACAAACGCACTTGTTATCGATTATGGAGATCAGCGTCGTCGTTTATATGATGATGAAAGGATCTTTTTAAGTACATGGGGCCAGGAGATAGTTGCTAAAGTAAATAATATTTTTTCAGGCAATATTGCTTTTTCCATTGAGGATTGGGGTCCACTTGACCCTGAGTTCGATGAGAGTCAGGGATATCCAATTTCTGAAATTGGACCAGATTTTGATTACCGAGGATATGACTTCGTTGCTGTTAAAGGGACTTACCTAAATGGTCTTCCTCAGGAGCATTGGTACCTTGAAATGACTAGTCGTCTCAGCAACGCCAAGAAGTATGCAGAGCGGGATGGAGTGGGTGGAGGAGTGATTTGGTATGAAGCAGGCACCCCTATGGATAAAGGCTTAGATCCTAATCTTGGAGCTCATTTGACAGCTTTAAGTGATGAAGAGCAAGCTGAGAACTTTAGGGATATTTTTGAGATCGTAGAAACCCAAAATCTATCTGGTGTGTTTTTTAAACCATCACCACTGCAGCCTCATGAAGGATCATGGTCCTTCTTCGATAAACCTGCTGAACAAGTACTCAGAGATAATCTAGCCGATAAGGGAGTTATTGGCTCGAAAACAATTGACAACTTATGGGTCGCACTTGGGGAGGAAGGTTTGAAAGCGATTCAATTAGCAATTGCCCCAGATGTCCCGTTCGATCCAGATTATTCACTTGATTGGAGCTATTTTAATGAAACGTATCATGCATTGGAAGAAACAATTGATGGCGGCCATTATGGCTATAGTTATTAATGACAGAGGAATAGCTGAAATTCGGTTCATTATTTATTAAATGTAATAAATGGTGCAAATAAAGTTGAATAGAAGATTATTACAGAAAATATTTAAGTAAAATTTCACATAACAGATGCATAAAATTCTTAGGGAGGAGTAAATCTTGAAAACAAAAATAGTAGGAATATTAGTTTGTATGCTGTTGATTGCCACTATGGCAATACCGACTGTTGCAATAAATCGCAAAACAAACAATCAACAGACATCAACTGATGCTGATGTACCTGAATGGGAAGTTGGTGATTCATGGACCTATGAGCTGCATTATTTCCAAAATGGCGATATGAATGAGTCATATTCTTTTGAAGTTATTGGTGATATTACCTATGAGGTCATGGAAGACACTGGTGATACCTATGTATTGGAAGGAACCACAGGTGAGTTTGATTTAGTTATAAATATTGGAAGGTTAGTTTTAAAACCAACACGTTTTATGACTATTGGAACTGAACTAGAGATACAAAAATCGGATCTTGCATTAGTTCAATGGCATCAATTTACGAAAGGATTATATCTGCCCTGGGTTGGTCCTATTCCTCTTCCAGTTCCTGTACAAGTTGAAGCTGTATCTACAACAACCTTTGATCCATCATGGATAATTATACCATTCCCATTGTACGATGGTAAAACTGGTACATTAGACGCTGTTGAATTCACAGATACAGGAAAAACAGCATTGTACTGGGGACTTATAACAATATATGATGGAGAAAATACGTGGGGTTGGTCTGGATTAGACTATACATGCTATGAAGAACAAGTAACGGTCCCAGCAGGAATATATACTGCATATAATGTATCTGCAGAATATCCAGATTATGATTGTATAAGATCATACTATGTTGAAGAAGTGGGAAACTCAGTGAAACAGCTGATCCATATACAATTTAGCAATCATGTCACCTACTATTATATGGCAATGGAACTCAAATCAACAACCTATACCCCATAAACATAACTATATTTTATCATAATCTGTCTCCTCTTTTTTCTATTTTTTATCTTTTGATCTCTTTTTTCAATGAGAAAGATTTATATATGATGGAAATATATATATAAAACATATTGATTCCTAAGGGGGAAATATATGAAAAACGTAAACAAAATATTAAAGGCAGTTATAGTCATCGGTATCGCTCTTGCATTTCTAATGCCAGGAGCATTAGCATTCACAAACACAAAAACACGATTTATATCAAGAACAGATAGCTCTAAGAAAAATCCTCTAAGTATGAACCCAGGATGGATAGAGCAAGCCTCGGGTTTTCCCGAACCAAGTAGAGGTATAGGTTATATGCATGCTGTAGATGAAAATATTGTTTGGGCAGCAGCATATGATGGGCTTAACCCACAAGGACCTTGTCAAGACTTTACTAGGACCACAAATGGTGGTGACTTATGGGAAGCTGATCTCATTAGTGAAGCGCCGCCTGATGGATCACTTGCTATGATTTTTGCATTGGATGAAAATACTGCATGGGTTCCAGTACATTCTGGTAATCCACAAGGTATATGGAAGACCAGTGATGGTGGAGATACTTGGGTCCATCAAGATACAGCTTTATATAGCGGCTCTGGCGCATTTCCAAATATCGTTCATTTCTGGGATGAAAACGTAGGTTGGTGCCAGGGTGACCCAGTTGGCGGTTATTATGAAATGTACACTACCACTGATGGTGGCGATACCTGGGTTAGAGTTCCTCAGGAGAATATACCTGCTCCTTTATCAGGAGAGTACGGTACTGTCGGATATTATGATGTTGTTGGGGATACTGTCTGGTTTGGTACTCAAAATGCATATCCTTTACGTGTCTTCAAATCAACTGATAGAGGTCTTCATTGGACAGTTGCAGATACTCCATTTGATGCTGGTTCATATGTAGATGTCCGTTTCAAAGATGAAAATAATGGTCTAGCTATGGATAAGAATTTTGAGGAAGCTGTTTTAGCCGAAACCTCAGATGGTGGAGAAACTTGGACATTAATTTCACAAACTGGAATGTGTTATGCTGCTGATTTCGACTATATTCCTGGTACGGATAATATGTATGTAAGCACTGGTGTAAATGCAAACGATCCCGGATATCGAGGGGTTTCATATAGCCTTGACGGTGGCCATTCCTGGACAGATTGGGTCGAAATGTCAGGTATTCAACTGTTTGCTACAACTTGGGTAGAAGGTGGAACTGGTTGGGCCGGTTCCTTTAATGACGATGAGTTTACTGGTGGAATGTATAAATATGAACCTGGAGCAGAAGTGCCTGATCTTGAATTCGAATTTGAAGGTGGAAAAGGTTTAACCGTAACTATCAAGAACGTAGGCTTTGGCGATGCTACCAATGTAGACTGGTCTATTACTATAGAAGGCGGCCTAATAATAATCCCAAGAGAAGACTCAGGCACAATTGCAACTCTTGAATCTGGTGGCGAAGAAGAAGTCACTATGAGTGTATTCGGAATAGGACTTGGTATTATAACAGATATACCAGCGTTTACGGCATCCGCAGAATGTGACGAAGGAGACTCTGAGGAGTCGACAAAAACAGGAAAAGTATTCCTAAACCGCGTGATACTGTAATAAGACTATAATAAATTACATCCTCCTTCTCTTTTTTTTATTTTTAGGAAAAATATAATTTAAGTTATAAGATCTTCAATTAGGTTTTTAATGGTCTCTGCATCGATATCCATTGCGATCTGTGCTTTTTGAAACACTTTTTTTTCTGATTTTAGCATCCCATGTAATTTTGTTAAAATTTCATGGTTTATGTGTTTATGAGATTCATCTTTAACTTTCTGGAAGGTTTTACCGGAATACCAACTTAGTGCATAGATATCACAAATATCTTTGATGAGTTTCTCGTCTTTTGTTCTATTTAGAACGCTTTTTATTTTAGTGGCGAGAAGCATTTCAGGTGTTGGTATCCAAAGTAGTTTATTAAATTGTTGTAGCTCTCTTCGATATTTCTTATTCTGGAAAACAGGATTTAATAATGGTTCATCTGCTGGATTAAATCGAAGTATTCTCTGAAATGAGGGGTGGATGTAATCTACCATCGGGTCGATAAACATAGTAAAGATGTTATGAGTTGGTGTTGTTTTTGCCTCCTCGAGGGTTAGTTCTTTTCCTGTTTCATAGTTTATTTCTTTGTAATTTTATTTCTTTGTAATATCTGAATCCTTGGGGTTTGAATCCTTCTTTTTCAATTAATTTTAGTGATTTTGATATTGTTGTTTTATTGAGCTGCTTTTCTCCCAGATTTTTATCGATATGGAACCCAAGATCTATATCTCTTGATCCAATGTAGTTTCTCCCTTCAGTTTCTTTGAAATTATTGTTTACGGTTAGATAAACTGCCCACCCTCCAAGTATACAAATAGGTTCATCTAATATGCTAACTATTTGTTTTAGATACTTGTATGATGTTTCTGTTTCAAATTCACTATATAGCGCCATGGTATTCTCTCTTCATCAACATATGTGCTGCTTCTACTGCTACACCTTCCTCCCTTAATAAATCTAATATCAATTGTGATATTGATACTAATCTTAATCCCTCTTTTTTAATATTTGAGTAGAAGACATGTTCGTCATCTAATAGGAGTCTCATGTTTCCTTTTCCTACGAGTCCATGTTTTGTGAGTAGTTTATGCCATTCCTCTATGTCTTGTTCTTGTATGTAAATATCAATTCTTGAAGGAAATAGGTAGTGCTGTGTAAGTGTTTCAGCGTGGTATGTCGTTAGGGCATATTTTAAATCTGTTTTTTTTAAGAATTCTATAGGATTTTGTATATTATATTCTCTATAAGTGGGGTATTTGTTGATTTCTAACCAGTAAGAAAAGAGTCCTGGAATGTCTATGACTTTTGTATTCTTGATCAACTTCTTTTTTTCAAGATTCTTTAGATAATCATGAGCCCATGGTTGTGAACATCCTGCCTTTTTAGCAATACCGTATTGTGTTAGTGAACCATTGGGATTTTTAAGAAGTATTCTAAGTATTCTCTCTCGTTTCTTCCCCTTCATGAATATATAGCAATAAAAACTAATATATAAATATTACCTATATATAGGTAAAAATGACCATATATAAATATTTCCTATACATTTCAGGAGTAAGACATATACATCTGCTAAATAGCTAAAGCATGTTGTTTTATTGTTAAAAGTTAAGGTTTTTTAAAAACCATGAGGTAAGACCTAGCAGGTTTAGACGGCAGCGTGGAGTCCAACTTTTGACCAACTTGAAAATTGGTTCTTACTCACTAAACCCTTCTCTTTTTTTATTTTAAATAAGAAAATGATTTAAGTTGTAAAAACAGCGATACAACTTCCAGACTATTTCGACTTGATACGCTTGACGCGGTTGCCCATGGCATCGTAAGTAGCGTATTTGTAGAGTTCGCCTAGGGTAGGATAGTTAAAACACGAATCTATAAACAGACTGCTTTCTGCACCCATTATTAGGGCATTGACACCGATATGTATCAATTCAGAGGCAATCTCGCCAATGACATGTACGCCCAGAAGTTTCATAGGACGATTAATGTCATTGTTGAATTCAAAGATTAATTTTAAAAAACCATCGCTATCTCCGATGATCATACCTCGTGCATTCTTGTT
>Ga0209636_10002723_pt1 | contig 18045 bp, 16 predicted proteins | sample DeeMarSWOR152_54_FD_187464 | JGI IMG/M metagenome (GOLD analysis project Ga0209636, IMG submission 187464) | Marine sediment microbial communities from White Oak River estuary, North Carolina - WOR-1-52-54 (SPAdes) (version 2) | ecosystem: Environmental > Aquatic > Marine > Intertidal zone >... | reverse complement strand
AAAAATTCTAAAGGACAGCCCTGTAGATGGCTTTGGAGTTGGAACATCTGTCTCTAACTCTCCTGTAGTAGATTTTGCGATGAATATCGTCGAGATCGGTAAAAAGCCAGTTGCTAAGAGAGGCGTTTTCGGTGGAGAAAAGCAGCTGTACAGATGCCCCAAATGCCTTCAGGACCTTGCCGTTTTAGTTAGTGAGAAAACCCCGAAATGCGATAGGTGCAATGAAAAGATGATGCCCCTATTAAAACCATTGATAAAAAAAGGCAAAATCGTCGCAAAACTTCCAAAGGCACGGGAGATAAGGAAGAATGTGTTGAGAGAATTAAAGAAAATTGAGCTCTAACAGCTTACACTGTAAGCTGGCACCAGGGTGCTACATACGCTCCCTTCAGTCGCTAGTAGCACTGCCTTCCAATAGTTTTATATGTCTTATACCACTGCAGAATGTATAACCTAAAAGAACTCTCAGAGGAAATAAAGCATTGCAGGAGATGCAAGCTCTGGAGAACGAGAAAAAATCCAGTGCCAGGATCCGGCAATCCCAAAGCAGACATAATGCTCATCGGAGAGGCTCCCGGGAGAAATGAAGACATAGAAGGAAAGCCATTCGTGGGGGAAGCTGGAAAAATCCTCGATCAATTACTAAGCTCTATCAACCTGAACAGGGAGCAGGTATACATTGCAAATATCCTGAAATGTCGCCCTCCGGGAAACAGGGATCCATCCAGGGAGGAGATCGACGCATGTACTCCCTTCCTGGATCGTCAGATAGAACTCATCAAGCCAAGGATTATTGTTACTCTTGGAAATTTCGCAACCAGATACATCCTAGAGAAATTTAACCTCAAAGCTGAGAGCATTGGGAAAATCCACGGCAGTATCTTCAATTTCAAAGATAGAAATCTTAAAATCGTTCCCGTGTACCACCCGGCATCGGCGCTCTATAACCCAAAAATTAAAAAGATTATGCTGGATGACTTCGAGGTTATTGGGGAGCTGATAGAGGGCATATAAGGTTTCTTAATCAATTATAGTTGAGGACAAAACTTTTTAGACATCCTTGACCTTAAAATCCCATTTGTCCTCAACAACTAGTCAAGGACACTAGTCAAGAAGATTATGTCCTTGACTATAATGATAACAGAATGGACCGCTTTGCAATAAAGGGTGTGAAGAAATTGTTCAGTCTGGCAAGAACGAAGATAAGGCTTGCCGAAGAAGCAGATACAGTCGAAACGAGACCTGCTCCATTGCCCCTGATAAAGCATCTCTCCGGTGAAGAAATACGAACTGTAAGAGAGGCAAAAGATTACAGGGATAAATTGCACGGTTCAATGGATTTCTCCGATTCAAATAGTGTTGCAAGAGCCGTTTTTGAATTACTGGATATAGTTGAGGGGGTAAAGCATAAATTCGAGCCTCCAGAGTTGTGCGTTCTCGCGGGGGAAGATGAACTGAAAGCTATGGAAAAGAACGCAATAAAAGAATCATTGCCCATAAACCTTTTACTGATGACAGAAAAGGCCCCTGAGGGAATAAACGTCTTCATAGGAGAAGATCCATTGGAGAATTCCCTGCATCTGGGGAGGGTTCCCTCTACATTAGCTATATTTCTGAATTTTGCATTTAATTCCCCTTATCTCTCAGAAGAATCAAGACTGAAAAATATCAAAGCAATCCTAGGTAGAAAGACATTAATACTGGATGCAATTTATTTTTCATTGGGGGAATTTGGTGCCGAGTTAGGATGAAAGGGTCCTACATCCTGCTTATAGAGCTTTCACGGGATATGGAGATTCAGATAGGGAAACTGGGCAGGATGGAATTCCGGAAAGGTTTCTATGCGTATGTGGGCTCTGCAATGAACAACCTGGAGAAGAGGGTTGAGAGGCATATACGAAAAGAGAAAAGATTATTCTGGCATATTGATTATCTTCTTGAAAATGCAGAGGTAAAGGAGGTAATCTATACAGAATCTGGCAAAAGAGAGGAATGCAAACTTGCAAAAAATTTAGGGAAATATTTTACCTCAATCCGAAACTTTGGATCATCTGATTGTAAATGCGGGAGCCATCTGTTTTTTTCCAATAACCTTGAAGATCTGAGATCTAAGGCCACAATGGGCTTTAAAGGTAAAATATTAAGAAAGAATCTACTATAGTAATGGTGGTTTAATTGAAGAGATATATAACCATTGCATTGTTGGCTATTCTGTTCATTTTAGTATTTTCCATAATATATCTGCAATTTCTGGCCGGAGTCCCTGAGGGAGAGCCCTCTGTCACTGGTCGTTTTATTGGATTTTCCCCTGAATCAGCCACTACTCTTCTAGCATTGCTCATAGTTTTCCTTCTGGTCTGGTTTACATGGAAGGAGAGGGAATGAGATATAGAGATGGTAGCATATTGAGATGTCGATATGTTAGTATCTTAACACTGCTCGAAACCATACATTGCACCGCAAAATGTGGCCGACTGAAGTCGGATCGTTCGAGCCTTTGGCTCGAAGATTCCAAAACTCCAAAGGAGTTTTGAGAACACACTCAAGACGCAGTCTTGCGTGTCGGTGCACGCTTTGTGCTGCATTCGGCACTTCGTGCCTCAGCAGCACTGCTCGAAACCATACATAACATTCAGAACCTTCTGATCCAAACTTTTAAGAAAAGTTTGACCAAAACATGTGCGGGTTGCGTTCATTTCATTCACTTACCCGCACTGCTCAAAACCATACATAACATTCAGAACCTTCTGATCGTCCAGTGCCTTTCCCATAACCTGTAAACCGGTAGGAATTCCATTAACCTCTCCGGCTGGAACCGTTCCAGCCGGTGTTCCAGCGAGGTTTACAGGTACTGTGAATACATCGTAGGCATACATCACTCTTGGATCCTCTATTTTAGTGCCCAATTTGTGGGGGAGTTTCGGCACTGTTGGACCAACGAGGACATCCACCTCTTTTAAGGCATTGGAGAGCTCCTTTCTGATGAGGGATCGGGCCATGAGGGCCTTTCTATAATATTTTCCACTATATTCCTTCTGAGATATATAACCCCCGAGAAGAATTCTCCTCAGAACCTCCTCGCCGCAGACCTCCTCTATCTTGTGGCCATATCTCCTCCCATCATATTTTCTTGTTGCAGAGAAGAATTCCACATATACATTTAGATAGTAGGTAGGTAGAGCAATTTCTAGATTTGGAAGGTTTACATCGATAATCTCTGTCCTAGATGAGCTTAATCTGTCCAGGGCTTTATGAATTACCTTCTTTATCCCATTATCCTGTATTAATCTGTCAAATTCCTTTGCATATCCCACTTTTATCCCCTTTAGCTCTGAATCAAGATTTTTAAAAAACCGGTAAAATCCCGGATCTAATTTTAGAGACGTTTCATCCCTTGGGTCATAGCCAGCTGTTATCTCTAATAGAAGGGTGGCGGTTTTTACGTCTCTGGCAAGAGGACCTATTTGGTCCAGGGACATCGCCATATCTATCAAGCCGTAGCGTGAGACCACCCCATATGTTGGTTTAAAACCAACTACCCCGCAGTGGGATGCTGGATTTCTGATAGAACCCCCTGTATCCGTACCGAGGGAAATATCAACAAAACCGGCCGCAACTGATGCCGCAGATCCACTTGAAGAACCTCCAGGAATATGTCCAAGAGCTGATGGGTTATCGGTAGCTCCATAAAAGGAGGTTTCACCAGATGAGCCGCAGGCAAATTCATCCATGTTCGTCATTCCTAAAATTTGACCACCTTCTGCTTTAATTTTCTCCACAACGGTTGCATTATAAGAAGAAATATAGTTCCCGAGGGTCTTGGAACCGGCCGAGGTTACTAAGCCCTCCACATTTATGTTGGACTTAATCCCAAGCACGAGGTTTTTTAGTCTACCCTTGTCAGCAATATCTCTCCTAGAAATTCCCTCTTTATCAAGAACTATGAATGAGTTTATTTTTTTGTCCTTCTCCTCTACCTCATTCAATATCTCTCTGATTTCCATAATATTCTTATCGATTCAATCTTAAATAACTCCATAATGAAAAAGGAACTTCTTTTTCTCGTTCTATTTTGTATAATTTTTATCTCGAACCCAGTTCTTGCTGAGAGGGTCAATCCCAGTCAGATCTACTCAGCAAAGGGGTCTGTAAGCTCCATATCGTTAGCCCCTAATGGTGTGGCGGTTGGCTCGGAGGACAACTATGTTTACTTTTTTGACAGCCAACTCAGACTCAGATGGAGACATGAAAGTAATGACAGAGTAAATTCTGTTTTAGTTTCCAAAAATCTTGTTGTGATCGGATCAATGGATAATAGCATCACAGTCTTAGGTCATGATGGGAGTATAAAATGGAAAAAAAATCTCGAGAGCCACGTAGACCACCCCCATGCAATTCACGCATCTGAGAATATTATCTCTGTTGGGACAAGAGATGGTTACCTTCATGTATTTGATATCGATGGGGTATTGAAATGGAAGCAGAAGGTAGATGCTTACATCATTTTTGTAAAAATTTTAGAGGACTCGATAGCGGCTGTTTCTGACAGACGGGCATGTATTTTTGATCTAGGTGGTAATCAGATAAAGAACATTAGTTTCAATTCCTATGTTAGATCAGCGCATATATCTAACGGGCATATACTAATTGGACTCGGAAACAATGACCTTTACCTCTTCGATATCAAAGGAGAATTGAAATGGAATCAAACCCTGACCGATCAGATCGGTTCCGTTTATGCTTCCGATAGCTATGTAGTTGCTGGTTTGAGAGATAAGAGTTTGTATCTTTACAATGTTGAGGGAGAGCTTAAATGGAAGAAAGAACTTAGCGATTCAGTCATAGTCATTTCAATCGGAGACAATCAGGTAATAGCGGCAACTCTAGATGACAAACTTTATGCATTCAATCCAAATGGCATAAGGAGATGGGATTATGAAACCGATGGTCATATAAGTGATCTGCAAATATCTAGTGCAGGTATTTTTGCTGGAACTACCTTGGGGAAACTATATTACTTTAGGGCATTAAAGGACATCCCGGCAACGATATTTGTTTTATCGGTGATGATAATTGTAATACTTTTAGCCCTTGCTATGTTTTTAAAGGTCTTTAGATAAAATGGAGATCGGTATCGTTGGAAAACCAAATGGTCGGAGATATCCGACGAATATCAGCGCACATCAACCTTCGGTTGAGTGCACTATAGCAAAATAGGATGGAGATCGGTATCGTTGGAAAACCAAACGTTGGCAAGAGCACGTTTTTCAAGGCACTGACCTTGGCAGAGGTAGAGATAGCGAGCTTTCCTTTTACTACAATAAAGGCCAATATTGGCATTGGGCAGGTAAGAACAGATTGTGTTTGCAGGGATTTTAACATGGATTGTAATCCGCAGAATTCCTATTGCATTGATGGACAGAGATTCATACCTGTAAAGGTAATTGATGTTGCCGGCTTGGTTCCCGGAGCACATGCAGGCAAGGGCTTGGGAAATCAATTCCTTGACGATCTCAGGAGAGCGGATGTCTTAATCCATATTGTCGATATCTCCGGGGGGACGGATGAGAAGGGGAATTCAACAGAGGGATATGATCCAGAATTTGATATAAACTTCCTTGAGGAAGAAATTGATCTATGGTTTTATGGAATCTTAAAGAGAAACTGGGCAAAGATCTCTGGAAAGATCAAGTATGCTCATAAGGATCTGTTAAAGGAATTAACGGAGCAACTCTCGGGGCTTGAGGTTGATGAGGCGGATGTCAAGGGGGCAATAAATAAAGCAGAATTAGAGGGAAAATCGGACTGGAATGATGATGATCTCAGGAATTTTTCAATTAAATTGAGAGAGATATCAAAGCCAATCCTTATCTGTGGAAATAAGATTGACTTGGACGCTGGGAATTTTGATAGATTGAAGGAGAAGTATAACATAATTCCCACATGTTCTGAGGCCGAATTAGCCCTGAGACGGGCCGAGAAATCCGGCCTCATAAAGTATCCCCCTGGAGATTCGGATTTTGAGATATTAGGGGACACCGAGGAGAAACAGAAGAAAGCATTGGATTTCATAAAACAGAATATCCTGGAAAAATTTGGGTCCACAGGGGTTCAAAAATGTCTGAATACTGCAGTTTTCGACATTCTCAAGCAAATAGTTGTCTATCCTGTGGAGAATGAGAACAAACTCACAGATTCAAAAGGAAATGTCCTACCAGATGCGTATATCCTTCCAGAGGGCAGCACGGCGTTGGATTTAGCCTATAAGGTTCATACAGATATAGGCGATAGATTCATCGGAGCCATTGACTGCAGAACAAAGAAGAAGATAGGAAAGGAGCATATCCTACAGAACAATGATGTGATTAAAATATTAGTTCGAAAATAATGCAATTTATCGAATTCACTGAAAGTGAATTCCATTCTTTTCCGTCAACGCTTTTCTTTTTAAGAAAAGGGTTGTGGGATAGATTCATCGGAGCCATCGATGCTAGGACGAAAAAGAAGATAGGAAAGGAGCATGTACTAAGAAACAATGATGTAATAAAAATACTGGTACGAAAATAGTTATAGATTTATTGAATCCCGCAGGGATTCCTTTCTTTTGGTCAAGGTTTTCTTTTTGAAAGAAAAGCTTGAGATGTAATAAAAATACTGGTGAGAAAATAATTACAAACCAAAAATGCACGTAACAGTAAAAACACCATCAAGACTCCACTTAGGAATGATCGATCTTAATGGTGAGTTAGGGAGGATTTATGGCAGTATCGGGGTTGCATTGAATAACCCCCCTATTTTCATAGAAGCAAGGACATCCGATAAATTGGAGATTAAAGGGGAGGATGCAGAGAGGGTTGAGAACCTTGTAAAAAAATTTTCACAGATTTATAATGTGGATACCAACGTTGAGATAAATGTAAAGGAGATAATTCCAGAGCATGTCGGCTTAGGTTCTGGGACACAGCTTTCTCTGGCGATAGCATCTTGTTTATCCCATCTAAATAAACTCAACATTGGTGTCAGGGACCTGGCAAGGGCAATGAACAGGGGTATTATGTCAGGAATAGGTATAGAGACGTTCAGGAAGGGTGGCTTCATAGTAGACAGCGGTCGGAGGGTTAATGGAGATAAAGACATACCATTTATAATCTATCGCCATAAATTTCCAGAGGACTGGACGTTCATCTTGGCAGTTCCATCTGTCAGGAGGGGATTCAGTGGTAAAGAGGAAGAAATGGCATTCGAAAAGATAATTCCTTCCTCGCCGAGGACAGCTGGAGAGATATGCAGGCTATTGCAGATGAAGATGCTTCCATCTCTGATCGAAAAGGATATAGAGACATTTGGACAAGCACTCATGGATGTTGACAGGAAAGTGGGCCTTTATTTTAAAGAGGTTCAGAAAGGAATCTATAAGGAAACAATAACCCAGGAGCTGATAGAATGCATGCTCAATTCCGGTTCATATGGTGCGGGTCAGAGCTCATGGGGTCCAGCAGTCTATGGAATTATCGATGATAACAACGCAAAAAAGCTTGAGTCTGCAGTAGATGAGTTCTTTAAAGGAAATGAGATAAATGGAACTATCATCAGGACGCATGCAGATAATCACGGTGCGGAGATATCCGTAATGGAGCCCTGAATATATTTATAGATATCAGATAATAATTAATGAAATGACAGAAAGTCTGGAGAATATTCTAAAAAACGGATTCGGAACATGGCGTAAGAATCTTATCCTGGGTGTGCCTTTCCTCCTTGATCTTGTGATCGAGTTCATAGTTCTTATAATAGTTATCTCTTCCTTTATCTTTTTCTCATTTGGCCTGTTTTCTTTTCAGGCTTATGAAGACATATTCTCCGGTTTTACATACCCTGACATCTCGGGTATAATGAATTTTCTATTTCTCTTTGTCGCATTAATAATATTTGTTTGCATAGTGTGCATGTTGATAAATGCTTTCTTTGAAGCAGGTGCCATAGGAATGGCGAAAACGGCAACCGGTACAGGCAAAACAAAGCTTGATGAGATGATGGAATATGGAAAGAAAAAAGTCATAAGTCTGTTTTTAGCCAACATACTCATCGATCTTATTCTGATAGCCGGGGTAGCTATTATACTTGGAATACTCATTGCATTCGCCTTTCTTCTAAAGGAATTGGTGGTTCTTAATTGGTTTTTAATCCTGATTGGAATTGTTCTCAGCATCGTCTATCTCCTCGTGATTGGAATTATATTTTCCCCCGTAAAATACGCCCTCGTGATCAGTGATCTTGGAGCCATAGGCGGGATAAAAAAGGGCTATCGATTCTTCATGGACAATAAGCTTCATGTTTTTCTTCTGTGGTTGATAGTATTTGGCACTAGTCTTGTCATAGGAGTCATTAATTTTATTTTTGGTTTGATATTCGTGTTTGTGCCTGTTGTGGGTCCTTTACTCAGACTGGTTTTCAACCTGCTAGTGACAGTTATACTGGCAGTTACCCTTTCACCCATAATTGCATGCTGGTGGACTAGGCTCTACATGGACAGAACCGGAATGAAGCCAAAAGAAATTCCTACCGAGCTTCCAACAACCTCTGTACCAGCTCCTGAAACCCCGACCCAGGAGCCGATTTACGTATAGTTTCGTATTTTTATAAGCATTATTCAATATTTAATGAAATGACCGAAAGCATCGAGAATATTCTAAAAAGCGGATTCGGGATATGGAGGAAAAACCACAATATAGCATTACCCTTCCTTTTTAATCTGTTCGCTTCTTTTTTGTTGGTAATTATCTTCATAGCTTCATTATTCCTGATCCTAGCAATTCCGCTCACACTGGATGTACAGAGGATAACGAACTCATCATCCAATATCGCTGAGTTGATGGATGTTGGATCAGTTCTTATGGTTGTACTACTCTTTGTTATCTTTGTATCCCTCTACATACTTGTAAATTCCTTTTTCCTTGCTGGGGCAGTAGGGATGGCCAGGAGGGCTATAGAAACTAAAAGAACCTCGTTGAATGATATGGTAAATTCTGGTAAGAGAAAATTCTTAGATTTGTTTCTCGCTCAGTTAATTATATCCGTATCTATTATTCTACTTTTCCTCTTTTTGATAGGCATTCCGATCTTGATCGTAACTAAAGTGCCGGTAATCGCCATGATTGGAAGCAGTTTGATCGAGTTCGGGGGTAATCTATTGGGTTTATTGGTAACGGTTATAGCGATCCTATTTATTGCAGTACCTTTTGCAATTGTCATAAGCGACCTGGGGGCAATTGAGGGTTTAAAGAGGGGTTATAGATTCTTCATGGATAATAAATTTCCCGTTATGTTGCTCTGGATCTTTGTTAAATATGCGAGTGAATTTATGGGTTATGCAATCTTCTTTATAGCGGCAATCGCGTTTTCATTGGGAATACTCTCTGTGCCAATACCTTCAGACATATCAGCTATCTCCTCCTTCGCTTTAGAACCATTATTGATGTCACTATCCCTGGTTTTTATTATAGCTGTTGTGATTGCCATTTTGGTTTCATTGGTGATCTCGGTTTTTGTTGTATCGCCCCTAATGACTGTTTGGTGGTCTATACTGTATATGGATAGAGTCAAATCTCATCAGAGGAAAAATGACAGAATCTATTGAAAATATCCTAAAGGAGGGTTATAGAACCTGGAGGAAAAATTTAATTCTAGGGGTTCCATTTTTACTTAGTTCGATAGTAACCCTTTTAGTTATATTTGCTACACTCTTACTTTCGATTTTAATGAGCATACCCTTTTTTTCACAGATGATGGGAAATATGCAGGAAGGTATGCCGAATATGCTCCTCGCCTTTTTACTACTTGTGCTGCTGTTTACGATAACGATCTTCTTGATAACCCTGATAAATGCATTTTTCTCGGCGGGAGCTATAGGTATGGCTCAAAAAGCTATAAAGACTGGAAAAACAACCCTATCAGAGATGATCTATTATGGAAAGAAGAAGTTTCTCAGCCTATTTTTTGCCTACATTATCATCTTTTTGATAACAATTCTCGGATTTTTATTCTTTATTCCCGCAGTTATTGCGTTTCTATTAAAGGTAATCAATGTGGGCATATCCCTATTAGTATTTGGTTTTGCTACGTGGATGTTATATCATCTGGCTTTAAATATAATATTGATTCTAGTATCATATGCTATTGTGGTTGGTGATCTGGGAGCGATCGAGGGCATAAAAGAAGGTTATAGGTTGGTTATGAAGAACAAGCTTTCCGTTGTTTTTCTTTTTTTTGTTACGCAAGCTTTGTTGTGGGGATGTGGTTTAGTTATAAGTGTTATTACCTCACTCATGAATGTAATCCCCCTGCTCGGGATTTTTATCAATCTGGGTATATGGGTACTTTACATAATATTCATAGTGGTGGTTATAACTCCTCTGTTTATGGTTTGGTGGACTCACCTATATATGGACGGAACCGGAATGAAGCCAAAAGAAATTCCTACAGAGCTTCCAACAACCTCTGTACAAGCTCCTGAAATTCCGACCCATGAGCCGATTTACGTATAACCCTATAGTTTTCTTTGATCTTCTCTTCGAGAAATTCTTTTTCCTTTTTAGAAACAAAGGGTAGCTTCGAATATGCTATCAGCGACTCAAGAGCGAGGGATTCGGCTCTATTTACCAATTTTGGCATCCTTCTAATCTCTGAATTTATGATTTCCGAGGTTATTCTTGCTCTGTCCCCCAGGTTTTTTATCTTCCTGACTTTCATCTCGAGAAAGGCATCTACATTCTTCAGAGAAAGGGAGTCTACATTCTTTGTTTTCTCAAATTTTAGCTTATTCCTGTTGAATATCGACTTATAGAACACATCTATGCCCTTTGGAAAATTGATGACAAATTCTCTCTTCTGGAGGATATTTTTGCAGGTGGTGGCTGTTTTATATATCTCCAGATTAATTGTTTCAAGATCATCTGTCCATATCCCCATCGGTGCAGAATTTCCCTTTTCATCACAACGGGTTGTTACGATCGTTTCATAGACCCAATTCTTTCTTAAACCCAATTCTCTGAGGATCTCCATTTTATCCTGCTATGGAAACTAAAGAACTAAATTGACTTGATCTTCCTGAGGAGCTTCGTCATCTCCATAGGGAACAGAATGGTGGTATTTTGTTCCTTAGCGACATCTGAGATAGCCTCCAAGTAACGGAGCGATATTGGATCCGCCCCCAGAACATCCCCGGCCTCTCTAAGTTTTTCTGCAGCCTCATATTCCCCCTTTGCTTGTATGACCCTTGCCCTTCTGGCTCTTTCAGCTTCAGCTTGCTTTGCGATTGCTCGTCTCATTTCTTCTGGAATTTCGACATGCTTCATCTCAACGGCGGTAACCTTTATACCCCAGGGATCGGTAGCTTCATCAATTATTCTCTGTAATTCTTCGTTGAGTTTCTCCCTCTGGGATAAAAGTTCGTCCAGCTCAGCTTTACCCAGAACGCTCCTTAGTGAGGTCTGTGATATCTCCGAGGTGGCCATCATATAATCCTCTATCTCAACCACTGACCTTTCGGGATCCACAATCCTGAAGTAGACCACCGCATTTACCTTCACCGGGACGTTGTCCTCGGTTATGATATCCTGGGGCGGGACATCCAGAGTTATTATCCTCAGGTCTACCCTCACCATATCCTCTATGAAAGGCACCAGGACGAATAAACCGGGACCCCTCGTACCTACCAATCTCCCTAATCTGAATATAACCCCTCTCTCATATTCCTTGGCAATTCTTAGTGGCATAATACACCTCCGTATAACTCTATATTATTCATTTTTTATATTTCAAAAATTCGGGAATAAAAAATGCCGATGAAGAGATGAGAATTGCTAATAGCCATTCCTCAATGCCCAGGGTTATTGTTTGAAAAATTGTCTGGAAGAACGGCAAACTTACTATTGCAATCTGCATGAGTACTGAAAATATTACAGCTATTATCAAGTACTTGTTAGAGAAAGCACCCACCCTGAAGAATGGAAACTTCTCAGACCTGCAACTAAGGACATAGAACATCTGGAACATTACCAGAGTAGTGAATGCCATGGTCTGTGCCTTTTCTTCATTGATATCCAGATAATGATTGAATATGACCAAGGTTCCGATGCACATCAATGTCCCGATTCCTATGAATCTTATCAATGTTTTCTTTGTAATTATCTGTTCCTTTGGATTTCTTGGCTTTCTCTTCATGACATCTGGATCCACTGGGTTCCAGCCCAGGGCTAAGGCAGGGGCGGCGTCCGTCAATAAATTCATCCACAGGATCTGTAATGGAAGTAAAGGCAATTTAGCTAGAGCCATCATTCCAATGAATATGGTCATTACCTCACCTATGTTGCATGATAAAAGATATTTTATGAATAATTTTACGTTGTCATAGATTCCCCTGCCCTCCTCCACCGCGGCAACGATAGAGGCAAAGTTATCATCTGTAAGAACCATATCACTTGCCTCCTTTGTGACATCTGTTCCAGTTATACCCATAGAGATTCCGATGTCCGCCTTTTTCAATGCAGGTGCATCGTTAACGCCATCACCGGTCATTGCAACAATATGATCTTTTTTCCTCAGAGCATTTACTATCTTAAGTTTATGCTCCGGGGAGACCCTGGCATAAATAATAACATTCCCTGCTATCTTTTCAAGATCCTCATCTGAAATCTTTTCTAATTCTACGCCCGTAAGAACTTTATCTCCCTCGTTGAACATATCCATCTCCCTTGCTACTGCAATGGCTGTAAGTTTGTGATCCCCTGTGATCATTATTGGTTTTATGCCTGCCTTTTTGCAAATATCAACAGCTTCTATGGCATCTTCTCGGGGAGGATCGATCATTCCCAACAAACCAACAAAAACCAAATCTTTTTCAGAATCCTCTGTAAAATCCTCCATGTGATCAAGCCTTTTATAGGCAGCACCTAAAATTCTCAGAGCATTTTCAGCGAACATGTCATTCACCGAGAGAATTTTTTCTCTATCCTCCCTCGTTAGGTCTCTCTCGGTTCCGTTATCATGGAGATATCTGCAAAGTTTTAGAATGACATCTGGGGCACCCTTGACATAGGCGATCCTCTCACCTTCAGGAGTCTTATGTATGGTTGTCATCCTCTTCCTTACAGAGTCAAAGGGCAATTCTGCAATCCTTGGGAATTTCTCATTGATTTGACTTTGTCCTATCCCAGCCTTGGACGCAGCAACAATCAAGCTTGCTTCTGTTGGATCACCCGTGATCTTCCATTCATCGCCTTTTTTTTCTAGGGATGCATTATTGCAGAGAGTGCCTATCCTAAGTAGTAATTGAAGTTCCTCTATCTCGGGATCTATCATTTTTCCGTCTATAAGAAATTCACCACTCGGTTTATATCCCTCCCCGGTAACATCTATGGTCTTGTTATTAACGAAGATCTTTCTTATTGTCATCTCATTTCTTGTCAGAGTTCCGGTCTTATCGGAACAGATGACATCCGTGGAACCAAGGGTTTCTACTGCAGGTAATTTCCTCACAATTGCATTTCTGTTTACCATAAGCCTCATCCCTCTTGCAAGAGTAACTGTAACAACAGCGGGAAGCCCCTCTGGAACTGCTGCAACGGCCAAGGCAACAGCAACCAAGAACATAAAGGTCGGATCCTCCTCCATGAGTATACCTGCAAAGAATATTATTGCACATAACAGGATTACTATCAAACCTATCTGTTTTCCAACCCTGTCTAAACGCATCTGTAATGGGGTTTTTTCCTTCTCCATGGTCTGAATCTTTTCTGCAATCTTACCCAGCTCAGTTTTCATCCCAGTATTTACAACAACGGCGATTCCCTTGCCGTAGGTGGCATTGGTCCCCATGAATACCATGTTCTTTCTGTCCCCAAGGGCAGTTTCTTCTTTAAGAATTGAAATCTCCTTCCCTACTGGTACAGACTCTCCAGTAAGGGAGGCTTCATCAACCTTTAAATTTATCACATCTAAAAGCCTGGAATCTGCTGGAATCCTGTCTCCAGCCTCTATCAGGACAACATCACCTGGAACCAGGTTTTTCGCCGGTATCTCCTCCCGTTTTCCGTTTCTAGCCACCAGTGCAGTGGGAGATACCATCCTCCTCAATGCCGACAGCTCCTTTTCAGCTTTGTATTCCTGAATGAAACCGGTAATTGCAATAAAAACAACGACAAGAAGGATTGCGAAAGCCTCCAGCATGTCCTCTTCAGAACCTTGAGCGATACCCATCCCTGCGGAAATGATTGCGGCGAATATCAGAATAATTACCAAGAAACTCTTGAACTGTTCAAGGAATATTTGCAATGGTGTTACTCTTGCCCTTTCCTTTATCTCATTTGACCCAAAATTTTCCAATCTTTTTTTGGCCTCTGTCTCCGATAAACCCTGACGAGCTGTTTTAAGCTCTTTCAGTGCCTCTTCAACATCCATGGAATGCCAGTTTTTAGTCATTCTGAACCATCTGTCTTTTGTGCTTTCTTTTTTCGGGGCGTTTAAATCTATTAAATATTAACTTTAACAATATTTAATAGCCATCACCCTCCTATACGTATAAAAAGATAATACAAAATACAAAAATGCCATTCAATGACTTACTGGTTCACATAACAATATTTCTAATCTCCTGCATAGTACTTGCGAAGAGTGCTGAATTTCTAGTAAAATCACTCACAAAGATAGCATCATTTCTGGGGTGGACTGAATTCGCCATAGGATTTATCATAATGGCAATTGCAACATCCGTACCAGAGCTGTTTGTTGGCATTACATCCGCATTAAATAAAAATTCTGCACTGGCATTGGGTACTGTTATTGGTTCGAATATAGTGGACTTAACCCTGGTAATTGGAATCGTTGCGTTACTGGCAAAGGGAATCAGGATTGAAAGTAAAACAATTCGAACAGATACCTTGTATATGTTTGGAATTGCTACCTTGCCCGTAATTTTAATGGTACAGGGTAATGAAATATCAAGATTTGATGGTTATCTCCTGTTGTCGGTGTTTTTCTTGTATGTTATAAAACTACTGAAACAAAAGGGTAGATTCAGGAAAGCCATAGATACGGTCCCTATAAAAGAATTTTTTAGTGCTATTGGACTTTCTTGTTTCAGCATTGTAGTGTTATTTTTTAGCTCAGATTTTGTTGTGAGATATGCCTCCCTTCTATCAATAGATCTGATGTTGCCGCCAATTCTGATAGGTTTATTCGTGATAGCCTTTGGGACATCCCTGCCGGAATTAACATTTGAGATCAAGGCAGTGCGGACAGGACACAGAGGTATGGCATTGGGTGATCTGCTGGGTAGTGTGATTGCTAACTCTACTTTGGTCCTGGGTGTAACCGCCCTGATCTATCCAATAGATGCAGATTTTCTGTTATTCCTGACGAGCGCATCATTTATGCTTCTCGTCGCTTTTTTGTTCGTGACATTTACAGAATCCGAAGAAATGATATCCTGGCAGGAGGGAATAGCCCTGATTTTGCTGTATGTCTTTTTCGTTATTGTTGAACTCAATGTTAGGTTACTGCAGGTTTCGATGTGAATCCCTCCACTATTTCCTTTGACTGTAGCATAATTAAATAGGTAAATGTAAATATCTTATAGAATATGCAATACCTTAAAAATGTCTAAAAATAAGTGCATTTCGATGTCTGTATTTGTTATGTTTATGATCTTATCAATCAATTCTTCTTCTGCTCAGACTTCCCCAGGTGATGAGGACATTATATCTAAATGGAGTTACTCAGTGGATGATGATATCACCGCTCTAACCGCTGGAAAAATGAACAACAATTCAGTTGTAATTATTGCATCTGCCAAGAATCTGTATATCCTTAACAAGGATGGGAATCTAACAGAACAGTATGCAATACAAACCCCTGGAAAGATCTACGCTATTACGATAGGAAATATAGACGAGGATAATGAGAGCGAAATCCTCTTGGGTGTGGGGTGGATGGAAACAGAGGAGATAGATTTAAATAAAGCTTATCCCCCTCCAGATGGGATCCCAGAAGAGGAGGATTTACTCTATAAGGTGCTTAAAAACAGGGGCAGTTTCTATGTTATAGACGAGGGAAAAATCAATAAATGGGATGAGGTTGACCAGTGGGTAAGGTCAATAATTGTCAGTGATATTAATGGCGATGGTAAAGATGAGGTTATAATTGTCTCTGGTGGGTATCTCAACAATTACTTTAAGAGGTATACTGACATGGTGTACAGGCATAAATATTGTTGGCTTGAGTGGGATACCACATATGCTGATTATGATACAGAAGCCGAATGCACCTGTGATGGGTGTTTCTGGGATAATCTAACTGGTAATTGTTATCAAAACGTGACGGTGGAGGAATGCGACTGGAATGAGACCACAGCAAAGGGCTGGAATCTCTCGGAATCATCCTTAGTAGATGGAAGCATTATTATCTTCGATAAATCTGGTGATCTACTGTTAAAATCTAACATGACAGTTAGCAAAACATTCTGGAGTGCAGACGTTTCTAATCTTTACCACGATCGTGATGAGGAAATTATCGTCGGTTCAGGAAATAAGATCTACATCTTCACTGATGAGGGTAATGTACAAGCCAGTTACGATGTTCTGGGTGATGTCAACAACATATATATCTCAGATATAAACAACGATGAAAATGACGACATAATCTTTAGCTTTAGGAATTCTAGCTCAGGCATATCTGGAATTGAGGTCATCAATAGGGAGGGCAGGGAAGTATGGGCGTATCGAATGAAACCAGAATCCTCTATCAGTGCCATGTATATGAAAACTCTTGATAAAGATGCCATTAATGAGGTATTACTGGTATCTGATAGTACCCTGTATGTGATTGACGACAGAGGTCAGCTCGATTGGAGTTATCAATTTAAGTACAATAAACTGATCCTCAGAAGTATTATTAATAAGATATTCTCCGTAGATTTAGATGATAATGGCTATGAAGATCTAATAATTGCATCCAATAGAATGGTTTATGACTATGAGATAGTTGGAACTTTCATTAAGAAGCAAAGTGCAGACAAATACTATGTCTCAGGCAAGGAAGCCTATGAATTAAATAGGTATCAAGATGCAAAGAGTTATCTAGAGAGGGCGAGGCAATTATATCTTGAATCAAATTACTTGGAGGGAGTTTCAGAGTGCGATTCATTGCTCGAGGATATCGATGAAAAATTAACAGGTAACCGAGGGGTCGAGGCGGATTCTCAGTATGCAAAAGCACTAACCTATTACAGCGTTAGGGATTACGAATCGGCTAAAGAATACCTACAAAATGCAAGAGATATATACTCAGAGATTGGGGATTCGGATGGCATCTTACGATGCGATTCTTTAATGGCAACAATTGAGGAGATATTGTCAAAAAAGAATGCTACAACAACCACCTCTATCGTTACTACAACAACCACCCTACCGAAAGAATCTGATATCATTTCTTTGTTGTCCAATCCCATAACAATTGTTGGTCTCGTAGCAATAATTCTTATCTTATTTGCGATTTTTGGAAGGCGCAAGGCACCAATACCCAAAGAACGCAGGAAGAAGGAAGTGAAGAGAAAACCGAAAGAAGAGCCAAAAGAGAAAGAAAAATTAATGAAGAGATGGGACGCCTTTGATGAAGAGTGGAAAAGATTAGAGGAGTCATGGAATAAGTAGTTATATCGAGCTTTGGAAAAATTTAAACCGAATTTCTTATATAAACCCGGACAGCCAGTTCCCGCAATAAGGGCAAGACACCTACGGTTTCTCGCCCTTATCAACCCCACTCTTCCCTTATAGGAATTTGTTGAATTCGCGAAGCGAATTACTCAAAATTCCGAAGGAATTTTGCGCTCCTTTCTTTTCCGTCAACGCTTTTCTTTCCAAGAAAAGGGTTGTTTTACAGAAATCCTGACAGCCAGTTGCCAAAAAGCGCGAAGAGCAAAAACTGCAGGAATCTGCAGGGTATGGAAATTAACACAAAGGAGATGACATTCATTCTCGCAACTCCTGCAGA
>Ga0209636_10002720_pt1 | contig 18057 bp, 14 predicted proteins | sample DeeMarSWOR152_54_FD_187464 | JGI IMG/M metagenome (GOLD analysis project Ga0209636, IMG submission 187464) | Marine sediment microbial communities from White Oak River estuary, North Carolina - WOR-1-52-54 (SPAdes) (version 2) | ecosystem: Environmental > Aquatic > Marine > Intertidal zone >... | reverse complement strand
TAGGTTACCAGCATGGCATCGCCAAGCAAGATTGCAGCGAACATTAAGACAAGTAATCCAACTACGATATTATCGATTTTCATAGATAGCGTTTTCCGCCCTCTTGCCTTATAGCTCTTTGCTTTCTGCGGTTTACATGTGTGTTTTTTGCACGCCTGCAGTTGAGCGAGCGTGTCGTCATTCGTTGTTGGTTGGGATAAAAGTCTATTCTTTTTTATAAACATAAATTGTGTGCGAGGGGTAGCCTAGTTTTGGATTTTCGCAAAAATTGTCTGTCTTTAATGGTTTCCATCCTAAGATTTCGTAGTCGTGCGAGACTATTCTAGTACCGTTTTTTAGTTCTGTTTCAAGTTTGGGCTTAATTTTCTCGTTGGCACTTGTTGTAAGGTAAAGAAACACAACATCTGCTGTACGCAGGTCGACCGAGAACATGTCGCTTTGAATTATGGTAATACGGTCTTGAAGCCCAAGTTCTTGGATGCTCTCCAAGGCTCTCTTAACCAAATCCTCTCTTAGCTCGACGCCTACGGCTCGGGCGCCGAAATCCTTTGCAGCCATAATTATTGTTCTTCCATCTCCTGAGCCGAGGTCGAAAAAGGCTTCGCCGGGTTTTAGTTCTACGAGTTCGAGCATGTGGCGAACAACTGGAAGGGGTGAGGCTACAAAGGGTGCAATGAACATTTTGTTCTCCTCTTGTTTTGTTGTCTATGATGCAGTTGCGATTTTTTAAGGTTTTCTGAGTGTTCTTATGCTACATAATGTGTGTTCTTTTTGCCGCTGGGTGTTCTTGATTCGCCACATTTTATGCAGCTTTGTTGGCAGAGTTCGAGATATTTTTCTTCGTTTTTTGGCAGTTCTGATGCGGCCTTTTTGCAAAGTTCGCTTTGTTCTTCGCATCCTGCTTCTTTACAGATTTTTGAAATGAATGAGCAGCATTCTTTAACGTCTTCTTTATCTAGTGCCACGCGGTTGCTGCGTACAAGTAGGCATAGTTCTCTTGCTAGGACGCATGTTCGTATGTATTTGAATCGGTTGAGGGTTTGTTCACGGAGTTTTTGTCGGCTTAGCTCCAAATTGGTTTTCTCCGGTTGTTGTTAGTTTGTGTAAGGGTTGCAGTGGGTTTTATAGTTTTGTGAATTTGTAATTAAGATGCTGGTTTATTCTGTGTGTGGATACGCCTCCTCTCTAGAGGTCTACTATACTATCCAAATATGAACCAAACCTCCTTCCTTCGCATCAACGCACTACAGAAAAAATACTAGAAGTTGTAGCACACACACGCTTGCTGTTCCGCAAAATAACCCAATAAAACCTGTGGTAAAAAACATGGTATAATTAAAGACATGGATTTCTGCTTCCAAACACGAAGTGACGAGTATTGTGCTTAAACGTTCTCTATAAGAAGATTATTTGTCATCTTGGGCTAGAGAAACATAGATATTAGTTATTCCCAATTTACTGCCGGGTGATTGGAGTGAATTATGGACCTGCGTCAAAATACTATGACTTGTTTGGATCAAAAGATGACATTGACTTTTACAAAGAATTAGCTTTAGAACATGGAAAGAATGCTCTTGAACTTGGTGTAGGAACAGTAAGAGTAGCTATTGAATTAGCAAAGGCAGGTGTTACAGTGTTAGGTATCGACAATTCTAGGTATATGTTAAACGTAGCTAAAGCGAAACTTAAGAAAGAAAGTGAACTTGTCAGAAGTAGAGTGAGGCTGAAACTTGGGGACATTAGGAGCTTTCAACTTGGAGAAAGTTTTCCTTTTGTGTACCTCCCATCTTCCACATTTGAGCATTGTGTAACAACAGAAGACCAAAGAAAATGCTTCTTAAGCATTTATAATGTCTTGGAGAAAAACGGTGTATTAGCGTTTGATATATCGCAAGATGGAAACGAAAAGAAGCCAGAAAGCTCGTGGTGGATTGACAGAAAAGAGATTAATCCTCATGAAGAGGTTGTTAGGACAATATTCTCAAAGCGAAATCCTAAAACTAGGGTTGTTTCAGTGAACTTGTTTTTTGATGTTTACAGAAATGGAAGATTGACAGAAAGATACTACGAATATGGAGAAGCAAAATTGTTTTCTAAAGAAGAAATAGAAAAAATGTCAATGAAAGCGGGTTTTAAGATACATAAAGTCTATGGCGACTTTGCTAAATCTATTTACCACAATAAAAGCCAGAAAGCAATATTCATTGCAATAAAACCATAAAAAACTGACGACATTTTAAACAACACGTTACCTTTTTCATAGACGAGATTTAATCAAAGACAAACCAATCATAAACTTAAAATTCACTGTAATGAAGACTATTTGTTATGGGTATTATTTATGCTTGTATAGCGCCACATGGTTCTGAAGTTATTCCCAAACTTGCAGGAAACCAGTTAGAAGCTTTTAGCGAAACAAGAAGAGGTATGGAAGAACTAGCGTGCCAAATGAAAAAGCATAATCCGCACACAATTATCATTGCAACTCCTCATGGCCTAAGACTAGACCACGCCATAGGTGTAGTAACCTCGGAATATTCTGAGGGGAGTCTCAAAGAAAACAAGAAGACAATAAAAGCCCGCTTCGAATGCAACCGTCAACTGGCACAAAAAATCCTACAAAAAGCTAAAAACGCTGGATTACCTATGGTCGGAGCGAATTATGGTACAAGCGAAGGACCGGCTTCTTGTATGCCAATGGACTGGGGCACGCTTATACCACTTTGGTTTTTAGGAAAAGCTAAGAAAGGAAAAAGGAAACCTCGAATAGTTATTGTGACGCCTTCAAGAGAAATCCCACTAATGCAACTAGTGGAATTTGGTAAAATTATTGCAGAAGTCACTGAAAATTCAGAGAAGAAAACTGTCTTCATAGCCAGTGCCGACCAAGGACATGCTCATGACAAGAAGGGACCATACGGTTTCCACTCAGCCTCTGCAAAATATGACAGGCTAATTGTACAAGCTATAGAAGAAGACAACCTCAAACAACTTCTCCAACTAGACCCAAAGTTTATCGAAGACGCTAAGCCCGATAGTCTCTGGCAAATAGCCATCCTCATCGGCGTTTTAGAATATGTTCCAATGAAAGGCAGGTTCATTTCGTATCAAGCACCAACTTACTTCGGGTTGCTTTGTGCTGATTTCGAAAAATAGCCACTCTTAACCGTATTCTTAGTTAGATATGGATTTTAGCGCCAGCTAAGGAAATAGACTGTTGCGTTGCCCTTTTCTAAAGCAGTTTTTAGATAGGTAAAAAACACAATTTTGTCTCACCATCTTGTAGAAAACATAATCACATGATCATGAGGTTTCATATTTCTGACGAATTCTACTCCTTCTGCTTTTCCAATATGTTCTCTCTGCTACAGATTTTCCTAGAAAGTGTGAATTTTGTAAGTATAATTTCAGAGAGGGAGAACCTTGGAATCAAAAAAGAGAGAAGGTTACATTCTTGTTGCGGCTTTCTGAAGCGCAACTACTCCAGGAAGTTTTTCGCCCATGAGAAACTCAATTAACGCTCCGCCAGCAGTGCTTACGTAACTCATTTTTCCTGTAAAGCCAAATTCTTCAACAGCAGCCACAGTGTGCCCTCCACCAATCAAGGAATAAGCTTTAGACATGGCTATTGCTTCGCAAATTTTCTTTGTTCCCTTTATGAATTCTTTATTTTCAAAAATTCCCATAGGTCCGCTAAGCACGATGGATTTTGCGTTCTTTATGATTTCACCAAACTTTTCTATTGTTTTTGTGCCGATGTCGCAAATTGGGTATTCGATTGGAAGTTGCTCGACAGAAATTTCTTTTCGCTTCTTCTCCACTTCCACCGCGAGATCTGTTGGAGCTTTGATTTTATGTGGATATGCTTCTATCAACGCTTTTATGCCCGGGATAAAACCCATTAATTCTTTCTTTTCGAGGAAATCCATATTTGGTTTGCCAAGGTTAACGTTTTTCGCGGCAAGAAATAGATGTCCCACGACGCCGCCAGCTAGCACGTGATCTGCAATGTTATTTTGCAAGACATACTGTGAGATTTTTAGAGCATCATCCGCCTTTGCACCGCCAAGAATGTAAACACATGGTTTTTCAGGGTTTTCTACAGCTTTGGTTAGCGCCTTCAATTCTCTTTCCATAATTCTTCCAGCTACACTTGGAAGCACCGGTGTAAAACCTACAATAGATATTTGAGCACGATGGGCTGCAGCGAAGGCGTCACTGACAAATACATCTACTAAAGGAGCAAGTTCTTTCACAAATTCTGATTTTGCGTGTTCCTCAGGTGTGCCCTTCTTTAATTCTTCAGGGTAAGCGCGTACGTTTTCCAGAACAAGAATTTCGCCGCTTTTAAGCTCTTTAATTATTTTCTGTGCTTTCTCTCCAAACAAGTCGTCTACGTATTTTACTGGTTTATTCAAGATTTTGCTGAGAATTTCCGCGTGTTGCTTAAGTGGTATAAAGTCGGGTTCTCCTGGTCTTCCTTGGTGCGCTAAGATTACAACTTTTGCTCCTTTTTGTGCAAGTTCTTTTATGGTCGTTTCGCCATGTGCCCGGATTCGTGTATCTTCAAGGATTTTTTTTGTTTGCAGGTCAATAGGCGAATTGAAGTCCACTCTAACTAGAGCAGTTTTGTTTTTGAAGTTGAAATCGTCCATTGTTAGGAATTTTGCCATTTTTCAACCTCCCTTTCAGTTCAGAAAAGAAAAAGAAAGTTGTAGTTGAATGTTAAGGTTTCCGCGTTTATAATCCTGCGTGTTTGCCGATTTTTTCGATGAGTTCGACCATGCGGCAAGAGAAGCCCCATTCGTTGTCGTACCATGCGAGCACTTTAACTAGGTTACCATCTACGACCATGGTGGACAAACCATCAATGACCGCTGAGTACGTGTTGTGATTGAAGTCTTTTGAGACAAGTGGTTCTTCGCTGTAGTCCATTATTCCTTTTAAGGGACCGTTTGAGGTGGCTTTGAATGCTCCGTTTACTTCTTCCTTTGTAACGTTTCTTTGAAGCAAGACAGTTAGGTCCACTATCGAGACGTTCGGAACTGGAACTCGCAATGCCAAGCCATTCATTTTTCCTGTAAGTTCAGGTAACGTTAGAGTCGCAGCGACGGCAGCGCCAGTCGTTGTCGGTATGATTGAGAGTGCAGCGGCTCTGCCTCTGCGCAGGTCTTTGTGCACTAAATCTTGAACTCTTTGGTCATTTGTGTATGCGTGGGCAGTGGTCATAAGAGCCTTTACTATTCCAAAGTTTTCGTGAAGCACTTTTGCGACTGGAGCGACACAGTTAGTAGTACAGGAGGCATTTGAAAGGATGTTATGCTTTTCATGGTCGTATTTATTGTCATTCACTCCTAACACTATAGTAATGTCCGGGTTTTTTGCTGGTGCGCTGATTAGGACTTTTTTTGCGCCTGCTTGTAGATGGGCAGCTGCTTTCTCTCTTTCTGTAAAGAGTCCAGTTGATTCCACGGCTAAGTAAACGCCAAGGTCTCCCCATGGAAGTTGCGCAGGGTCTCGTTGAGAAAGCACTTTCAGAGGCTTTCCTCCAACGATTATTTCGTTTTCTTCTGCTTCCACGCTGAATGGTGCGTGTCCGTGGATTGAGTCGTATTTCAGGAAGTGTGCGAGGGTTTTTGCGTCTGCAAGATCGTTTAAGGCAACGAAGTCGATGTTTGCTTTTCTTTCTGTTGCTGCTCTGAAGAGAAGTCGACCGATTCTTCCAAATCCGTTTATTGCTACTTTTATTGCCATTTTTATATCACCATTAAACTTTTTCAGAACTATAGCACGTGACGACTAATTAATTTTCCGTTAAACATGCTGCAAAATTGAGCCACTTATCGTTTTAAAAGAGAAAAAAACTGGTTAAGGTGGAGGGGTTTTTGTTATGTAGAATGTTTTTAGTCCTTCGTCAGTATATATGCGGATGATGACGGTCTTGTCTTTGTATGCTGTCCAATCCCATTCACAAGTAAAAGTGATTGTACTGTTTATTTCCAACGTCCAAGGTAGAGCATGAGATGTGCACGTGGCGTTTATTTCTGTTCCATTGCCTAGGAGTATCGTAATTCTTGTTATTGTGGCGTTTCTATCTGACAATTCGCTGTTATGAACCTCTGCATCAAAGCGTGTTGTATTTGCGGGGTCAAAGTTTGGTGCCGAAGGCATTGTTAGGAATATGCGATAACTGGAAGCGTCCACAGGAGTTTTAGCTACGCGGAAGGTGGCGAATCCTTCATCCGTGTAGATGTTTATGCTAATGGTTTTATTTAGGTAGTTTTCCCAGTCAAGATAGCAACTGAACATGGTTACACTGCCTATGTTAATAAGATAAGGGCCACTCGGTGGATGGATAATTGGGATTTCTTTTTCTGTTGCATTTTCTTCAAAAGTTACAGTTATTTTTGTGACATTAGCTGTTTTGATGGAATATTGGGAATTTTTGACCGTGACGAAGAAGTGCTGTGTATCTGGAAAGACCGGCTCATCAGGTATGCTTAGTAACGCTGCTTTCTTGGTTATTTGTTGACCTGATTCCTTAATTCCTTGCAGCATGTAAACCGTTACTATAACGTTTTTGTTTCTGTAATTTGTCCAGTTCCAAGCACAGGTAAAGGTTGCTGTTAGATTGCCAGGCACGCCGTTAGTGGACGCATTTAGCGCCGGAGTCACGTCTATGATTGTTCCATTTTCCACTAGGAGCAGTTCTATTTTTGAAACGTTGAGATGGGTATTTGTTGAAACCTGATTTTTAACTGTGACGTCAAAGTGTGTAGTGTCTGCAGGGTCAAAGTTTATTTCTTGAACAAAGAAGGCAAGCCTAGGTATTTGTACTCCATACATTTCAGAATAACCCTGCACTGTTTTAATGTAGATTGTTTGTGCTCCTCCAGCTGCTGCGTAAGAGGTCCAGTCATAGTTGCATGTCAAAGTTACGGTTTCGTTTGGTGCAAGAGGGTACGGTAAACTTGGGATTGTAAAATTAACTAGATTACGGTCAGAGAGCCAAGCTTCTGAAACACTTAGCGATGTAGCAGATAATGGTGCATTTCGAAGTGTTATCGTGAAGTTTTTGATGCCGAGGATAGGGTTGAAATCAACGTTTTCGACTAGTAGTTTAGTGTATGGAAGCCTTATTGCGGAGGTTGAGCCAGCGCCATTTTTGACGAAAACAGAAACAATAACTGTTTTATTAACGTATTGTGACCAATCGCTTATGCAAGTAAATGCTTTGCTGTCGCCTCTTGAAATATTAAACGGAAGCTTTGGCACACTTGTTGTTACATAATTTAGTTTACCCTCGGCTCCAAGAGTTTCTTCTGAAATTGCAATTCGCTCTACTTGAATAATATTATCTGGAGAGAAAGATGGATTAAGCACAGTAACATCAAATGCAGTTGCGTTTTCGGGGAAGAAAGCCAAATTGGTTATTGTAGCGATGTTTTCTTCGGGGATTTTTTCTTTTAGGGAAACATAATAGCCCATTACCCAGAGATATGATATTAATCCGCCGATTATGGCAGATATTAGGAGTAGCATGATGAGTGTAAGAGTTGAAAGGGCTTTTTTGTTTTGGCATAATTGTTTTTGCATGTTTTTCCCTTCGCAAATGTATTCTTTGTAATGTGTTGTATTGAATTTCAAATTTGCCTAATAAGTTTTGAGTATAAGCATTTTAACTAGTTTTCCTCAATGCAGTGAGAATTAAAGATTGGCTAAGTAGGTTAGAGAAAGATTTGAAACTGATTGGCATAATTTCGGATACACATATTCCAGCGCGAGCCAAGGCTATCCCTAAAAAGGTTTTCGAAGTGTTCAGCGATGTGAGTTTAATTCTTCATGCTGGTGATTTGAACCGATTAAGCGTTATTGAAGAGCTTAAACAAATAGCTCCTGTGGTTGCTGTTTATGGAAACATGGATAATAGGGAAGTAAAGGAAAAGTTGACAGCAATCACTTCGGTGAAGATTTACAGTTGGGATATTGGACTGACGCATCATGGAGGCGGATTTTGGGGTACGAAGCACTTGGAGCGTATAGCTGCTAAAAACAATTTTGATGTTTTAGTATTTGGACACACACATAGACCTTTTCTTAAGCAAGGAAAGAATGCGTTGTTCTTTAACCCTGGCAGTCCAACAGAGCCGTTGCCGCCTTTTATTACAAAGCGTTGCGTTGGGTTGTTGAAGATTTCAAAGAAAGTGATTGAACCTAAAATTATTCACTTGTAGAATTTTGTTTGCATCTCGACGTGCTAGACCTAGTTTTGTATATGTTCAAATTAAACTTCAAATATACTACATTATGAAAGTGATGGCTGATTTCTTCATAAATTAGGACGGCGTTCGGCTAGTTCCTTTACTTTTGTTTTTATTTGTTCATACACTTCTTCTGCATACTCTGCTGGCAAAAAATATGGGTCGTCAATGTTCCAAACCTCAATTTTTTCCTTGCATTCTGGGCATCTTCTTAGAACTGTATATTTATGCGCCTGTTCCATCACCACAATAACATCATAGTCCCTAAGCTTTTTGGTTTCAAGCCATTCAGGATGTTGTTTAAGAAATTTTTCCGCGTTTTCCCTAGCCAAAAACCTTCGCGCACTTTCTGAAATCCAATTGATCGCAGACACTCCAGCGGAATCTGCTTCAATCTTAGGCGCATATTTTCGCAACAAGGCCTCAGCCACAGGACTGCGATAAGAATTACCAGAACAAACAAACAAAACCCTCAACCAAACACCTCGCAACCACGTATTAGCATAATATTAGGAGCCAAATAGAAAAGTCTAGCCCCAAAGCCACGCGCATGGACAGCGACAATCTTCATTTCAAGAGCAGCAATGCCAAATTCTTGGTAAATTACAGGATGCTATTGTTTTGATAATTGATCGAAGCATTGAAAAAGAAATAGATATTATTTAATAACAAAGAACGGTGAGAATAAGAAGAGTGATAAATGTGAAAGAATTGATAATCAAAAGCTCAGCCTTCACAAATAACAGGCTCATCCCCACAAAATACACGTGCGACGGAGAAGACCTAAACCCTCCTCTAAGTATCGAAGGAATTCCGAATGGCACGCAAAGTCTCGCCTTGATTGTTGATGACCCTGACGCGCCCATGGGAACATGGGACCACTGGATTGTCTGGAACATCCCACCTTCGGAGAAAATAGAAGAGAACAGCGTTCCTGGAGTTGAAGGGCTGAATGACTTTAGAAAGCATTCCTATGGCGGTCCTTGTCCACCATCAGGAACACATAGATACTTCTTCAAGGTTTATGCTTTAGATACAAAACTGAATCTCAACGTTAGCTCGAGAAAGAAGGATCTTGAGAAAGCACTGCAGGGTCACATACTTGCCAAGGGAGAACTTGTAGGACGCTATAGCAGAAGATGAGTACAAAGGACATGCTTCCTTCCGAGCCACTATATTAGCGCGTGCTCTTATTCGTAGACTGTTGCGCTTGGATACACTTCTATGCCTTTAACTGATATTTCGTAGGGTCTAGGTTGGTTGTCTATGGCTAGTCCACGCATTTTCTCCACTTGGAACACTCGAACCAGTCTGCCATTCTTAAGAAAGGTGCGAAGCAAAATCACCCCTTGAGTGAGATACTCCTCGAACTGATGCTCCCGTTCCCATCCGGTTCCTCTCAACTCCGAAATCAGTAGATTTGTACAGCCAGTTTTTCTCAAGTCTCTCATTAAGTCCCTCATCGCGTATATGCGCTCAACTTCATTTGGATACTGAAGCATGAAGCTAGTCACCGGATCTACGACTACTCTCTTCGCATCCACCTCTTTGACGCCTTGCCTAACTGCCTCAAGCAGTTTGATCAACCTAAACTCTTTCATCCCAATCTCAATCAGACCAGCTGTCTCGGAAGGGGCAACACGAACCGGCGAGACATTAATAAACACAAGCTTCTTCTCTTCTTCTAGCTTCTTCAGGTCCCAACCATACTTCAACATATTTTTCTTTATATCATCTGGGTCCTCATCAAGGGTAACATATACGCCTGATTCATTATGTTGGGTTGCTCCCATGTACAGGAACTGAAGTGCAAATGTTGTTTTTCCGCTTCCAGGTCCACCGCTCACCAGAATCGTATGCCCCTTTGGGATTCCCTTCTCTGCAAGAATCTTATCCGCCCCAGGAATGCCTGTTGGAACGTAATCTTCCACCATTTTAAACACCTTTAAACGGTTATATGCTCTTATGTGTATTTGACCGTTAATATCTTTTGAGAGTTGGTCAAAGGAGCTATATGAAGAAGATGTCAACTAATGAACTTACAAATTTGGAGAGAAAAAGACTTCTTGATGCAGCAAAGAAAATTCGTACACATAAACTCATGCGAGCAAAAGGATTTGGAATCCTAGCCGGAAAGGCTAAGGACGAGAAGATTAAGCAACTTCTGCTAAGGATTAGCACCGACGAGGGAAGCCACGCTGACTTCTGGTTTAAAATAATAAAGGAATTAGGAGGTAAACGAGAAGGGGCAACCAAGAAGCTCCTCAGAGAATGGAAGGTAGGCTTTATGGTGCGTATCTTAGGCACGAAGGGCTTCTTTGAATGGGCTGTAGTTGGCGAGGAAGAGGCCATCCGCGATTTAGCCATTTACGCAGAAAACATTAAGGATTCGACAACTTCGGAGATTTGGAGTAGAACAGTTGCTGATGAAAGATTACACTTAGAAAGGATGAAGACAGAAGTGTTGGGCATGGAAACTTGGGAGATACGTGGCGGCGGAGGAGTGAGAGACATGATATTCGGAGCCAACGACGGGCTGGTCTCAACCCTGGCCTTCGTAGTCGGAGCTTTCGGAGCCGTCTCAGACTCTTACATTGTTCTATTAACTGGAATGGCAGAACTCTTTGCCGGAACAATATCCATGGCTGTCGGTTCATACCAATCCTGCAAGTCTGAGTTGGAGGTATTGGAGAGAGAAAACCAGAGGAAGAAAGTTAGGAAGGGAGGAACCCCAGAAGAGGAGAGAGAGAAACTGATCAAGTTCTATCAGGCAGAAGGCTTCAAGAGAGGAGAGGCTGAAGCCATCGTCAACAGAATTTCTGAGGAAGATGCGTTGCCTATACAAGTAAGCACCCTCGAAGATTTGGGCCTTGCGCCTAAGGAACTTGGTAGCCCCGTTAAGGCGGGTGTCTTGTGTGGGGTGTCCTTTGGTCTTGCAGCTCTAGTGCCTATATTACCCTTCGTCCTTTCTATAAGTGGTTGGCAAAGTCTGATAGCCTCCATAATCGGAACTGTGGCTGCTCTTTTCGGTGTAGGGGCTATGAAAACTATTTTTTCGAGGAAAAACTGGGTTCGAAGCGGGTTAGAGATGATGGTCATAGGCGCTTTCGCTGCGGCAATAACCTACATGATCGGAACATTATTTTCTTTCATAACCTAGATGTTATTTAATTCATGAGATTCAAGCTTAAATCTAGGAATTTTATTTTGTAATTAAACAAAGAATGTTTGCGTGCGAGGATGCTGCAAATATGAAAATTTAGCTGATTTCTTCATAAATTAGAACGGGTGGTCGGCTAACTCTTTTACTTTTGTTTTTTATTTGTTCATACACTTCTTCTGCATACTCTGCTGGCAAAAAATATGGGTCGTCAATGTTCCAAACCTCAATTTTTTCCTTGCATTCTGGGCATCTTCTTAGAACTGCATATTTGTATCATATTAGACTTCAAATAGAAAGGTCTAATCTCAGCGCTGAACATGCACGCACAGAAAAAAGATCTAACCAAAGTTCTTTAAGCACAAAAACATAAACGTAATCATAAGAAAGGCGAAAAAAATGCCTGAACAAAAAGAAAAGATGAAAGCAGACCTCTGCAGGATACTCCACAAAATTGGCGCCTTGAAATTTGGCACCTTCAAACTTGCCAGTGGAAAAATAAGTCCATACTACATTGACCTAAGAATTGTGCCTAGCTTCCCAGACGCCTTCCAAAAAATTTGCGATCTATACATAAGACTCATAAACACAAACATCGACGCCAAAAACTTCGACCGTATCGCAGGTGTACCTACAGCAGGTATGGCATTTGCTGCAGTACTCGCTTACAACTTCAAAAAACCTTTCTTCTACACAAGACCAAAAATGAAACTGCACGGTAGAGAAAGAAGAGTAGAAGGAATCCTTATGCCGGGCAACAAAATTTTAGTGATCGACGACCTAATAACCAGTGGAACATCATTAATAAATGCTGTAAATTCTATCCGAGCAGAAGGTGGCATAGTAAACGACGCGATAGTGCTAGTAGACCGAGAAGAAGGCGGAAAAGAACAACTCGCAAAACACAACGTCGCATTGCATTATTTGCTGGAAGTAAGCGAAGCAGCAGACAAACTATACGAAATCGGCGCACTCACAGAAGAACAACTTGAAACTATCATAAAACAAGTAAAAAAGAAATAACAAAGGGGTATTATTGATAGAAGATCAAGTCTTCCTTTTCTAGTCGTTCGTGAAGTTTGTTAACTGCCTCGTAAACATCTTGTTCCTTTTTCGCGCCAGTACAAACCAACTTCCCGCTTGCAAAGAGTAGAATCACCACTTTCGGCTCGTCCATACGATAAATCAGTCCAGGAAATTGTTCGGGTTCGTACATTGTGCGTCCCAAAACGAAAGCAGATTTTTCCAAGTCGATGGTTCCACCAAGACTCGCTGAAGCGACTATGTTTTGTATTTTCAGTTCTGGTTTGCTGATTATTATTATTCCGCTTTTCTTCAACTCTTTAATAACCCGCATGACCGCTCTTCGTGCTTCTTTCTCTGATTTGGCGCCAGTGCAGACCATTTTTCCCGAATTAAAAATTAATGTCGCAGTTTTTGGTCTCTTGAGTCTAAACACTAGGCCTGGAAATTGTTCTGGGCGATACTCAACGCCTGGGTATCCTTTTACAACAGCATTCAAGTCAACTCTTTGTTTCAAAGTCGCTGAAGCAACAACGTTCTCGATATTTACAGTTGCCTTCATTTTCGGCATCAGAACTCAACCTCTCTTATTAAGTTGACATTTTATTTACACGCTTCCTTATAAAGCCTTATTGAATGCCAAATGGAGATATCTTCCGCAAACTCCCCTTTTTCGGCCAAAACATCAAACAAGTTTGCATAAGGTCGATGTGATGCTGACATTCCTCGGCTAGTGGAACTTTCTTCTGTAGTTTTCTTTCAAGAAAGGTTCCTTGAGGTGATAGAAAGATAGCATAATGCTCCGACAGTTTGGAGTTTTAAATAGAACAGGCTCTGCTTACAAGAAAAGGTGCAAAGTATGGCTGAAAAGGCATTGATAGGAATTGCAGGTTTCATTTTGTTGTTGGCGATGCGCTTTCTCTTGTACATGAAGTTCTTCTAAACCCTCTGCGAAACGTCATATTGTAGCTAAAGTTTCTGTTTTATTGTTTGGTGTTCAGGATGGAAATTTTCAGTTGCTGTGATATTTTGAGAGTTGTTCTCTTCTAGTGTTGTTGTTTCTTCCTAGCTTTATTTTTAGTGGAGCTAGTTTGTCGGGTTGGATCCATCTCCAGGTGAGGATGTCGCCTTCTTTTGATTTTGTTATATAAGAGTGAGTGGGTGTTGACCTAATGAATTTAAATTTTTTTCCAACTAAAACTTCAACCGTGTACTCATCGAGTTTATTACCAGATGCTTCATAGTATTTGTTAAAGTCGTCAAAGGATATAGTTAGTACAATTTTAGTTCCTCTTGTTTTAATTGGATCTGAAGTTATGCATCGGAATCCAGTTGAATAAGTTTTTCCAGGCATAAGTGCAAATCTGTCTGCGGTCACAAATTCGATATATGGTTCATTTTTAGTGATTACTCCTTCGAGCGGCCCAAAATCATCAAACAACTTGAGGTTTTTTGCTTCTTTTACAGGTAAACTGCCTCTCAAATAACCTGTCATGGGAATATTTACAGGTAAAGGTTTTTCAAAAGTAACTATTTCTTCAAATTCCACAAAGTCTTCATTTTCTATTTCGTACTCTCTTCTGATATTTGTTATTGGAAACACGAATGGTGCCCTTTGAGTCAAAATATCCATGTCGGCATCTGCTGTTTTCACCAACTCTCTGTAAAGTTCGGGGCGCCGTGGAAAGAACTGTTTGAAATAATCTCTGTTTTTCTTTATGTCTTCAGTACTAACACTAATCTTACTCACAGTACCTACATTTTCTGCAGATGAAATGTCTTGTGTGGGCGAATAGATATATCCAAATGCTTCCTTTGGGAAAAAGCTGGAAGAAGATAGCGCGACTATGAGTTGATTTTCAATAGTCCGAGTAAGCAAGATTGACTGTATAATTTTTTGAAATTTTTCTTGAATTCTAAAGGTTGGACAGACCACATAGTCAGATCCTTCTAGCTTCAAAATCCTGAAAAGCTCTGGATAGATGTATTCATCTTTGCTTATTAAACCAATCTTCCCAATCTTTGTGTTAACAGTTGTTATTGTGCTTTCAACATCTGTCCTGAAAGATGGAAACAAATACTTATGAGTGCCTCTATAAATCGTGAAATCACCATCTGGCATAGCCAAGATCGTGGAGTAGAAATTCTTATCATGTTTCAATTCAAAAAAGCCAAATGAAATGTACATTTGTAGATCTCTGGCTTTTTTGGCGAAACATGTAAGTGTGTTTTCAATCGGTTTTGATTGGATAATATTGATGAATGGCAGACATACTAAATCGGCTCCTTGAGATGACATTGTATCTACTACTCTGAGAGCTCCTTTTATGTTGGAATTGATGTCGTGTGGATCTATTACCATTCCAATGGAGGCGATTTTTATTTGGTTTTCAGTTTCAGATGCTACTTCGAATCTATTCAGCAAGGCACTAGATGTCTTGCCTATTTCAGTCAAATCATATTTGCCATTTTTGCTTTCGACAAAAGCTTCCATCTTCTTAAGGTGGAAGCTAAGGTTGCTTGTGGAAATCTTGAGGATTCGTGAGAGTTCTGTGAAGGAGAGGGGTTTTTCTGCTAGTTTTTGTATGATTTTTACTCTGATCTCACTAGAGAGGATGGCGAAGATAGTTTTCTTGTTGGGATCTTGTTTTTGCTTCATATCAATTCTAGTTAGTGTTTATTGACTAGAAGGTAAAAAAAGTTTTCGCGAAGGTATAAAAAGCTCATTCTGGCTAAAAATTATTTGACAAGATTCTAAAGGGAAAAGGGAGTAATGAATATGAAGAGAGTATTGAAAGCTTGTGCTGCTATTGTGATGGCAGCATCACTATTGCTAAGTTGTGCGCCGCCTTATTCGTTTCTTGTGGCAGTTAAGTGTGGTGATTCGTCAGGATATTTGCCTGGTTCTGATCGGAGTAGTATAGGGGAGGTTATTCCTCTTCCTGGACCAGGACCAGTTCCTGGACCCTATCCTCCACAACCCACTTCACACGAGCCAACAGGACGGACTAAGCATGGGGGAAGTGCACCACGGCCTTCTTATGCTCCATGCATAGCTGCGACAGGAGAACTAACACTAAAAGAGGCTGATTTACAAATCCTTGGGAGAGGTTTTGATCTTGTCGTAGAGAGAATCTGGTGCACGCCATTATATTGGCAGAATGACGCACCCTATGGTTTTGAGAATTCTACGACCAACCTTGGAAAAGGATGGTTCCTGAACTTTCCATGGATAGGTAGACTACTACATCTTTGGGATGGCGAATGCTATGAACTGAAGTGGGCAGGAAATGTCTTCGAAAACCACGAACGTGAACACTTCAAGCTTGTAAAGGAATCCAATGGTTCGTTCACATTGTACTATCCCTCAGGGACAATCCTCACTTTTAATTCTGCGGGAAAATTAACTAGAATAAAAGATATAAATGAAAACGCAATTTTGTTTGTTTATAATAGCGGGCTCCTCGTCAACATAATTGATACTGTGGGACGTGTGGTTTTTCTACAATATAGTAACGGCAGACTTGTGAGTTTATCATATGATAGCATGACTGTAGAGTACACGTACTCAAATGACCTTCTGGTAAAGGTTAAAGATGTTCACGGGCGATACTGCTACTATTCCTACTATAGAGGCTATGGAGCATGGCTTCTGTACAAGGTGACTAATTTCGATGGAGCCTACACAACCTATACATACACTAAGCTCGCAAAAAACAGTAGCGTAAATACTTTCTACAAATTCAAAATAGCCAGTGCAAACCGGTACAATTCCGATGGAACCCTAGTTAGCAAGACCCTTTACAGATACGTAGGCAACTTCTCATCCACGAGTAGGTCAGTGGCAATATGTAAGGACGAACTTGGCAAATCAAAAACGGAAACCGTTTATGCCTTTGATACTGAAGGTCGAGTCACAAGCATTAGTATCCTTAACTCGTCAGCGGCTGAGTACAATGAGTACTCTGAAACGCGTTCTATTAATGTGTGGGGAAAAACTGATGGAACCGGCCATTGGGAAGGGTCTAGTTTCTTTGTTCATTGCATATCTCCTCAGGATGGACAATATGTGAATTTAGATACGTTAGAGATTTGGATATGGGATGGAGCACAGGAGTTCATTCAGATCGACGATGGGTGGGTTGAAGTTGGACCCTTTGAAAATTATACACAAACTCGCAGTTACAGAGATTTTGAGATTGACGCTGAGCGAATTCTTGAAGGGTACACAATCACAGTAACGGTTCGCTGGACAAATCGAACAGTACCGCTATTGAAGAAGATTCTTTACACTTACAATGCAAACAATGAAGTAATAGCAGAGGACTATTACTTGGAGGGCAATGAGACAATAGCCTATTCCGTGCAGCGGAGATGCGATAATTGGGGAAATCAAATATATCTCAGAAGCGCTGATGGGCATGAAAGTTTCTATTCATATTCGAACACCATAACATCAGGCGTTTTTATAGACTTCCAAGGCAATCCGAGAACTGATTTTAGCAATGTTTTCTACCAAAATATCCTGCCAAGCAATATTCATTCTCTATCGCTTGGAACTGCTGAACTTCAAGACGATGATATTGCTATCGAAACGTATCAAAAGTATGATTCAAAAGGGAACCTAATAGAAACCCGAAATATCTTCGGAAATAGAACTCCCTACTTGAGCTTCTCAGGAACATTCGATGAGACGGGATCGACAAGCTTCCAAATAGATCTGTCAGGAATCAACATTGGCGGATGTTCCATGCTAAAAATCGAAGGAATGCCAATGGTAAACCAGATTGAATATACTGAAGTTAAGTCAGCTACAGGAGTAGGTTTCACTGGTACCGGCTATTGGAAAGGTAAATATTTCTATGCCTATTGGCTTAAATCTATCCCAGGAGGCTTTGATGATGGCTATACACCAGTCGGGCCTTTCACACATTATCTTGGCACCACTGGCTACAAAAAATACACAACCTCAGTAAGCCCAAGCAAAACGCAGATCACCATAACAACGTATTACAATATGCCTACAGATTGCTATCCTCAAAAAGTTAAGTACCATCTCGATAATCACGAATGGAAGACCGTGACAAATTGCTTAAACGCAAGCATGGCTTTTTGCTCAATTCCACCGTCTGAACTCGCTTGTGGCGTGAATACTTTGTACTTCTACGAGTCATCACTTTTTGCAACAAAATTCTCATGGAATCTATATGTTCCAATATACACAGTTCCGATAGAAGATCTGAAAGCACAATTTACATATGACAACTATGGAAACGTGATTTCTGTGACAGATCTTGGAGGGATGATAACAAGGTTTGAATACGGACCAGAATACGAATATGCCTTCGTGACAAAGATAATAAGGACCATAAATGGTCAAAACATCACTGTTTCAAATACTTATTATTTTGCTAAAAGCTTGATAGCTTCGACAATGGATCCATATGGGTATGTTACTTCATACGAATATGATGACTTGGGAAGAACGACAAAAATCATCAATCCAGACGGTTCTCAAAGAAACATAGTATACGATGATGAGAACAACACTGAGACATATTATGATGAACTGGGTCACTTCAGAAAAGTGTATTATGATGGCTTCAGAAGACC